>OAVP01000128.1_pt1 | contig 56166 bp, 58 predicted proteins | sample 1495311 | NCBI WGS metagenome assembly OAVP01 (sample SAMEA2580102, study PRJEB22360) | human gut metagenome | biome: human gut; feature: human-associated habitat; material: faeces | place: Denmark | collected 2008/2010
CTGACTGAGAGTTTACTCACTTAGCCGCGTGTCCACTATTGCTGGGTAAGATCAGCTGTCCATAACAAGAATCGCATCCTTACTGACTTTCAAGCTCATAACAAAGCAGTAACTGGTATTCGGAAAATCACAGAAGAACTTGGCGCAAACCGGGTAGCTACGGTTACCACAGTTACTAAGGAGCTGACTAAAGAGCCAGCTTCCATAGTAGATGCTCATTTGTCTCTGGGTCTTACAGACATGTTTATCAGGCCTGTTAGTCCTTATGGGTTTGCTCAGAAGCAGAGCTTCACTTTTTCAATGCCAGAGTATTTTGCTTTTTATAAAGAGTTGATGCAGGAAGTGTTGATTCAGGATGAAAAAGGAATACCTGTCATTGAGCACTCTGCTGCTATTCATCTCAAGCGAATTTTCAATCCATGCTTCAGTGGTTATGCAGATCTAAAATCGCCAAGCGGAGTTGTGCTGAACTGCATCCTGTTCAATTATGACGGTAAAGTCTACGGTAGTGATGAAAGTCGTATGCTTCAGAAAGTAAACCCGGAAGCAGATTTCAGTGCAGGAGAGTTTGCCTCACTCTCATTCAGTAGCAACGAATACTACCGTTCCGCTCTCTCATCTTCATTTAACTTCGCCATGCCAGGTTGTGACACCTGTGCATACCAGCCTTTCTGTGGAGCAGATCCTTGCCAGAACATTAGTGTTCATGGCGAACCTGTTGGTGACAAGAGTCGTTCTACTTTCTGCCAGTATCACAAAGGCATGTTCCGCTTCCTTCTGAATGAAATCTCTCAGGATGGACCGATGGCAAAGATGCTTAAAGGGTGGGCTTATGTCTGAGGTGCTGAGAAACGACATTTTCAGATTTACGGCAGATCTGCCAGTTCAGCAAGGTTTCTATCGCTTGTGCAAATCTAAGCCCGAAAATCCTCAATTCTATCTGCCAAATTTACTGGTCAGTGAAACTCAACTTGATTCCAGACTTCCTGCATATTTTGCAGACTTCGTTGTGAGCACTGATCTTTTCAATTCCATAGAAGATGGTGATATAGGGATTGTTAACAATGGCAACATGATTAGGGTGATTTTGTCACGGAGAGCAAACCATAACACTGTTCTGGTAACTGAAAGGTGCAACAACCGTTGCCTTTTTTGTTCTCAGCCTCCTAAGACAGGAAACGATGACTGGCTTCTTTACCAGTCAGCACTTGCCATCGCCTCTTTCTCCCTGAATGGTGTAGTAGGAGTGAGTGGGGGAGAACCTCTACTGTATGGCGAAGATTTCTTGCAATTTCTGGACTTCATAATCGAAAACTCACCTGAGACAGCTTTGCATGTTTTGACCAATGGACGAAAGTTTGCAGATGTCAGTTTTACTCAACAGATGAAAGAGCGAAGCGAAAAGCTCAAAATAACTTTCGGTATTCCGCTTTATTCTTCAAGGTCGTCAGTTCATGACTATCTGGTTGGAAGCGAAGGGGCATTTGATGAGACAGTTATGGGGCTTATCAATGCCGGTAACTCAGGGATCAACATTGAGTTAAGAATCATTCCGACATTGGCTAACTATATGGAACTGGACAAAATCATAGAGTTCGCTGGTCGCGTGTTTTCCAATATCAACCAGATTTCTCTTATGGGGTTAGAATCTATCGGCTGGGCACGTAAAAACTGGTCATCAATCTTCATTGAGCATGATAGCTATAGTGAGAAAATTCTCTCTGCCATAGGAACAGCACAAAGGTCAGGCATCACCCTAACAATCTTCAATTACCCATTGTGCCATCTTCCTGAAAGAGCTTGGGGATTTGCTACTCAGTCAATTTCTGACTGGAAAAATTACTACCCCAAAGAATGTGATGAATGTACTCAGAAGTCTTCCTGTGCTGGTTATTTCAGTTCATCAAAAGGCCGTTTTCATCAACCACCGAGACCAATTTTATGAAAAAATTTAATTTCGCTGCTCTGCTTCCGGGATTTTTAGCACTCAATAATTCTGTATGGGCAAGTGATTCCTCCACTGGTGCAAGTGATTTGCCCGGTATGACTCTTAATGAGCATGATTTAGTTATAGCTCCACTTAACACGGAAGTACCTTTCTACATTGCAGGGCATCGTAGTCATAGCTCCCATCGAAGCCATAGTTCTCATAGATCTTCGTCTGGTGGTGGGTACTATGGTGGAAGCACTCCTTATTATCCTAAAACATACAGTTCACCAAGCTCATCAGGCTCATCCACTTCAGGTACAAATTCGCCATCGTCTTCTTCATCTGTTCGTTCGCTTCGCTCTAATGACGCCGATGCCTCTACGACCACAAACTCTGCTGGAATGAATGGAACTACTCGTGCAAGTAGTGGGCTGGCTTCTGATACTGAAAAGCGTAAGCGTTTGATCATGCGAGTGCAGTTCGCATTACTGGATAAAGGGTTTTATAACGGCAATATAGACGGAAGTATGGGGCCTGCGACACGAACTGCTATCAAAAATTACAGAGTTGCATATGGGCTTCCTACTCCAGTAAGAGAAACATTAGATGCTCAGTTATTGAACTCTTTGAATATACTGGCTCGTTAAAATATTAGGTAAAATAGAATGAAGATAAAACTCTCTATTTATAAAACAAAAAGGTTTAGCGATGATATTGATCAGGTTTTGAATTTGGAAAGGGTCAAAAGACCTGTTGAATTCGAGATGGAGGATGCACGAGCATATCTATATGTAAAGGAGTACATGGACCCAAAACCTCCTGAATGGACCACCTTTTTTATGGACCAAAATCCTGGCATAGAACCTGATTTCTTCGGTATGAATAGTAGCACAGGAGCAGTATTAGTTATTGAAGCTAACAATTCCAGATATCTTATTCCCTTTGGAACCGGTCATCACTTAATCAATGATGGCAGCATTGTCAAAGGATTTGGGCTTAAAACAACTCTTAATAGTATAGAACATAAAAAAATTCGCAGTTTAGATAAAGGCAGTCACAACGAAACGAACCTGTTAACTCGCAGTCAGAGCAGTAAAGAAGTCGATATATACAACCTAAAAATAGATTCTGAGATGGATATTCTCACAACTCTCACAGGCACTTCGACAGAAGATATTTTAGGAAGTAAAATTACTGGCAAAGATGCTTTTGTGATCATGCCGGATATTGAATTGAAGGCTATTCCAGCACTATTGACCAAAATAGACTCTATTTACTTATTACCTCTTCCTGAAGAATTCGAATGGGTTAACAATATCAAGGAGGCTGATGAACAAGAAGTTGAGATATTGGATTCGCTTTTGATTGATCGGATAAAGGAAAAAGACTTCAATGATTTATGGCTTGGAGAGCCAGAAATAGTAGACTGGGAAAATCAAATAGGCTATTGCTTTGATAAGAGACAAAGATTCATTCATGAAACCTTATCAATATACCATGTTTGTGATTATTTTGATGGTAAGAAAACTGAAGTAACTGTTGATGAACTCAAAAAAAATTATCTGCATGTTTTGAATGCCGATTTTGAATCGATAAAAAAATGGTCTTTATATAGGTGCCTCTATGCCGAGATAAAAGAAGGTGATCAGAACTATATTCTTCGAGACTCTATATGGTATGTTGCAGATAGGAATTTTGTATCGACTATTGATGATGAAATGAAAAAAATAATTCATTATGAGGAGTCGGATAAATTCCCTGTATATTCATATAAACGAGAGGAGGATTATAATAAAAAACTTTGCCAAGATGATAATTCCTTTACACACATGGATCAGAAATTCATTCATCATGGTGGTGGTAAAAGTAAGATTGAATTTTGTGATCTTATCAGAGGTCAATCAGATTTTATCCATGTAAAATATTATACTGGTTCGCAAAGTATGAGCCATCTTTTTTCACAAGGATTTATAGGTTCTGAACTTTTTATAAGTGACTCTGAATTTCGAGGCAAACTTAATGAGAAACTACCTGCTCATATAAAATTAGCCGATCACATAAATAGACCAGATGCTAAAAAATATAAACTAGTTTTCGCCATAGCTTCTAATAAAAATCTTCCCGAAGATTTACCTTTGTTTTCTAAAGTAAACTTGAAAAATTTCCACAAGAGTATTACCAATTTTGGGTATGAGGTCAGGATCTGCAAAATTGCTGTGGACCCAGATATTTATAAAAAGAAGCTATGTAAACCACAAAAGAACAAGCTTTAAATAAATTTTTCAATGCCAGAGACGTTTGCCAGTTCATGCAGAAAATCGCTTTTGTAAGTTACAGTCCATGTATCTTGGTTTAGAACAAAGTGGTGTCAAAAAAGGTTTATGCCTTGGGAGGGAATAAGGGGCTGGGAAATTTAACCCCTTATAGAGTTGTTATGCCGCAATAGCTTTAAATTTTTGAGCAATGACATAATCACTCCACCACTGCATGAGAACCATTCGTTCTGCGAGATACTCGGCACGATTATAGGCTGCAATTATTTAATCTTTCTTCGAGTGGGCAAGGGCCGCTTCTAAGACACCAGTCCTGAACTTACCAGATTCCTCTGTCGCTGTTCTCGCAATAGATCTCATTCTGTTAACCATAAGTTCACCTCCTTAAACCGTTCGAATAATTACGGCTTATACTGCCTACTTATGCTAATATCTAAGAGAAGCCATTGTGGTTGTGTAAGTATACTTCTTGGTTTATTTCGACTATAGAAAACCATACCTATGACTGGCTGTTTTCAGCAAGAGTCTTATCATCTAAAGAATTTATTTTCGAAATTCTTTTTAACTCATTAAGATAATCAACCTCGTTTTCCAAGAACCAATGAAGAACTTTAGAGTTACCAAGTAATTTATTAATATATGACTGTATTATAACGAATTTCAACATATCTGAGCCATACTCGGTTTGAAGCTTTTTTGTTTCTTCCGAAGTTGTTGCCATTTCTTGTTCCAGACGAAGTATGGTTTTTTTTATGTCCTTTTTATAGGGAGTGTTTTTCCCTTTATTTACTATCATTGATGCCGGTGTTGCATCCAAGATGCTCATTGCAAATTTTTTACTATAATTATCAAAATTAATCATTGTACCGACTGCTTCAATTTGACGAATTGGTTTCATTTTCCTCAAAACATCAAATGTAGCCTTAGGTATAGGTTTATCAGAAAGTTTCGCAATCACACTTGGATCTATACCGTTCATTACATTAGCTTTATCTTTTATGGCATCAACAGATATGCCCAAAGCAGCACTAAGTTTTTCAATTGATACTTTTGCCAGAGACTTAATTATCATTCTATGTTCTTCAACTACATTTATATGATTCACTTGTTTGTTAGGAGTGAACGCATCATCTATGCTCGAAAGTATACATGGAGCTTTTTCTATGCCTAAATCTTTTAAAGCCTCAACCCGCAAATGGCCATCGAGTATCTTAATGGCATCTTTATCTTTGTCATAGAACACTATTATTGGTTCAATAATACCTAAGCTTTCAATTGAGGTAACTATCTGATGATATTTATGACTTAGCTTTACATTTTCTAACAATTCCTTAGAGGGAATTAACTTGTTAGTTTCTAAATAAATAAAATTGTCGCCAAAACGTATCTGAATCATTTTGATGCCTCTTTGTTTATTGGATTGAGGATCTGAGATGGCAGTTCTGATAGATTCTCTTGTTCAAGTATATTTTGAAAGCTTTTATTCATCATTATGACGTTAAAAATCTCATTTACTATCAGCAAGTTAGTTTTAATAAATTTAGAGTTGTTATAAACAGATTTATGTTCAGCGATACTATTTTCATAAAGCTCAATTAACTCCTCAGCAGTCATTCTTTTTGATGGTTTGTGATAATAAAACCCGGCTGCTTTTGCACCTTTATTCCCAATTGTTCGCTGATTTAGAATGTGTTTTATCTTTATAATGTCCCGGCTTTTTATTAATTTTTTATCATATGCTTCGGTAAGAATATCTTGTGCTTCTTCAGTGTCACATCTTGCAAATTGTACTGCGAGATACAGAGGCAAATTCCCCCGTTCGACTGCAGAGAGAAGTTTATGCTCTCCCTTATCAAGAAGCATATTTATACTGCTCACCCAGTTCGATGAATACCCAGTAATCTCACTTATTTCGGAGTCTGAAAGTCCTCTGTTTTTCATATCTTTTATTATCTGTAATAACTCATTGGAACGTGGTCTCCTCCTTGCAATGTTTTCAACCAAACTCATAACATAAGCATCTTCTTCTGATACATCTCTTATAATTGCTGGAATAATGGTTTCACCTAATGCAACGAGCGCCTCTATTCTCCCTTGGCCACAAATTAAAGCATATTTGAAGTCGTCTTCATCAATCGCTCTTACGCTTATAGGCTTGCTTAACCCTCTTTTTTTTATGCTTTCCTTAATTTCTTCATGCACTACCTTATTTCTAGTTCGCGGGTTAAGAAATTTTATTTTGGCAATTTCAATTTGGATTATTGGGAATTCATTTGATTCAGGCAGCATATAGTTCCCTCACTTTCATGCGAGTAATAATTTGTAGAAGTTTATCCAGATTATCAAATCTATAGAGATCTAATCGAATGTTGTTTGTTTCCGTCATCCACATTTTACTATATTCGTTTTCAATCTTTGGTATGATATAAAAATCAAGTGGTGAAATATTTTGTGAATCCATTCGTATAACAATTGTTATGTCTGCTTTCTGTGAGTTATCAAACCGGACTTTCCATCTGAGTTTACCCGATTTCATATGTGTGCATTTAGTAATAAGGACGGAAATTAAAAACTCATCATTGATGTAAAGCATTGGTGCATATTTATATTCGTCTATATAGCAGTTGCTTTTTAAAATTTCCCCCTTAAAATCCTCAATTATGCCTGAGTAAAATGATCTTAGTGCTTCATTTATTTGGATATAGCTGTAATCATGTTCTGGCTTATAACCAATCAAAGTATATGCTCTTAAAAGACCACCAAATCGGGTTCTGTAAACAGAAGATGAAGGGCCTGTATCATCTTCATCAATGATAAAGCCAGATAGTTTTCCATTAGATTCTAATTTTTGTTTTAGCTTTTCTAAAAGCTCTTCATTAGTCAAATGTACGGATCGGAGCTGAATTATTTCTTGAGCTTTATTATATTTTTTCTTTGAAATAATGGGTTTATATGCCTTGTCGCATCTAACCCATTCATTTTTTGGGTTTTTTACAAGCCTACTTTTTAGTTTAGATGAGGTTTTGTTATATATGTTATTTCCAATATATTTTTCATTTGTCAAGATTTGATGTATTTTTGCACGAGTCCATAGTGTTCCATTTTCTGCAGGTATATTCTGTTCATTTAGTCTCTCAGCAATAATGAATTCTGGCATGTTATCATCTATAAAGAGATCATAGATGCTATTTACAATTTTTATCTCATTTTTTGGTCCCGGAATTAATATCACCCTATCTGTTTGAATACTCTTTCTTTTGCGGAAGCCCAATATTTCTTTAGCTATGCCATTTTCATCTACTAAAAGACGTCTTAGCCCATAACCAGCCATTCCGCCTTGATGATAACCAAGCTTTATTAAATTTGCTTGCCCTATAAATACCTTTTCTGATAAATTCCTGCTGTGATATGCAGCACTAGATCTTTTTATATTCAGTATAACAGAAGACTCTAAAGGGAAATCTTTAGTGGGAATAGGTTCGGAACAGTATATAAGATCTACACCGTTTCTCTCAAATAGAAAGGAATAATATGCAGCTTCATCACTATTTTGAAAACGACCAAAACGGCTCACATCATAAAATAATACAGCCTGTATATCTATTTTCTTTTGTTCTACATCACTAAGTAACTGCTGCAAAGAATGCCGGCCTATGATACTGACTCCGCTCTTACCTGCATCATCGTAGGTATAAGCGATTTCCATATTGTTCTTTTCAGCATAATCTTTGATATATTCGGACTGATTATGTAAAGAATATTGCTGATGGTCGGTAGACATCCGCAAGTACTGTGCGACCCTAACTTTATGATTTTTATCATTTTCGCTAGCCATGCACGAAACCTCATGGATGATTCAATACAATGTAGATGATAAAATTGATCAATTTCTAACCAATTTCAACTGTTTTATCATTGATTAGAGCGAATTTAGTAAATCTTCGAGGTGTATGATAATCGAGAAGATATGTGAATTATGTAGCTGATATGACCAACAGCTTTCGGTATGTGGCCTCAAGTTACCCATCCGTAAATGGCTATGCTTAGTCAACATTTGTTAATATGTGTGATTATAATTCTTTAACTAAATCAAGATAGTTAACCCATCAGGGGAGAGTTATGCGGCAATAACTTAGCATTTTTGAGACGCAACATAGTCACTCCACCATTGCATGAGAACCACCCGTTCTGTGGGATATTCTGCACGATTGTAGGCTGCAATTATTTCATCTTTCTTCGAGTGGGTAAGGGCGGCTTCGAAGACATCAGTCCTAAACTTTCCAGACTCATCAGCAGCATCGCATACCGTGAGCTACAAGCTTACCTCCGAACCCCATACGGATTATGGCCGCATTAGCTGTTTGCTCATGCATATGGTTAAGAGGAGCCTTTATGCTTGGAAACACCCATTCACGATGCCCACTTATCACTTTCATTGACTCTAGGACTCGTAAAGCTTCTTTGCTTAGTGGAACTTTGTGAGGCTTCTTCATTTTCATAAACTCAGCCGGGATGTTCCACATACCAGTTTCTATATCAATATCTGTCCATCTTGTGCGAACCGCTTCAGCGGGCGAACCCATGTTAGAAGTTGCCACTCAATCAGTAGCCTTGTTTCTAACCGGATAGAAGCATTGTTTAGAGCAACTAGGAAGCGGGGGGATTACTGTTTCTGGTAAAGACTCTTTTGGTGGTGAACTGGACGCCTGGAATCAATATGAGAAAACTACTTAGTGCAACAGGAGCTGAATTAACTAATGGTGTAACATTACCTAGTGGTTGGCTTGTCAGTGGTATGAGCAAGGGAGCCAATAATCCTGAAAATTTAAGAGCGTTTGCTGTTTGTATGAGACAATGGCAGCATAAAAATTCTAGGATAAACTTTTGCCTTAATTAAAATGATAGGTGGTATATTTATAGGGGTTATCTTAGGAAGAATATTTTTAATGCTATTGATGAGAAGTATCGGACATGATTTAATGTTGTTTATGTTTTAGAATTCTCATATTCAGGCGGTTTCATGATAAAACAGAAGTTAAAGAATGACTGGGATATTCCTGCAATTCTTCGTCTTACTAAAGAACAAAAAAGGCTAAAATTGTCTGTTCAAGAAGTTGCAGACCTTCTGGACTTAAGCTCATACTTTTTTGAGTTAGCTGTCGATGAGAAGGTGGATTTCAAATTTTATGACCTTCCTGAAAAGGTTAAAAAAAAGCTGCATTATGCAGGTTTTGATATTTTCTATTTAATGACTGGTGAGTATTCAGGTAGTGAACCGGCATTGAAAATCGCCAGTTTTGAATATTCTATAAAGGATATGTCTCCTGAAGAAAAAAATGAAGTGAGAGTGTTGATAGAAAATATACCGATAACAAAACCACACTAAAATTACCTTTAATCCTATCATGTTATATTGGTAGGAAAAATTAGAACGTAATGATATTGAGGTATAATCATGGCCTTATCATCTGTAGCTATTGTGGCTGGTGTAGCTACTTTGGCAGCATCTCTTTTCAAAAATACAGAACTTCGGGTGATAGATATCGTTGAGTTGTCAAAGCTCAGTGTTAACGATATTGAAAACAACCCTCAGTTAAAAATTGTCAAAAATGATATTAATGAACATATAACAGGCATTAAAGACCCTGCATTTCATGAGGTTCTAATTGAAATTATGGCTAAGCATAATAAACCTGTTGGTTACTTCAAAAAAGTTGATGGTAGGTTGCAGTATGACCATTCCTATTATATTTCAATTAATAAGATGGGCTGGGGGCAATACATTAAAAAGTTAATTAATAATCCAAATGATTGGGTTGCAACTTTGATATATGTTATTTTTATTATAACAATGTTCGGAATAGCAGTAGATCTTGATAAGGATCCACAAACATTTAATCAAGGTCTGTCTATATTTTTATCAGGTATGGGGGGATTAATGTTTAGCTTTTTATTAAAAGGCTTATCGGTTCAATGGAGAAATAGCTTTCATAATGTCAAGGATTTCGAATATAAAGAATTGTTTAAAGAGTACGCTAACAGTAAAATAGATGAAATCATATCATCAAACTCTAAATAATGATTCGGAATCATTTCTACCGTTGGCTGGGGTACATAAAAGCGTAATATTTTTATTCATTCTGATAAAGCCAAGTCACATGGCTTGGCTTCAGATATATTGATTAAGTATTATCTTTAATCGTTGTTGTTGTTCCGTTGGTTTTCACGGAAGCGATACCTTTTTCACGGGATTGTTTGGTCGAGTACATCTGGCTTGTACCGATCACATGATGATTAGCCGCCCGTAGGTTAAAATAGGACTTGCCGTTAGATGAGTCTTTCAGATCGTAGCGTTCATCAAGTGGGCTGTTTGCCTGAACTGATATAATGCCATTTTCTGCAGAACTCTTGGTTGTGTAAAGCTCGCTGGTGAGGATAATTTCTCCATTACCGGCTTTCAGAACAAATTTATACTGTTCATTACTGCTCTTATCCAATTCGAACCAACCAGCCATATTAACTCCTTGATAAAGTTGTGATTTTTACGGCCCAGTGATGAAGAACGAAGCGGGCAAGTTCAGTATGCCTGAAACAAAAATTGTTTCCAATATGTTATGTTTGTATCGGTAGCTGGGAACAAGACTACACACTACGAAATGAGGCTTAGCTGTCGCCCACCAGTGTTGGCAGGTATGCCTTAGTGGGAGTCTTAGAGCGGAGGGTATCTTGAATCAATGTCTATTGCCATATTTACACGACACACGATATATTTTCTTTAGAGTCATATCTTAGGAAACAATAACGGCGACTTGAGCAAAAGTATCTAATATCAATAGATTTTCGTTAATTTAAAAAAATAGGTGCTCTCTCATAAAATCTGTAGGGTACTTGGTCGTGAATAAATTGCTGAGTTCATGTTGCGATGTCATTATTTGTCATCTTCCATGTCTCATAATTATCCTAACGTATAGGTTCAATGAAATTCCTTTATTCCTGTGTCTAATCTAATCAATCTAGCAATCTAACCAAACCTGTGTGTGGCGATTTTACCTTGTTTAAATGTTCTAGGAATGCCTTTATCTTTTAGTATTAATTATATTAAAGGTTTACTTTCACGATGAGTATTTGCTGTTTCATCGGGAGGTTAAGATATTCATAATCTATCCTGACTGTAACGAAGATTAATCATTGATTTTATTTATATGTGAAAAAATCACTTTAAATATTGATTTTTTATGATTTATGTAGTTTAATTTAAATGTATAGGTGATTTTTTCACATTGGAGAGGTGCTATGTTAATCAGATTCTCAGTCGAAAACTACAAGTCATTCAGAGATAGAGTCGAGTTTTCAATGGTTTCGAGTAAAGTTCGAAGCCATCCATCACATGTCGTTAAGGCAACTTCTGCGAACGATATAAGTGTGTTAAAAGTTGGAGTTATCTATGGAGCTAATGCTTCTGGTAAATCCAACATCATCAAAGCAATGAAACATGCTCAAAATATGATTTTGAAAGGAAGTAAAGCTGGTACTAACCTTCCCTATGCACCTTTCAGGCTTGATGATGATTTTGAAAAGAAACCCAGCAGATTTGAATTTGAAATTAAAATCAATGGCAAGAACTATGCATATGGATTCTCAGCTGATCAAAAATCCATTAAAGAAGAGTGGTTGTATGAAATAAACAAGAAGGATGACATTCTTATTTATGAAAGAAGTAATACAACTCACTTTAAATTTGAAAACATAAAATTTAAAAATGAAGAAGACGAACAATTCCTAAACTTTACAGCAAGAGGAACAAGCGAAAACTCTTTGTTTTTGTACGAATGTTTTGATAGGAATGTTCTGAAGGATTTGAATTACATTGTACCAATTTCTGATGTTTTTAAATGGTTTAAAGCTAAGTTACAAATAGTTTTCCCGAATTCTAAATATAGAGACCTAGATTTTGGATCTGCTTCTGATGAAAAAGAAGGAGAGCTTATAACTGATATTCTAAAAGATTTTGATACCGGTGTGTCAAAGTTAGTATTAAGAAAAGTTAGTTCATTTGATGATATAAAACTTCCTCCCAATTTCAAGGACCAGATCATAGAGGATCTTAAATCTAGTAAGGCTGTTGTAATTTCAGGGCCAAGAAATAAACGATATAAAGTTGAACTGGGTGAAGATGGAGAAATAACGGTATTTCAATTGATGACGGCCCATAAAGATAAAAATGGTGATGATGTATATTTTGAACTCAACCAGGAATCAGATGGTACACAAAGACTTTTTGATATTATACCTGGATTAGTCGAACTTATGTTGAAAGACAAAGTTTATATAATTGATGAAATTGATCGTAGTTTGCATCCAAAGATTACAAAAACATTTATGAAATTATTCTCTATGAAAACTGTCGGTAAAGACAGTCAACTGATAGTCACCACTCATGAAACCGGTCTTTTAGATTTTGAACTTATACGAAGAGATGAGGTTTGGTTTACTGAAAAAAATAAAAGTGGAATTTCGAGAATTTATTCACTCGAAGAATTCCAGCCTAGGTTTGATAAAGATATACGTAAAGGTTACTTAGTGGGGCGTTTTGGTGGAATTCCTAAAATAAAGAATATATTATCAAACGTTGAAGATTTTCAGAAGGACTAAAAATGCCTCGTGAAAGAAGAGAGTTTGACAGAAGAAGTGGGGTAAAAGACCCGTCTTTAATTGTAATTGCTTGTGAAGGAGAGAAAACAGAGCAGGACTATTTCAATAGTATATCGGAACTATGTGATGAGTTAGGATCACGTTTACAACTTAAAGTTCTCCCGCCGCGAGAAGAGGGGCATAGTGCGCCTAGACATGTTTTAGACCAAATGGATAAATATAAAAAAGAATTTGGAATTAAAGTGAATGATGAATTATGTCTGGTAATCGATAGGGATAAACAATCATGGACAGAGGCTACTATAAGTGAAGTTGCTCAGTTTTGTCATGCCAAACAATATATTCTGGCTTTAAGTAATCCATGTTTTGAATTATGGCTTCTTATACACCATTATGATGTAATGCTCCTCGGTGAGGATGAAAAAAGAAGTATTTTAAGAAATAAAAATGGGTATATGAAAAGCAAACTACGGGATGTTATTGGACAATATAACCCAAGTTCTATTAATATTCATGATTTCTGGGGGGTAACTGAAATCGCGATTGACAGAGCTAAACGTTTAGATGTTAATCCAGCTGAGAGATGGCCTAATGAAATAGGAAGTCGTGTGTATATAATCATGGAGAAAATACGTCAGTCAATTAATAATCAATTATAATTATCCTATGTATTCCTTCGCATTTATTCCATGCTTTAATAAGTGTATAAGGTTTTAGCTAAGTTGATTTTTTTATTGACTTGGCTTTTTTGTGTCTGGTTTGATGGTCTAGTTATGAGTGTAGGTATTTTTCGATTAAAGCGTATATCTTGATTTTTATATTAAGAATCATTCCTGATTTCTACTGAAGCCAAGAGAAAATTATTAATATATTTCATAGGATGATTTTGAATTAGGATCTAAACAATAAGATATGGTTCACGTAAATTTATTTTGCTGGAGTGATAACTCGATTGGGTGTTTATTGAGGGGGGGCAAAAATATTGGTTTGACATTATTATTACTACCTTTTTTTGTTTCTTTGCTCAGTGTTTACGTTGCTTTTTAGCGTGCAAAAAATAGAGAACTATTATACTAATTCATTTTCTTTATTCTCTGGGCGAATTCAAACGGTGTAATGTGTTCTTTTCTGTTGGCATTAAGGTAGTCAGCCCACCATTGTAACATGAGTTTTCTCTCTTCGAGATGTTCCGCTTTGTGGATATATGCTGCCCGAACCGAGTTACGCTCTTGGTGGCTCATTTGACGTTCTACGGCGTCTCTTGACCATAACCCAGATTCGATTAATGCACTACAAGCCATAGTTCGAAAACCGTGACCACAAACTTCAGCTTTCGTGTCGTAACCCATGGTGCGAAGAGCCTTGTTAACAGTGTTTTCGCTGATTGGTTTGTCATCGCGACTAAAACCAATGAACATAAGATCCTTTTCTCCACTTATAGCTTGGAGCCTTTTAAATAATACTACAGCCTGCTTACTTAGCGGCACAAGATGAGGGGTTTTCATTTTTGAGCCCCTATTTGAATACTTAACCCCCTCCAATTCTCGTCTTTCTGCAGGGATTGTCCATAAGGAGTTTTTGAAATTCACCTCAGACCAACGAGCGAATCTAAGTTCACTTGAACGGATGAAAGTCAGTAGAGTTAATTGAACTGCTATTTGAGTGATACCTTTCCCTTTATAGGCATCAATCCGTTTGAGAAGCTCAGGAAGTCGTTCGAGGGGAAGGGCAGGGCGGTGATTACTCTTGGCAGTGGTTACAGCGCCTGCGAGGTCGTAAGCTGGGTTTTGGTCAATCAAAGCATTGTGAACAGCATACCGCATGATGGCAGTGATTCTTTGTTGTAAACGGGCAGCAAGTTCAAGATGTCCAGTTTCCTCTGCTTTTTTCAGAGGAACAAGTAAATCACGAGTTTTAAGCTCACTAATGTTCCGCTTACCGATAACAGGAAATACATGAGTGATCAGGCTGTTTAATACGGTAGTTCTGTGACTGTCTGACCAGGTTCTGTTGCTTGAGTGCCAGTCTCTGGCAACAGTTTCAAAAATGAGTAAGCCTTTCTCTTCAATCTTTTCTGTTTTTCGCTTTTCGCCAGGGTCAACATTGTTGGCAATGAGTTGCCTTGCTTCTTCTCTTCTACGACGAGCTTCTGCTAAAGACACTTCGGGATAAACACCAAGCGCCAACATTTTTTGCTTACCAGAAAAGCGATATTGAAGCCGCCAGTATTTTGAACCCGTAGGGTGAACCAGGAGATGCATACCATCCCCATCTGTTAACTTGACGGGCTTTTCAGTAGGTTTCGCATTTCTGACTTTTACCTCAGTTAGTGCCATTGTGACCTCCTGATGATGGTATCTGCATTATCGAACTTACAATACCAACAGTTATACCAACAAAACAAGCTGGATGTCCGTATATCCCAACAGTCCTTGGTAGACCATGGTTAAAGTGTACTTCATTGAAATGATTGGGAAAAATAGACTTTGATATACTTCGGTAGACAGGGTTCTGGCGTCCCCTGCAGACATCTACTTGAGGCAGCAGGGGATTGATTAGAATGGTATTTTTTAGATGTGAGAAATATTTTACCCGCTATTTTACCCATTGGCGCGGCTTAAGAGCTTATTTTTGAATTCACAATGGTCACGATATAACCATCTTGCTCGCCCGTGGATAACTTTGGCTTTAGGCAGGTCTCCGGACTTAATCCGGTCATAGATGAAGGTTTTACCGAAGCCAGTATCGGCCATGATGAATTTCAAATCAACCAGGGAATCAGGCTGTAGTTCGTGTTGCATGAGTGCTATCTCCGAATAGGGAATCGAACCTGCAAATCAGGCAAGAAAAAACCGCCATCAGGCGGCTTGGTGTTCTTTCAGTTCTTCAATTCGAATATTGGTTATGTCTGCATGTGCTATCTGCGCCCATATCATCCAGTGGTCATAGCAGTCATTGATGTTCTCTGCTTCGATAACTCTGTTGAATGGTTCTCCATTCCATTCACCTGTGACTCGGAAGTACATTTATCATCTCCATAAAACAAAACTCGCCGTAGCGAGTTCAGATAAAAGAAATCCCCGCGAATGCGAGGATTGTTAGTTGCGCTCTGCTGCTGCCTTAGCCATTACCATATCCACCAAACTTCACCAGACATGATTCTCGCAATCACTATCATCACCAAAGTGATAATCACAACTTTAACTGGCGGCATCATTCACCATCCTGCTGCGGTGCTGCTGGCAGTGGCATCCAGTGGGTAATACTACCTGGATATAAACTCTTTGCTGGCCCCCAGTAGCCATCTGTATTAACACGCATAACCTCACAGCCATCAAAACCATCAGTTACAAGAACGTATTCATAAGGTTCCGGCATCCTTTCGCTTACCGGAATCCAACTATCCGGAGTTCCCGGAGAGTTGCCATTTACATCGAAGTTTGGCTCTGCGTCCTGAACCAGGAGGATGTAACCATTCTTGGCTGTATCAAGTTCTAACGCCTCGGTGACGGTGCCGAAATAGCGATTGCCTAAATCAGCATCACAAGTGCTTACATCAATGGAAACTTCCATGCCCTCGATTAATTCTGGCAAGTTGTAAGTTTGGCTTACAGGTTCGGCTTCCAGTTCTGCTATGCGCTTTTTTGCTGCTTCCAGCTCGCCAAGCAGCGCCAAGACGGTAGCCGGATTGGCTGCGGCGATGAATTCAGCATTGGCCTGCTGTTCCATTTGGAAATCTTCATCGAAACCGCTTTCAGGATGCGCTCCTTCAATTCTGCAAATGGGAATATATCCAGCAGCCTCGCGATGAATTAGCGCATCATCACAATCAAATCGGCTCTCTCCATATTCGAGCGACCACTCACCACACGTTGCTTTTTCTGCCGCTTCACGCAGTGCCTGGTAATTAATTTCGCTCACTGTTTGCCTCCTTTGCGCCACATCGCATTCAGATATTTGTTGTCATTAACAGAACCGAAACTCTTTCTTTTAAGCAATTCCTCTCTCGATGGCATTGGCTTTACGCGTTGGCGAATAATCATTTCTGCCGGAAGAATGCCGGGATTGTATGCAAGTCCTCTCATGGTAAATTCCTCAGTCATTACTGATAGCGCCATAGCGTGAGCGGTAATTACGCAGGCGCGGGTCAATTTCAGGGAAGTGGGTATATCTGCATCTTTCGCATCATCAATGCCGAACAAACCATTGAGGCAATACTTGCGTGCATAAGAGCTTGTAGCTCCAGTAACTTGTGCAGAATCCATTCCTTTCTTGCTTTCTTCCTCTCGTGCAAGAGCGGTTGCCGTATGACTGTTTTCGCCATCGGTAATAGTTGCCGTGGCTTTCACATAATACCGATCACCAATCAACACAACTTCATCGCTGATTGATAAAAACAGGCCATTCAGTAGCGGCTTAACGCCTTCAAGAATATCTTCGCAGCTTCTGTATTTATATTTACCGAATGAGTTGTACTGATTTTTTGGCGCGTTCAGATTCTCCTGAATGGCAGCCAGTCTTGCGTAAAATTCTTTGCTCATATGATTGTTCTCAGAATGGACATGGCCCAAGGAAATAACGCTGATTTAATACTTCGACTCGGGACAAGTTAAGGCATACCCGCATTCCTTCGCGGTCACCATTATGGCGATACCAGAGAGCTTTCTGCGTGTACATGCGTCTCTGTAACTTGCTCTCCTTCACTGTGGTTGCAAGTGACATGAATATCTCCTTCGTTACCGATTAATTCTTTCATCTGACGAATGAATTCTTCGTCTGACCAGTTATCTGTAAAACTCATTTCCTGCGATACCATGGAAGGTTGATAGCTAATTTCATCTCTTTATTTGCTTCAAGCCACATTTTGGAATCACCAATAAATCTGGCTATTACTGCTTTGTTTTGTGCTGCTCGAAGCATCTGGTGATTGATGGCTATTTCATTGCGCATAACGCCTCCAGTTGTTTCTTTGCTGCTCTGATTAATTGTTTAACTCGGCGTGATAATTCAGATTCGTGCGGGTAGAAAGCGGACATGACGCCGCTACCCGCGAGCTGAAAGTGCATCATGGGTAACTCCTTATATTTGATTGCATAACGAAAACGCCTCGAGTGAAGCGTTATTGGTATGCGGTAAAGCCGATGGAAGAATGGTTTCTTCTCGCAGGTAAGCATGATGCTTGCTGTTCTGGAATACGGAATCGAAGACGATGAAATGGCTGAATTGACTAAGCGGCTTGCCGATTACCTGACAAAAGAAAAAGCCCCGAAGAACGGCGAATTCTTCGAGGCCTGATGTAGAAAGACTGGATCAATCCACAGGAGTAATTATGACAAAACGTCGTAAGAAATACCAGGAAAAAGAAGAGATTCGACACCCTGATTCACCTGAGGGATTAGTGGTAGCCGCAGCAAATAACAGGGCGTTCGCAGAGCGCCTTGTTGGTGTTTACAGACTAGCCAAAGCAGGAGTGAAACATGGGCGTCGTTAAGTTAGCTGATTACAGGCATATCCAAACCGTATGCCTGTTGGTAGTGGTAACCAGTTGGCGAAGTGGAACGGTTGGAATTACTTCCACCGAAAGGAACCTTGCGATAACGGGAGCGAATAATGCCGATTCAGCAACTTCCGCTTATGAAAGGTGTCGGCAAAGACTTTCGAAACGCCGACTATATCGACTATCTGCCAGTGAATATGTTGGCTACACCCAAAGAAATACTCAACAGCAGCGGATATCTTCGTTCATTCCCGGGCATTGCCAAACGCTCTGATGTGAACGGTGCATCTCGCGGCGTCGAGTACAACATGGCGCAGAATGCTGTTTATCGTGTGTGTGGTGGCAAGCTGTACAAAGGAGAAAGTGAAGTCGGTGACGTTGCCGGAAGTGGTCGTGTATCAATGGCGCATGGTCGGACATCACAGGCAGTAGGCGTTAATGGTCAACTGGTCGAGTATCGCTATGATGGCACGGTTAAAACCGTCTCAAACTGGCCTACAGACAGCGGATTCACGCAGTATGAGTTAGGTTCAGTCCGCGACATTACGCGCTTACGTGGGCGTTATGCGTGGTCAAAAGACGGCACTGATTCATGGTTTATCACTGACCTTGAAGACGAATCGCATCCTGACCGCTACAGCGCACAATATCGTGCTGAGTCTCAGCCTGACGGCATCATCGGCATCGGAACATGGCGAGACTTCATCGTCTGCTTTGGTTCATCGACGATTGAATATTTCTCCCTGACTGGCGCAACAACTGTTGGTGCTGCTTTGTATGTCGCACAGCCATCACTGATGGTGCAGAAAGGCATTGCCGGAACTTACTGCAAAACGCCATTCGCTGATTCGTATGCGTTTATCAGCAATCCGGCAACGGGTGCGCCGTCTGTATACATCATCGGATCCGGTCAGGTGTCACCAATCGCCAGCGCGAGCATTGAGAAAATTCTCCGCTCCTACACTGCTGATGAACTGGCTGATGGTGTGATGGAGTCTCTGCGATTTGATGCGCATGAGCTGCTGATTATCCATCTTCCGCGCCATGTTCTGGTGTACGACGCATCTTCAAGCGCCAATGGTCCGCAATGGTGTGTACTGAAAACAGGCCTGTATGACGATGTGTATCGCGCTATCGACTTCATTTACGAAGGCAATCAGATAACGTGCGGCGATAAGCTGGAATCCGTGACCGGGAAATTGCAATTCGATATCAGCAGCCAGTACGACAAGCAACAGGAACATCTGCTGTTTACTCCACTCTTCAAAGCAGATAACGCCAGAGTTTTCGACCTTGAGGTTGAATCGTCAACTGGCGTTGCGCAGTACGCTGACCGCCTGTTCCTCTCTGCAACCACTGACGGCATCAATTACGGGCGTGAGCAGATGATTGAGCAGAATGAACCGTTCGTTTACGACAAACGCGTTTTGTGGAAGAAAGTAGGGCGCATCAGGAAAAACATTGGCTTCAAATTGCGCGTTATCACTAAGTCACCTGTCACTCTGTCTGGCTGCCAGATAAGGATTGAGTAATGGCTGATTCGAATCTTAATGTGCCGGTAATCATTCAGGCTACACGACTCGACACATCAGTCCTTCCGCGTAATATCTTCTCGCAGTCGTATCTGCTTTACGTTATCGCACAGGGAACTGATGTTGGTAACGTGGCTAACAAAGCCAACGAGGCCGGACAGGGCGCTTATGATGCACAGGTCAGGAACGATGAGCAGGATGTGATTCTCGCTGACCATGAGCAGCGAATTTCTGCTGCGGAAGCAACGCTTGTTAATCATGAGGAGCGAATCAGCCAGGCAGAATCAACTCTTCAGGAACATGAAACGCGAATCGCTCAGAATGAAAGCGATATTGCGTCGCTTGATACCAGAGTTCAGTCGCTGGAATCGCAGGTTTCAGACCATGAATCGCGCATTGATGCTCTGGAGTATGCCACTACTCGCAAGAAGTCAGAGGTTGTTTACTCTGGCGTATCAGTAACCATTCCGACAGCGCCGACCAACCTTGTTAGCCTGCTGAAAACGCTCACGCCGTCATCAGGATCGTTGGCACCATTCTTCGACACCGTTAACAACAAGATGGTTGTGTTCAACGAGAACAAAACCTTGTTCTTCAAGCTGTCGATCGTCGGGACGTGGCCCAGCGGAACCGCCAACAGGTCAATGCAGCTAACATTTTCCGGTTCTGTTCCTGACACACTGGTAAGCAGTCGCAACTCGGCGACAACAACCGACAACATCCTGTTAGCTACGTTCTTCAGCGTGGATAAAGACGGCTTTCTTGCCACAAATGGCAGTACGTTAACCATTCAGTCAAATGGTGCGGCGTTTACTGCCACAACCATCAAGATAATCGCGGAGCAGTGATGATTCAGTTCAAACAAACGCGAAACATCGACCTGATCGAAGCAGTCGGAAATCACCCTGACATTATCGCCGGTAGCAACAACGGTGATGGATACGACTACAAGCCTGAATGCCGTTACTTTGAGGTTAACGTGCACGGTCAGTTTGGCGGCATTGTTTACTATCAGGAAATTCAGCCGCTTACATTCGATTGCCACGCCATGTACCTGCCAGAGGTTCGCGGCTTCAGCAAGGAAATCGGGATGGCGTTCTGGCAATACATTCTGACTAACACCACCGTTCAGTGCGTCACATCGTTCGCCGCACGCAAATTCCGCCACGGGCAGATTTACTGCGCAATGATTGGCCTTAAGCGTGTCGGAACCATCAAGAAATACTTCAAAGGCGTGGATGACGTGACTTTTTACAGCGCCACACGCGAAGAACTAATCGACTTCCTGAATCACGGGAGATAGCCATGTTATATGCATTTAAGCTGGGCAGAAAACTGCGCGGCGAGGAACCTTGGTGCCCTGAAAAAGGCGGGAAAGGTGGTAGCTCTGATAAAAGCGCAAAGTATGCAGCAGAAGCCCAGAAGTATGCCGCAGACCTGCAAAATCAGCAGTGGCAGACGATCATGAAAAACCTTGCTCCGTTCACGCCTCTTGCGGAGCAGTATGTTAACCAGCTTCAGAACCTTTCCAGTTTAGAAGGTCAGGGGCAGGCACTTAATCAGTATTACAACTCTCAGCAGTATAAAGACCTTGCAGGTCAGGCTCGTTACCAGAGTCTTGCTGCTGCGGAGGCTACGGGAGGACTTGGTTCGACAGCCACAAGCAATCAACTGGCTACGATCGCGCCGACTCTCGGTCAGTCGTGGTTATCAAACCAGATGAGCAATTACAACAATCTGGCAAACGTTGGGCTTGGTGCTCTGCAAGGTCAGGCAAACGCCGGGCAGACGTACGCCAACAACATGAGCAGCATTGCACAGCAAAGCGCAGCTCTTGCCGCTGCTAATGCCAACAAACCATCAAGTCTTCAGACAGCAATTAGTGGCGGAACGTCTGGTGCGATTGCCGGTGCAGGTCTTGCCAGCCTTTTGGGAACATCAACACCTTGGGGCGCTGGCATTGGTGCTGGTATCGGATTGCTTGGCTCGTTGTTTTAAGGGGTAATCATGGCTACTTGGCAAGGATCAAATGGCGGATTGTTGGCTGGTATCGGCGGCGTCAACTCAAACGCTCCGAGCGTAAATGACATCGGCAACACGCTTCAGCTTATCAGGCAGAACAATGATATTGAGCGTTCAGGCGCTAACAATGTTGGGCTGACAGCTTTGCAAGGTCTTTCTGGTATTGCGGGTGTTTTTCAGCAGGAAAAGCAGGCTCAGCGGCAGAAAGAATTTCAGCAGGCATACGCTAATGCTTATGCGTCTGGTGATCGCGGTGCTTTGCGTCAGTTGGCTACTCAATATCCAGACCAGATTGAATCTGTTCGTAAAGGCATGGGATTCATTGATGAAGACCAGCGCAATTCTATCGGCACCTTAGCGGCTGGCGCCCGCCTTGCATCATCGTCTCCAGAAGCAATGCAATCATGGCTGCAAAACAACGCCAAGGAACTGACTCGCGTCGGTGTTGACCCTAATAACGTTGCTCAGATGTATCAGCAGAACCCTTCAGGATTTGGTGAGTTTGTTGATCACCTTGGAATGGCTGCTCTTGGTCCGATTGATTACTTCAATGTTCAGGACAAGATGGCTGGTCGTGAGATTGATCGCGGAAAACTTGCAGAGACAATCCGCAGCAATCAGGCTGGAGAAGCACTTCAGGCGAGAGGGCAAAACCTTTCCTATCAGTCAGCAATGACTGGGCACAATATCGCAGCACAACGCTTGGCTCTGGATCAGCAAGAGTTCGGGTTTAAGATGCAGCAAGCGCAGGAAAAGGCTCAGCAGTTGATTAGCGAAGCACCTAAGCTGTCAGTAAACATGGAAAAAGGCATCGAGACGGCTGTAAACAATGCTACAGCATCATCAAACTCAGCCAATTCTATGAGTGCGCTTGCTCAACAGTTCAGAGCAGAAAAACCAACGACAGGTTTGTTCGGTAACGCACAGAACATGTTCGCAAAACTTACCGGAAGCGATACAACATTGCGTGATTTGCGCATCCGCCAAAATGCCCTTGTTAACAGTCAGGTTCTTAAATTCCTACCTCCAGGCCCCGCAACGGATAAAGACGTTGAGATCGTTCGGCAGGGGGCACCAACTGACATGGATAACCCTGAGACGGTCGCAAGATGGCTTGATGCAATGGCAAACCTTGAGCGACGAAACGCGCAGTTTAATGAGTTTAAAGCCGAGTGGATGAGCGCGAATGGCAATCCAGGACAATCGCGTAATGGCGGTCAGATATTGGGGTTGGATGTTAAAAAAGGTGAATCATTGGGGAGTGCCGTTAAGCGGTATATGTCAATGAATACTGACGCAGCGCCAGCACAAGATTCGACACCTTCAGGAGAACCACGGAATCAGGTTGGATCATATACCTCAAAATCAGGCATTCAATTTACGGTGGAATGATGAAAGTAACTGCAAACGGTAAGACATTTACCTTTCCTGATGGTACGAGCACCGAAGATATTGGCAACGCCATTGATGAGTATTATGCTGGTCAGGCTGTTCAGCAACAAACAGTTAATCAGGCCAATAATGCACCAACACGGGAAGAACCATCATTGATCCAACAAGCTGGCGATTGGCTCACTGGTGGTCAAAGTGCAGGGCAAATTGCAGAACAGGCTGGTCGTGGTCTGGTAAACATACCATTTGACGTATTGCAGGGCGGCGCAAGTCTGATTAATGCAATCAGTCAGGGGCTTGGTGGACCCAAGGTTTTGGATGATGTTTATCGTCCAGTAGACAGACCGACAGACCCCTACGCGCAAGCCGGTGAAACAATTGGTGGGTATTTAGTTCCAGGAGTTGGAACGGCAGGAAGCATGGCTATTGGATCACTGGCAGAGGCCGCAAATCAGAAAGGCGATTTCGCACAAAATGCAGCTAAAAATGCCGGAGTTAACCTTGCCACTCAGGGTGTTCTTTCCGCAGCAGCAAAGGGAATAGGGCGTGGAATAACGGCTATAAAAGGTGATATTGCGCCAGAAGTGGCGAAGAAAATTGCCACATCAGAATCGATGGGCGTGACACCAATGACATCTGATGTTATCCCGCCGAAAAATGCTTTCACTCGCGGCCTAACTCAGGATGCCGAGGGGGCTTTGCTCGGGACAGGCTCAAAGCGAGCGGAGCAATATGCAACGCGTAGTAAGCTGGTAAGTAATTATTTTGACCGTTTTGGTGAGTACAACCCTGATGATGTGGTGAAATCTCTTACCACCACGTTAAGGGGGCGGAAGGATGCCGCTGGCGCTGTTATCAATGACGTCACCAATAAAATGGGTAATGCCGCAGTTGATACCACAAATACCATGAATGCTCTGAATACAGCGATCGCAAGACAGGAACGGCTTGGGACGTCTGCCAATCAAAGCCTGCTTACATCCTTGCGTAACCTACGTGAAGAATTAGCAAACCCTGCAACTGATTTGGATGTTACGTTTGATCTCTTGCGTCAGCACAGAACAGCATTTAGATCTAATGTTCAGGGAGATGCTATGGTCTTCCCCAACCAGGCAAAAGCAGCTACCAATATGGTAGAGAATGCAATGTCAAAAGACCTTCGTAACGCAGTTGCTAAAAACCTCGGTGCATCAGACGCAGCAAAATACCTTAAAGCAAATTCCGATTATGCAAACGTTTATAATAAGGTGCTTAATAAAAACATTGCTAACAAGCTCAACAAGGCAAGCAGTGAAGCCAGTCCTGAACTTATAAATACCGTTGTATTAAGCAGAAAACCATCTGACGTGAAACGAATATGGAGCGCCCTGGATGATAAAGGGAAAGATGCTATGCGTGCAGCTTACGTCAGCAAAATAGCGGAAAAGGCCGGTGACTCTCCAGCCAAGTTCATCACTGAAGTTAATAAGCTGAAATCTCAGTCAGGCGGTGAAATTTACAACACTATTTTTTCTGGAAAGCACATGAAAGAGCTTGATGCTCTTCATGAAGTTCTACAGCAAACAGCAAGGTCAGACACCGCAAATGTAGTAACTCAGACGGGGCAATCACAAGCCAACAGGATAAGGACGATTGGCGCAACTGCGACTCTTGGTGTATCAATGGGGCTTGAGGCTGGCTTTGGTGCAATGATGCGTTTGTATGAGTCCAAAGCAGCAAGGAATGCTCTCTTACGTCTGGCAAACACTAAAGCTGGAACGCCAGCCTATGAAAGAGCGTTGAGTAACGCTGCAAATGCCATCAGGCCGCTGCTTGCTACTGAGGCAACACAGCAGTAACGTATGGGGAATTGGATTCAATCGTTAACATTTTCTTTTTACTTTTCCAACAAAAGCTTTGGTTGAATCCATATTCCCATAACCAGAAATGGTTTTCGACATTAAAACTGTTCCATTAGGATGTATTACCCATGAGTCGATAACTCGTTGAGTTTCGCCATTCGCGCCGATTCCAATGATGGAGTTTTTAGACAATGCTTTGTAAGCCATGCCGCCCGCATCCGTCCCAGAATATGTGATACTGGCATCTTCACCGTTTGTCTTAATGATGAATGTTCCACTAAAACCATCTTCTTCCGGTTGAAAATTATTTCGTTCTGAATAGCTTATTCCGTGCATATCTCCAACGACCCAGCACTCTGCTGAGACAGAAAACGAGAAGACAAGGAAAGCCATTGCTATAATCAATTTCATTTTAAGCCCTTATTGTTATTGATTCTTTTTGCACGGAAATGTTTTTCCTACTGCTAGGGCGGTTAGTATAACTGCACTCTCATTTCTTGATTCTGGGTTTTTGTTTAGATATTTCTCAACGATATCGGTGTATTGATACATGTCAACGCCATCAGGAGGACATAGAGAACCAATTAGTATCAATGAGTCAGTTACTCCGCGCAAATATCCAGTAATGTAAAGCGATGAAAAATCATCACCCTTTTTACCTTGTTGAATGTTGTAAAGAAGGTCATTACCCGTTTGAAGCTCGCGCAGCTCAGCACTGGAAGAAGAGACAACTGCTAACAAGAACAGTGATAGAAATCTCATTTCAAATCCTTTTCATAAATCTTTTTAAGTGTCTCAAACACTATAGCCTTGAACTGCTCAGCCTGCTGATCAGCCAAGCGTTCAGCTTCGTCGCGATATCCTGTAATCGGTGATGGTTTTGATAGTGCATCCTGAACGATTTGTAATAACTCAGAGTTCATTGACCTTCCGTTAGCCTCGGCTCTTAATTTCAATTTTTCTCTTACTTCCAAAGGCATACGGAAGTTAAAGTGCGGATCATCTCTAGCCATGCCATCACTCCAAGTTAGTGTATTGACATGATAGAAGCACTCTACTATATTCTCAATAGGTCCACCGTGGACCTATATTGTGAGGTGAACATGAAAGGAATGAGCAAAATGCCACAGTTCAATTTGCGGTGGCCTAAAGAAGTATTGGATTTGGTACGCAAGGTGGCGGAAGAAAATGGTCGGTCTGTTAATTCTGAGATTTATCAGCGAGTAATGGAAAGCTTTAAGAAGGAAGGGCGCATTGGTGCGTAAAGTTGAAGCCCCAACTGCTGTAACAGTCAGGGCTTCGGCATCAACAAATCGGATTAGGAAATATTGACATGAAAAGTATAGCAAAGGCACAAAACGATTTCACCATCTTCAAATTCGGCGACAGTGAAATCCGCGTCATCAACAAGTGCGGTGAGCCGTGGTTTGTAGCTAAAGATGTTTGTGATGCTTTAGATTTGACTAACTCACGCAAGGCGCTTACTGCACTTGATGACGATGAAAAGGGAGTAACTTTAAGTTACACCCTTGGTGGTGAGCAGAATCTAAGCATTGTGAGCGAATCAGGTATGTATACATTGGTTCTGCGCTGCCGCGATGCAGTCAATAAAGGTTCAGTCCCGCACAAATTCCGCAAGTGGGTAACAGCAGAAGTTCTGCCTTCAATTCGCAAACATGGCGAGTATGTAAAAGGAAAGAAAACCACTGTTGAGGAAAGAACACCGCTACGCGATGCAGTAAACATGCTGGTAGGAAAGAAAGGACTTCGCTATGACGATGCATACAATATGGTTCATCAGCGTTTTGGTATTGACAGCATTGATGAACTTTCAATTGAACAAATCCCGCTGGCCGTAGAGTACATCCACAGGGTAGTGCTTGAAGGTGAGTTCATTGGCAAACAAGAGAAGAAAACCAACGAGCTTTCTGCAAAAGAAGCAAACAGCCTTGTATGGTTATGGGATTATGCCAACCGCTCACAGGCATTATTCCGCGAACTGTATCCGGCGCTAAAACAAATTCAATCGAACTATTCCGGCAGATGCTACGACTACGGTCATGAATTCTCGTATGTTATCGGAATGGCGAGAGACGTTTTAATAAACCACACACGAGATGTTGATATTAATGAGCCAGACGGACCAACGAATCTTTCCGCATGGATGAGACTTAAGAATAAAGAATTGCCTCATTCAGTACATAACTACTGACAGATAACCAACGCAACGACCCAGCTTCGGCTGGGTTTTTTTATGCCCAAAATTCACCGTAGCTACGCTGCGGCGATTCCTTGTATCTGGAGCAAATTAAATGACAGACATTACAGCCAATGTGATCGTATCGATGCCTTCGCAACTCTTCACTATGGCTCGTTCTTTTAAAGCTGTAGCCAATGGCAAAATTTATATCGGAAAAATTGACACTGACCCGGTAAATCCAGAAAACCAGATTCAGGTTTATGTAGAGAATGAAGACGGCTCTCACGTTCCTGTTTCACAACCAATCATCATTAACGCTGCCGGATATCCGGTATATAACGGACAGATTGCCAAGTTCGTAACTGTGCAAGGCCACTCTATGGCTGTTTATGATGCGTACGGTGCGCAGCAGTTCTATTTTCCGAATGTGCTGAAGTACGACCCTGATCAATTGGAGCAAAGATTGTCTTCGCCGGATGGAGCCAGTGACATTGGTGTTCAGCCAAGGGGGAATCTTGCACAGACAATTCTATTTGTAACCCCTGAGCAGTTCGGTGCTATTGGCGATGGGATAGCCCATCCATTATCTGAGCGCTATGCGACCCTTGCCGCAGCGCAGGCCGTGTATCCTTTCGTGACATCTCTGACGCAGACCATCGACTGGGCTGCATGCCAGGCGGCTGAGAACTATGCGCGAGGTAAAACAGCGGTAAGATGCCCTTTCTACGCCAAGTATCATCTTGGCAACAACTACCTAAAACTAGGTGAAAAAGCAAAATGGTATGGCAATGATATGCCTAGCCTGGACCGTGATTGCACCATGTTTATCAGGGAGGGTAGCTCAGGTGGATTTGGGCAAGATTGTATTGTTAGGGTGGCAACAGCTGCAGAAGTAGGCAGCTCTGATGAATTCGTCCGCGGCATAGTATTCAAAGGGTTCCGTCTCACAAGGAATCGCCCAAGAAGGTATAACAGTAAATATGACAGTACGATAGGGTTCCACGCCGACCACGCGCTCGGATTGCAAGTAAATATCAGCGTTAACGGATGCGAATATGGCTTCCTTGGTTATGTATGCTGGAATGTTTCAGGGACGGTAAGGTTTGATTCTTGCCATAAAAGCCTTTGGTTAGACCCAGCTACGGCTACCCCTGAATACACTCCAGTAGCAGGTGCTGTAATGACGGCTGTTAACCTGAGGGTAGAGGTCGATGCTTGCGTTTATGGGCCAGTTGTTCGTCGAGCAAAATACGGCAAATTATCAGGATGGGTTGAAGGAATGCTCATTAACCCAACCGTATACCCTATTTATGACACTGGAAACGAAACTGCTATTGCACTTACCACGTATAACTGTGACAGCTTTGATGTTACAGAGCTTGGTATAGAAGCCTGGCAGGGCGCCCATGTCTATAACTATGGTGGAAGCATATCTGTCAACTTAAGTTGGACTCAGGATTATTACCTGACAAACACAACTGGTAAGCATGGTCCTTACCATGCAATGTCAGTTCTTATGGGCAATTCTGAGCTGTTTACTCTACCAGCAACAGCTAATGCCCAATATTATAATTTAAATGTTGGTTGCCTTGTAATTCGCAATCTCAGCGGAGACTGGAGTAATACAACTAATTTCGGCAGCGTATACTTTGCCACGACAGATGCGACATCTCGTACTGTGTTCGAGAACTCTCATGTGTACTTTGGCAGTAACGTAGCACGATTTGCCCCTGGATTCCTGGGTAATTTCGACACGGTTGGCGGGAGATATATCATCGACGCCATAACCCCAAATGGATATACAAAGGTAGGCCCTAACTATTTTGTTAAAACATCATGGGGATTAAAGGCGATAAACGGAGGAGATGGAAGGGTATCTATCACCGTTGGCACAGACACACCAACAAATCTCAAGTTGCATGACGTGTCTGCATACGTCATTACAAGCACAACATCTCAACCCCTCCCAATAGCTGTAGTGTCGACATCAGATACTGAAATTTCTTTCCAGACAGCAGTAACTACAACAGCATTCAGCATCAACTGGAAAGCTTACGTAAGCTGGTCTGCTTGAAAAAAGCCCCTAATGGGGCTTTCCTTTTAAGATATAAACCAAAGATGATATTGACAAGAATACGACCATATCAAAAGAGAATGATAGTCCAAACAGATGCTTTGATAGATCCCGGTAACCTTCTCCTATAAATGATATGTAAAATTGAGAAATACCAAAAAGAGAAACTAGAACCACCGGAACGGACATACTCCTTGTCTTTCTGCTAACGAGAAACGCTACCATTATCAAAATCATGACAAACATACGAAGGTTTCCGAAAAATCTATCTTTAAGATGCGTCAACTGAGTTGACCATGTGATTCTGTCGTCGACTATGACCTTTATAGTCTTTGCTACATGAATATAATCAGTTACCAGATTATCTTTCACTACATCATCAAAAGGGAGCATAAAAATGATACTTGGATGCTTGATGTATTCACGTACAGAATCAATAAAACTTACGTTCTTATTGTTTTCATAGCATGACTTACCAAGCGTAGAGCGATGCGATCCTTTTTCCTTGTCTAACTGCCCACCCCAAGCATCAATTCCAATGCACTTTTCATCAACCCCGCCTGGAAGATCTATATCATTCATCTTTTCGTAAGCGTAAACTCCGTAGTAGGCAGAGTGATACTTATTGAAATTAGTGGCGTCAGATGAATTCATTACAAAAATAACACATGCAACCTGAGAAATGGCAAGGCCAGCTAAAGCTAATTTCCTGTAGTTGTAAAAATAGAACACAAATGGCATTGACAGCAACGGTATGTAAAAAAATTGACTTTTGCTCCCGCCGATAACAAAAGCAGATATCACAAACAGTGTGGTGGTAAGTAATGTGTTTTCCCTTCTTACAAGGCACATAGCCATTAATGGAAGGAAGACCAACACAACCTGCTCCTGGTAAAATGAAGGGAAGAATGCAATGTTAGATGAGGAGCACAAGAAAATAATCAATATTAATGCAATAGCATAATCCACATATGATATATGCCCTCTATGCAACTTAACATACAGAGAGAAAAGAATTGCAATATAAATCGACTTTAATGCTGCTGATAAGATTCTAGCATCAAGTTGGTCTGTAAATAATTTAAAAATACCACCTATAAAGTACAGGATATAAGAGTATGTGCTCATGTAAGTAAACTTACTAATTCCCCAAAACTCATCATAAAGATGATACTTTAGGTCCATGCTATGCTGGAATGACGGTATTGGCGGCATGAATGGGAATATTGCGCGATGGAAATCACCCGTGTTAATCATGTACACGTTTTTTGTAGTAGCAATGACAATTATTGAAAATACAATTAAAATCCATGCTTCTAAACGGACACCAAGAAATCTATTCATTTCAAATCCCTGTTTTTCTTCAGAATAAATCTTGGACGCTGCTTGGACTCAACATATATCCTGCCAATGTACTCACCAAGAACGCCAATGCCAATCAATTGAACCCCGCCAAGGAACAGAATAGAGACAAGCAGGGATGGATATCCACGCACAGCATTGCCGAAGGCCAGTGTGTCGATAATCATCCAAGCACCGTACAGAAACGCCACTCCAGCTACGAACAGGCCAATGTAAGTCCACATGCGCAACGGGAAAGTAGAGAAGCTTGTGATCCCCTCAAGTGCCAGGTTCCACAGTTTCCATCCATTAAATTTAGTACTGCCTGCCACTCGTTCTGCGCGTGCATACTCGACAACATCTGTGCGACCGCCAACCCAACTCAGCACACCTTTCATAAAAAGGTTGCGCTCTGGCATAAGCTTAATGTTTTCGACAACTTCACGGCTCATTAACCGGAAATCGCCGACATTCTCCTCGATCTTTGGGTTGCTTATTTTGTTGTGCAATTTATAAAACCACTCTGCCGTTTTGCGTTTCAGTCGTCCGTCAGTTGAGCGATCAGTTCGCTTAGCCAGCACCATATCAGAGCCTGCCTGCCACTTTTCAATCAGATGAGGAATAACCTCAATCGGGTCTTGCAGGTCAACATCAATAGGAATAACGGCATCACCTGTTGCATGGTCTAACCCTGCAAACAATGCTGGTTCTTTACCAAAGTTTCGTGTAAATGACAGCGGAACAATTAGAGGATCTGAAACGGACAGAGCGTTAATGATTGACTCCGTAGCGTCTTTGCTACCATCATTTATAAAAACAATTTCCACTTCATATGGCTTCAACTCTTCGAATTCACGTACCGTTTTATAAAAAATTGGTATCGCTTCCTCTTCATTGAAGACAGGAACGACCAGAGATATCTTCATTTCGCATCCCTAAATACAATGAACTTTGAATAGACGAAACCGCACACCAGGCTGATGGCGGAGAATGTAACAAGAGTGACAATTGGAGGAAGTGAACATCTATCAGCAGCCCATCCAACAGTAGCGCTCAGTGTTCCCATGAACCCGACATATAACATGTAGCGCATCGTTGTAGTCGTTGCCTTGAATGTGAATTTTGCATTCGCGAAGAAGCTAAAGCTCACAGCCACAACGAAACCTGCGAAGTTTGCAAGAGCCTGGTTTGTATGCGCTGCATAGATACATACACCAAAAACCACCCAGTGTATAAGTGTGTTTAGCACACCAATCGAGGTGTACTTTGCAAATAGCTTTAACATTTCTTCTATCAGCTAATAATCAAAGGCATGAAGTCTATCATCCAAGTCTCAATCGATCGATGACTTGCTGTGGTTGATGAAACAAAACTTAGACACACAAGGCTTTGAGCCTTGTTGCAAGGCTTTGTGATATTCGATAGTTGTTAAGGCGGATCACTCCACCTTTTCATCAATCCAGTCCGCCCACCATTGCATCATTTCTCTGCGCTTATCGAGATACTGAGCATGGTTGTAAATCCCGCGCACAGATCCGCCGTTGGCATGTGCCAGTTGCACTTCAATGGCGTCGGCAGGCCATTCGTGCTCGTTCATAATCGTGCTGAATTCATGCCTGAATCCGTGACCGCTTTCCAGACCCTCATAGCCGATTCGTTTGATCACAAGTAATACCGCGTTCTCGCAGATTGGCTTCTTCTTATCGTTACGCCCGGCAAAAACAAACTCTGATACTGGTTTGGTGATGGAGCTTAACGTAGTGAGAAGTTCAACCACCTGGTCCGACATCGGGACCACATGAATCTTGCGTCCCTTCATCACACTGGCGTCGATAGTGATAATCCTGTTTTCAAAATCGACGTTATTCCATAGCATAGAACGAAGCTCTTTCGTTCTTAGGGCTGTGTAGCGTAAAACTTTGGTCGCAATGAGCGATACGATACTACCTGAAAATGTTGCCAGTGCTTTATTGAATGCCGGGATCTGGTCTGCAGGAAGAAACGGGAAGTTCTTCTTGCGGTATCCCTTCATGGCGTCAGCAAGGTCAGGTGCCGGGTTATATTTAGCCCTGCCGGTGACAATAGCGTAACGGAAAACCTCGCCGCATCTTCTGCGTGCTTTGTTGGCTCGCTCCATTGCACCGCGATCTTCAAATCTGCGGATTACTTCCAGCAGTTGCATCGGCTCAATATCCTGAATTTCAAGGCCGCCGATGATAGGTAAAATGTCGTCATCAAACATTTTTGCAAGTTCAGTTGCATAGCCTACTGACCAGACTTGCTTCTTGTGCTCGTACCATTCCTTGTAAATCGCACTAAAGGAATTGTTGTTAGACGAAGCCTTTTTCGCTTTTACCGGATCGATGCCAACCGAGATGTCTTTCCTCGCAGTCCATGCTTTATCCCTTGCCTCCTGCAAAGTCATAAGCGGATATTTTCCGACGGTCAGGATTTTCTCCTTACCGTCAATCTTGTAGCGAAGCTGCCATACCTTTTTCCCGGATACAGGGACATAAAGGTACAGGCCATTACCATCGAGAAGTCGGTATGGTTTTTCTTTCGGCTTTGCTGCTTCAATCTGCTTAACGGTGAGCATGGGTAAAAATCCGGTGGGTAAAATTATTTTATCCACTTTTTACCCGTCATGGAGTGCGGCTGTCAACGATCTGACGCGAACCATTACGAACTGTAAATCTACGGAAGGCTTGATATTCAGGGGGTTTTGCGGACTGGTACGGATGGGGGCGAACTGATAAATGGTGTCCCCTGCAGGAATCGAACCTGCAATTAGCCCTTAGGAGGGGCTCGTTATATCCATTTAACTAAGAGGACAATGCGGCATGAGTATACCCGCTAATGGACTGCGGGGTAAGTACGCTGCCGCTCGATTGCTTAAACCCTCGCCATTTATGCTGGGTTTTTATCATTTTTCTTAATGTTTTCCGCACGTTCTGCTTTTTGGCGTGCTTCTGCTTTACGCTTGTTGCTCATGTCGTTACGAATCTGTGCATGACTCATTAACGCGAAGATAAAGGTGCCGCCGCAGATGTTCCCCGCTAAAGTAGGTAGTGCGAAGGGCCAGATGAAATCGCTCCAGTGCAGCGTGCCGTTAAACACCAGATAGAGGATTTCAACAGAACCGACAACGATGTGGGTGGTGTCACCCAGTGCAATAAGCCAGGTCATCAATATAATCACCACAATCTTTGCCGCACCCGCAGCAGGAAACATCCAAACCATAGTGGCGATCAGCCAGCCGGAAATGATCGCGTTGGCAAACATCTCGCTGGGGGTGTTCTTCATCACATCCATGCCGATTTTGACAAATGCATCGCGAGTTTCTTCATTGAAGATAGGCATATATTCAAATGCCCATGCAGCAATACCTGTCCCGAGAATATTACCCAGCAGCACGACGCCCCATAATCGCATAAGTAAGCCGACGTTGCTCATTGTCGGTTTTTGCATGACGGGTAGTACCGCAGTCACGGTGTTTTCGGTAAATAATTGCTGGCGGGCCATAATGACGATAATAAAACCAAAGGTATAACCGAGATTCTCCAGTAAGAAGCTGCCTGGCACTCCTTCCAGTTCGACATGAAATATCCCTTTTGCCAGTAGCGAAGCGCCCATCGACAGACCCGCCGCAATGGCTGACCACAGTAGCGCCATTGCGTCGCGTTCCAGCTCTTTTTCACCATCCTGGCGGATATGCTCATGAATTGCCATCGCCCGGGAGGGGAGTCGGTCTTCATCTATTTCTATTTTTTTGCCGCGCTCTTTTTCTTCGCTCTCAACTTCAATTTCGTCGCTGTGTTGATCAATTTTGTCGTTGTCCATGGTCTCTTCTCTTGAATTAGCACGTATAGCTAAAGCGTAGCGGCTTTTTTGCTCGCAACTGGCGGGAGTTACTCTGAAAATGTAGAAAAGGCTGCGTTTGCCTTTTTCTGTTTCTATAGAATCAAGTAGCCTACAGGGCGGCGATTACCAGGCTATGATCAAATCAGCAAATCAGGGCGTCTGGACATCAGTTGACGTGCTGTTACAATCGCCCACACCTAAACAGGCGGATACGGTATCGTTCCGTCATGGATGGCAAACTGCATAAGCCATAAAAAAACAGGGAGACATTTATGAAGCTTCGCCTGTCGGCGCTTGCTCTGGGAACTACGCTTCTGGTGGGGTGTGCGAGTTCCGGTACAGATCAGCAAGGGCGTTCTGACCCGTTAGAAGGGTTCAACCGCACCATGTACAACTTCAACTTCAATGTATTAGACCCGTATATTGTTCGACCGGTCGCTGTCGCCTGGCGTGATTATGTTCCGCAACCGGCGCGTAACGGTTTGAGCAACTTTACTGGCAACCTTGAAGAACCTGCGGTGATGGTTAACTACTTCTTGCAGGGCGACCCTTATCAGGGGATGGTCCACTTTACCCGCTTTTTCCTGAACACCATTTTGGGGATGGGCGGTTTTATTGATGTTGCAGGGATGGCGAACCCGAAACTGCAACGGACTGAACCTCACCGCTTCGGTAGTACGCTTGGTCATTATGGCGTGGGTTATGGGCCTTACGTCCAGTTACCGTTCTACGGTAGCTTCACGCTGCGTGATGACGGTGGTGATATGGCGGATGGTCTTTACCCGGTTCTTTCCTGGCTGACCTGGCCGATGTCTGTGGGTAAATGGACGCTTGAAGGGATAGAAACTCGTGCGCAGTTGTTGGATTCCGATGGTCTGCTGCGTCAGTCGTCCGATCCTTATATTATGGTGCGCGAAGCGTACTTCCAGCGTCATGATTTCATCGCTAATGGCGGCGAACTCAAACCGCAGGAAAATCCGAACGCGCAAGCGATTCAGGATGATTTAAAAGATATCGATTCTGAATAAGAAACAAATAAAAAAGGTGAGTCGCAATACTCACCTTTTTTGTTGTTATCCCTCAATTACCACAAGTAAAAGGAGATAAACCGACAATGACCCGGACGTAATGATGTAAAAATACTGATGTTCGTCACTGACTATTTCCGATATTCAGGAGTTGAAAAATCAAAAAACTGGAAAAATAATTTTAAATATCATCAAAATTAACACCTGGCGCAGATAGTTGATTAATTTCATTTTGATATTCCGTCTGGCGATTTTGAAGCCTTTTTTCAACTTTATCTTCGAGATCCTTAAAGTCTTTGTATTTATTTTCAGGATGGTCAACGTCAACTTTGTTAGCGAATAAAGTAGAAATTATTTCTTTTACATTATCGCGTCTAAATTTTGCATCGTCCACTTGAAAATTATATCTTATTGCTCGACCTAAACGTTTAAAAACTTCGTTAGGTTCTCTCAGTCTTTCCCCGTTGAGCTCGTTTACAACCTGATGATCGGAACCTGTTGCAAATGATTCTGCCATGATAGCTTTGCTGCTTTCAAACCACGCTGAAGCACTCCTGGCGTTTTCACTACAATATTGGGTGAGACTATCACCATTAATACGAATTCCTCTTTGAATGTGGTAGTCGTCCTGATCGTAGTAACCGAGAGATAAGTAATCATTTCCGTTTTTATTTTTAATTACAATAGCGAGAGAGTCGCCTTTTTTATCTTTACCGTACCAGGTAAATAAGTCCGTTGGTTCGCTATTCCCGCTCTCATCAAATTCCGTTACCGTATGTCTGAGTTTGTGTGATATCTTATCGAAGATAAAACCAGGATCTCCATCATATATTTCTTTTAATGCGCTGAAGATCATTTCCTTGTTATTGATATCATGAGTCTTCTCAACTATGTTGTCATTAATGATAGTACGGACGAGTTCTTTGTCTTTATAGTTCGCAGGTAATTCTATTGGTTCTTGGTTGTCGATACCAATAGTAATATGGTCTGTATCATTGGAGCCAATATCAATATAAGTAACTGAGGAATTATTAATATTAAATCTATAAGGATCGTCGTTTACTCGTATGGCGTTTTTTATAAGCTCAAGTAGATGTTTAATACAGGTGCTTATTCCTTCCTTACCATTAAAAAGGTTTTTGAGCTCTTGTACTAATCCATTAACTTCATCATTGTTATTTTCATTAATGGATTCTGGGTAAGTTGCGCTGGTATTGTTGATTGAAATAGATGGTAGCATGATTTTATTCCATTTTGATTGATTTGTTACAAATATATATTACCTAATGAAATAGACTATCAAAAAACGCTCATTTATTTAGAACCTATCTTTAATTTGAGTGTATGAGCGCACAATAGCCAGGGGGGTTGAGTATCCTGGAAATGCAGAAAAGTAAACTCTTTGAGAAGGACGAGCAGAACGCCTGAAAATATGCCTTTCCCTTCAGGTTTGTCTGTGGATACCGCTTATTGATTTGAAAGGGCAAGCTGCCAACAGGCTGTTTGCAAAACTCAGGAGGTAAGCAATGAGGACACTACTTTCGGTGAAGTGGGGGAGTTAAAGTCACCTGCTATGCAGGTGACTTTATCCAGGCGAACGCGTTATCAGAACGCGTAGTTAAAGTTAGTACCGAACAGCCAGGCTTTACCTTCAGACTCGAACTGGTATGGGCCTTCGTTAATTTTCACGCTCTGACCGTGCATATAAGAAACACCAACGTCGACTGAAGCATCTTTATTAAATGCGTAAGTCGTACCTGCACTCAGCCAGAAACGGTCCTGGTCCGGAATGGAGATAGAACGATTCTGAGCCGGAACTGGGCTGTCATCAAAGGCGATACCGGTACGGAAGGTCCAGTTATCATCGTAGTAATAAGTGGTACCCAACGCGATGCGGTAAGCATCTTTAAAGCCTTCATGTTTCTGGAACAGCGTGTCGCCACTGGTTGAGGTCGCTTTCAGCTGCTGGAACTGACTCCAGCTGGTGTAAGCCAGGCTATAGTGAATCGCCCACTGTGGATCAACACGGTTATAACCTGACACTTCCCACATTTCAGGCAGGTTCAGCGTCAGATAACCCGATTGCGTTGCGCCACCTGTCGCGGTAGGAATTGGCAAACCGTAGTTATTAAACGCACGATTAAGATCGCTGCTGTAGTTACCTTTGAAGTCAATTTTCACTTCAGAACGGTAGGTCAGTGCATAGCGGTTATTTTTATCCAGTTCATACAGGATTCCGGCGTTCCAGCCAAAGCCCCACTGGTTACCGTTCAGATGAGCGATTTTGGTATTACTGTCGATACCGTTGGCGGTAGCTGCCAATGCTTGCCCTTGAGGAGTTTGCCCGGCAGGAGATTGCATAATCTGACCAGCAACCAACTGCCCCAGATCGCCTGCGAAACGTTCAATTTTCGCGCGAGCGTAGACGGCGTTGAAACCAAGACCAAAGCTCCATGCATTATTTAAGCGATACGCACCGCTTAAGTTCAGGTTCATGGTTTCAAGGTCAGTTGTACCCCCGACAGAGCCGCCTGCATAAGTATCATTAAACTCTGTTGCCAGACCATAGTTAGAGGTAATAGAAGCGCCCCAACCAAATTGGTCGTTAATCGGTGCAACAAAGTGCATGTTCGGAACCCATGCCGTAGGCGCGATGTTATCGGCTTTCAGGCTACGACCAGACGGAGACGTTCCGCTGATATTCACATCCGGGTCAATATAAACCGCACCCGCAGAAAATGTCGGGCGGTCAAACATGGTAATCAATGCGGGGTTACGGCTAACGTTACCTGCATCATCGGCAATTGCGCCTTCCCCTGAATAAGCCCGGCCCAGGCCAGAGGAAGAAAATTCGTTTAACTGAAAGCCTGCCGACCAGGCCTGGGTGGAGATAAGTGCCACTGCGACTGCGAGAGCAGACTTTGTAAACAGGGTTTTCTGGCTCATGACCATAACCTCAATGATTTATTTTTATACAAACTATGTTACGTGCTGTAACAGGAGCGCGAAGTGTAGGGTCTGAGGTACATCTTAGAAATCAGACCAGTGGCGAGAGTATAGGTCGGACCAGCTGGAATGTTGCAAGTATGTTTCCATCTTTTTTCAAATATGATCTAAGAAACGCGATCCAGCTGGCAAAATTTGGAGGTTGCGCACTCGCGGATTCGGGTGAATTTTGTTTTAGATCATTTTTAAGTGTGATTTCGGTCACTTATCCGATTTTGCAGAATTAACAACTGGAGCAGCACTTTCCGGAAGCGTAAAATATCCACAACGTTTATCTGGCACCTTGGGTGCACATACAGAGGAAATCAACGATGAGTAAATGTAGTGCTGATGAAACCCCGGTTTGCTGCTGTATGGATGTTGGCACCATTATGGACAACTCCGACTGCACCGCGTCTTACAGCCGCGTGTTTGCAAACCGCGCAGAAGCAGAACAAACGCTGGCGGCGCTGACTGAAAAAGCCCGTAGCGTGGAATCCGAACCGTGCAAAATCTCCCCGACTTTCACTGAAGAGTCTGACGGTGTGCGCCTGGATATCGATTTCACTTTTGCCTGCGAAGCTGAAATGCTGATCTTCCAGCTGGGTCTGCGTTAATTCCTCTCGGGTACGTTCGCCCCTGTCAGTTGCTGGCAGGGGCGTTTTCTTTTCTTTCTCCTGTCTTCACTGTGTCATAGCTCCCACTTTCCTTTTTCTCCGCTTGGCTAAATGTAAAAAAATGGTTAAGACTATGATCAGGTCAGACCACTTTATTTATTTTTTTACAGGGGAGTGTTATGGGTCAGGTTTTACCGCTGGTTACCCGCCAGGGCGATCGTATCGCCATTGTTAGCGGTTTACGTACGCCTTTTGCCCGCCAGGCGACGGCTTTTCATGGCATTCCCGCGGTTGATTTAGGGAAGATGGTGGTAGGCGAACTGCTGGCACGCAGCGAGATCCCCGCTGAAGTGATTGAACAGCTGGTCTTTGGTCAGGTCGTACAAATGCCTGAAGCCCCCAACATTGCGCGTGAAATTGTTCTCGGTACCGGAATGAATGTGCATACCGATGCTTACAGCGTCAGCCGCGCTTGCGCTACCAGTTTCCAGGCGGTTGCAAACGTCGCAGAAAGCCTGATGGCGGGAACTATCCGAGCGGGGATTGCCGGTGGGGCAGATTCCTCTTCCGTATTGCCAATTGGCGTCAGTAAAAAACTGGCGCGCGTGCTGGTTGATGTCAACAAAGCTCGAACCATGAGCCAGCGACTGAAACTCTTCTCTCGCCTGCGTTTGCGCGACTTAATGCCCGTACCGCCTGCGGTAGCAGAATATTCTACTGGCTTGCGGATGGGCGACACCGCCGAACAAATGGCGAAAACCTACGGCATCACCCGAGAACAGCAAGATGCATTAGCGCACCGTTCGCATCAGCGTGCCGCTCAGGCGTGGTCAGACGGTAAACTCAAAGAAGAGGTGATGACTGCCTTTATCCCTCCTTATAAACAACCGCTTGTCGAAGACAACAATATTCGCGGTAATTCCTCGCTTGCCGATTACGCAAAGCTGCGCCCGGCGTTTGATCGCAAACACGGAACGGTAACGGCGGCGAACAGTACGCCGCTGACCGATGGCGCAGCGGCGGTGATCCTGATGACTGAATCCCGGGCGAAAGAATTAGGGCTGGTACCGCTGGGGTATCTGCGCAGCTACGCATTTACTGCGATTGATGTCTGGCAGGACATGTTGCTCGGTCCGGCCTGGTCAACACCGCTGGCGCTGGAACGTGCCGGTTTGACAATGAGCGATCTGACATTGATCGATATGCACGAAGCCTTTGCAGCTCAGACACTGGCGAATATTCAGTTGCTGGGTAGTGAACGTTTTGCTCGTGAAGTACTGGGGCGTGCACATGCCACTGGCGAAGTGGACGATAGCAAATTTAACGTGCTTGGCGGTTCGATTGCTTACGGGCATCCCTTCGCGGCGACCGGCGCGCGGATGATTACCCAGACATTGCATGAACTTCGCCGTCGCGGCGGTGGATTTGGTTTAGTTACCGCCTGTGCTGCCGGTGGGCTTGGCGCGGCAATGGTTCTGGAGGCGGAATAATGGAAATGGCATCAGTGTTTACTCTTAATGTTCGTCTGGACAACATTGCTATCATCACCATCGACGTACCGGGTGAGAAAATGAATACCCTGAAGGCGGAGTTTGCCTCGCAGGTGCGCGCCATTATTAAGCAACTCCGTGAAAACAAAGAGTTGCGAGGCGTGGTGTTTGTCTCCGCTAAACCGGACAACTTCATTGCTGGCGCAGACATCAACATGATCGGCAACTGCAAAACGGCGCAAGAAGCGGAAGCACTGGCGCGGCAGGGCCAACAGTTGATGGCGGAGATTCATGCTTTGCCCATTCCGGTTATCGCGGCTATTCATGGCGCTTGCCTGGGTGGTGGGCTGGAGTTGGCGCTGGCGTGCCACGGTCGCGTTTGTACTGACGATCCTAAAACGGTGCTCGGTTTGCCTGAAGTACAACTTGGATTGTTACCCGGTTCAGGCGGCACCCAGCGTTTACCGCGTCTGATAGGCGTCAGCACAGCATTAGAGATGATCCTCACCGGAAAACAACTTCGGGCGAAACAGGCATTAAAGCTGGGGCTGGTGGATGACGTTGTTCCGCACTCCATTTTGCTGGAAGTCGCTGTTGAGCTGGCGAAGAAGGATCGCCCATCTTCCCGCCCTCTACCTGTACGCGAGCGTATTCTGGCGGGGCCGTTAGGTCGTGCGCTGCTGTTCAAAATGGTCGGCAAGAAAACAGAACACAAAACTCAAGGCAATTATCCGGCGACAGAACGCATCCTGGAGGTTGTTGAAACGGGATTAGCGCAGGGCACCAGCAGCGGTTATGACGCCGAAGCTCGGGCGTTTGGCGAACTGGCGATGACGCCACAATCGCAGGCGCTGCGTAGTATCTTTTTTGCCAGTACGGACGTGAAGAAAGATCCCAGTAGTGATGCACCGCCTGCGCCATTAAACAGCGTGGGAATTTTAGGTGGTGGCTTGATGGGCGGCGGTATTGCTTATGTCACTGCTTGTAAAGCGGGGCTTCCGGTCAGAATTAAAGATATCAACCCGCAGGGCATAAATCATGCGCTGAAGTACAGTTGGGATCAGCTGGAGGGCAAAGTTCGCCGTCGTCATCTCAAAGCCAGCGAACGTGACAAACAGCTGGCATTAATCTCCGGAACGACGGACTATCGCGGCTTTGCCCATCGCGATCTGATTATTGAAGCGGTGTTTGAAAATCTCGAATTGAAACAACAGATGGTGGCGGAAGTTGAGCAAAATAGCGCCGCTCATACCATCTTTGCTTCGAATACGTCATCTTTACCGATTGGTGATATCGCCGCTCACGCCACGCGACCTGAGCAAGTTATCGGCCTGCATTTCTTCAGTCCGGTGGAAAAAATGCCGCTGGTGGAGATTATTCCTCATGCGGGTACATCAGCGCAAACCATCGCCACTACGGTAAAACTGGCGAAAAAACAGGGCAAAACGCCCATTGTCGTGCGTGACAAAGCCGGGTTTTACGTCAATCGCATCTTAGCGCCTTACATTAATGAAGCTATCCGCATGTTGACCGAAGGCGAGCGTATTGAGCATATCGATACCGCGCTAGTGAAATTTGGGTTTCCGGTAGGCCCAATCCAACTTTTGGATGAGGTAGGAATCGACACCGGGACTAAAATTATTCCTGTACTGGAAGCCGCTTATGGAGAACGTTTTAGCGCGCCTGCAAATGTTGTTTCTTCAATTTTGAACGACGATCGCAAAGGCAGAAAAAATGGTCGGGGTTTCTATCTTTATGGTCAGAAAGGGCGTAAAAGCAAAAAACAGGTCGATCCTGCCATTTACCCGCTCATTGGCGCACAAGGGCAGGGGCGACTCTCCGCACCGCAGGTTGCTGAACGGTGTGTGATGTTGATGCTGAATGAAGCAGTACGTTGTGTTGATGAGCAGGTTATCCGTAGCGTGCGTGACGGGGATATTGGCGCGGTATTTGGCATTGGTTTTCCGCCATTTCTCGGTGGACCGTTCCGCTATATCGATTCTCTCGGCGCGGGCGAAGTGGTTGCAATAATGCAACGACTTGCCACGCAGTATGGTTCCCGTTTTACCCCTTGCGAGCGTTTGGTCGAGATGGGCGCGCGTGGGGAAAGTTTTTGGAAAACAACTGCAACTGACCTGCAATAAGAAGGTCAAAGCTATATGAATCCGCGCTGAATGGCGGAGTGTTGGTCAAAATGTAAACGCATATTGACTATACTTACGCCATTGAGGTAAAAAACAGCGTTTCATTCGGTGAATGGATAAGGCACAATGCCGGCCACCGTTTTCTTTCTCTGGTTTCAGATGAAAGAAAACGGGCGAATCTGGTTAACAAAAGCGGTGCAATATGCAAGTTTTTATCATGCGTCACGGCGACGCAGCCCTCGATGCCGCCAGTGATTCGGTTCGTCCTTTGACCACTAATGGTTGTGACGAATCTCGCCTGATGGCGAACTGGCTGAAAGGTCAAAAAGTGGAAATCGAACGCGTTCTGGTGAGCCCGTTCCTGCGAGCCGAGCAAACACTGGAAGAAGTAGGGGATTGTCTGAACCTGCCTTCCAGTGCAGAAGTTCTGCCGGAGTTAACGCCCTGCGGCGATGTTGGTCTGGTCAGTGCCTATTTGCAGGCGTTGACCAATGAAGGTGTTGCTTCGGTACTGGTGATCTCTCACTTACCGTTAGTCGGGTATCTGGTTGCCGAGTTATGTCCGGGCGAAACGCCGCCTATGTTTACCACCTCGGCCATTGCCAGCGTAACGCTTGATGAAAGCGGAAACGGTACATTCAACTGGCAGATGAGCCCGTGTAATCTGAAGATGGCAAAAGCTATCTGATGTGTTCCAAATTATGCCCAATGAGGTAGATTCATTGGGCATAATTGCTCATCAGGCAGCGGATATCTGTCAACCTCACTACTATCGAAGACTCTCCTTATCTATAAATAAAACACTTTCTACATTCATTCGGAAATTATTCTTCTGCGCGTATCTTGATTTTGCCCAAAGTTACATGTTGAAATGAATAATGTCTGTTTGACACTCATTGTCATTTATTAATACAGATAATAGAGTTGAATAATCAGGCAGGATGTAATTGAAACTTGATTAAATTCTGGCTATAGTGTTTATATATTATATTGTCAAAAGTGGATAAATGCCAATCGCATTATATGTTCATTGTTTGTTTTTTAAGCTGTTGATATTCATTATTGATATACTTTCTATTTTTTCTAAATACTTATTCCGTATTTTTTAAGGATGTCCTTAAGATAACCTTTCTTCTGTCAATATATTAATTAAATCTACATTTACTCTTTAGTAAAATTAAATTGCATCAGGGGGGTGAAAACATCACTATGCGGCCCCACACCAAAGAATACAATTTTCTACGACCTGTTCTTTTTGGATCGCATGCCGTATTCAATGGCTGGGTATAAACATTGGGTATTGACTGAATCAATGTATTGTAATGTTTATATTTTTAATTATTTATAGTTTAAGGACAAATAATGAGTAAGTTTGTTAAAACAGCTATTGCTGCGGCAATGGTGATGGGCGTTTTCACCTCTACGGCAACAATCGCTGCGGGTAACAACGGTACTGCACGTTTTTACGGCACCATTGAAGACTCAGTGTGTTCTATCGTTCCGGACGATCACAAACTGGAAGTTGATATGGGTGATATCGGTGCCGAAAAACTGAAAAATAACGGCACCACCACGCCGAAAAGTTTCCAGATTCGTCTGCAAGATTGCGTATTTGATACTCAGGAAACAATGACCACTACCTTTACTGGTACCGTTTCTTCTGCAAATAGCGGCAATTATTACACCATTTTCAATACCGATACCGGTGCGGCATTTAACAATGTTAGCCTGGCGATCGGTGACTCTCTGGGTACCTCTTACAAAAGCGGCATGGGTATTGACCAGAAAATAGTGAAAGACACTTCTACCAATAAAGGCAAAGCGAAGCAGACACTGAACTTTAAAGCCTGGCTGGTCGGCGCAGCTGATGCGCCAGATCTGGGTAATTTCGAAGCAAATACCACCTTCCAGATTACTTACCTGTAAGGCATACCCCCATAGCGACACTGCTATGGGGGATTTAAATGGATTTTGACCGAACAAGAATAAAAACGGATAGAAACGTGTATGCCTGACCATTCTCTTTTTCGATTACGGATTCTTCCGTGGTGCATTGCGCTGGCAATGTCAGGGAGTTATAGCAGTGTCTGGGCTGAAGACGACATTCAGTTTGATTCCCGTTTTCTGGAATTAAAAGGCGACACAAAAATTGATCTGAAGCGTTTTTCCAGCCAGGGATATGTTGAGCCCGGAAAATACAATTTACAGGTTCAACTAAATAAACAGCCATTGGCGGAAGAGTACGATATTTACTGGTATGCTGGTGAAGATGACGCGAGCAAAAGCTATGCTTGTCTGACACCGGAACTGGTAGCGCAGTTTGGTTTAAAAGAAGACGTGGCGAAAAATCTGCAATGGAGCCACGATGCTAAATGCCTGAAATCCGGTCAACTGGAAGGCATGGAAATTAAGGCTGATTTAAGCCAGTCCGCATTAGTCATTTCACTGCCACAGGCTTACCTCGAATATACTTATCCCGACTGGGATCCGCCTTCACGTTGGGATGACGGCATCTCCGGGATCGTCGCGGACTACAGCATCAACGCACAAACCCGGCACGAAGAAAATGGCGGTGATGATAGTAACGAGATCAGCGGCAACGGGACGGTCGGGGTTAACCTGGGGCCGTGGCGTATGCGTGCTGACTGGCAGACTAACTATCAACATACTCGCAGTAATGATGACGATGAATTCAGCGGCGATGAAACTCAAAAAAAATGGGAGTGGAGTCGCTACTATGCCTGGCGGGCGTTACCATCATTAAAAGCCAAACTGGCGCTGGGCGAGGATTACCTCAGATCCGATATTTTTGATGGTTTTAACTATGTTGGTGGCAGTGTCAGTACTGACGATCAAATGTTGCCTCCCAATCTGCGCGGCTACGCGCCAGACATTTCCGGCGTGGCACACACCACAGCAAAAGTGACCGTCAGCCAGATGGGGCGTGTGATTTACGAAACGCAGGTTCCGGCTGGACCGTTTCGTATTCAGGATCTTGGTGATTCTGTCTCCGGTACGTTGCATATTCGCATTGAAGAACAGAACGGCCAGGTGCAGGAATATGACATCAGCACCGCCTCGATGCCATACCTCACTCGCCCAGGTCAGGTTCGCTATAAGATCATGATGGGCCGTCCGCAAGAGTGGGGACACCATGTCGAGGGTGAATTTTTTTCTGGTGCTGAAGCTTCCTGGGGGATCGCTAACGGCTGGTCGTTATATGGCGGCGCACTGGGAGATGAAAACTATCAGTCTGCGGCGCTTGGCGTCGGTCGCGATTTGTCTACATTCGGCGCGGTCGCGTTTGATGTTACTCACTCGCACACCAAACTGGATAAAGACACCGCTTATGGCAAAGGTTCGCTGGACGGTAACTCCTTCCGTGTGAGTTATTCCAAAGACTTTGACCAGCTCAACAGCCGCGTTACTTTTGCTGGATATCGCTTCTCGGAAGAGAACTTTATGACCATGAGCGAGTATCTGGATGCCAGTGACAGCGGAATGGTACGCACGGGCAACGACAAAGAGATGTACACCGCCACTTATAACCAGAACTTCCGCGATGCGGGTGTTTCGGTTTATCTCAACTATACCCGCCATACCTACTGGGATCGCGAGGAGCAGACAAACTACAACATCATGCTCTCGCACTATTTCAATATGGGCAGTATTCGTAATGTCAGCATCTCGATGACTGGCTACCGTTACGAGTATGACAACCAGGCCGACAAAGGCATGTACATTTCGCTCAGTATGCCGTGGGGCGACAACAGTACCGTTAGCTATAACGGTAACTATGGCAGTGGGACGGACAGCAGTCAGGTCGGTTATTTCAGCCGTGTCGATGACGCGACTCACTATCAGTTGAACGTCGGCACCAGTGACAAACACACCAGCGTTGACGGCTATTACAGCCATGATGGTTCGCTGGCGCAGGTTGACCTCAGTGCGAACTACCATGAAGGGCAATACACCTCTGCGGGCTTGTCGTTACAGGGCGGCGCAACGCTTACTGCCCACGGTGGCGCACTTCACCGTACCCAGAATATGGGCGGGACACGCTTGTTGATTGATGCCGATGGCGTTGCCGATGTTCCGGTAGAAGGTAACGGTGCTGCTGTTTATACCAATATGTTTGGTAAAGCCGTCGTTTCTGACGTCAATAACTATTACCGCAATCAGGCGTATATCGACCTCAACAAACTGCCGGAAAACGCCGAAGCAACCCAGTCGGTGGTACAAGCCACGCTAACTGAAGGGGCGATTGGCTACCGCAAATTTGCCGTCATCAGTGGTCAAAAAGCGATGGCGGTGCTGCGTTTACAAGACGGCAGCCATCCTCCGTTTGGCGCAGAAGTAAAAAATGATAACGAGCAGACAGTGGGCCTTGTCGATGATGACGGCAATGTTTATCTGGCTGGGGTGAAACCTGGCGAACACATGAGTGTGTTCTGGAGTGGTGTTGCGCATTGCGATATCAACCTGCCGGACCCGCTGCCTGCCGATCTGTTTAACGGCTTGTTACTGCCATGCCAGCATAAAGGCAACGTCGCGCCGGTTGTTCCTGATGACATAAAGCCTGTCATTCAGGAGCAGACGCAACAGGTGACACCCACCAATCCCCCTGTTTCTGTTTCAGCTAACCAATAACGTGATTAAGGAATGATCCATGTCTGATTTACTTTGCTCTGCCAAATTGGGTGCTACGACGCTAGCGTTACTGCTTAGCGCTGCCAGTTTGTCTGCCCAGGCTTCTGTAACGCCAGATCGTACCCGTTTGATATTTAATGAAAGCGACAAATCAATCAGCGTGACGTTGCGCAATAACGATCCGAAACTGCCTTATCTGGCCCAAAGCTGGATCGAAGATGAAAAGGGTAACAAGATCAGTTCACCGTTAACTGTTCTGCCACCGGTGCAACGCATCGATTCAATGATGAACGGGCAGGTAAAAGTGCAGGGAATGCCGGATATCAACAAATTGCCTGCCGATCGTGAAAGCCTGTTCTACTTCAACGTGCGTGAGATCCCGCCAAAAACAAACAAAGCCAACACGCTGCAAATAGCACTACAAACGCGTATTAAGTTGTTCTGGCGACCGAAGGCGCTGGAGAACGTCAGCATGAAAAACCCCTGGCAATATAAGGTTACTTTAACCCGCAACGGTCAGGAATTTACCGTCAATAACCCGACACCGTATTACGTCATTTTCAGTAATGCCAGCACACAGAAAAATGGCAATCCGGCAGCCGGTTTCTCGCCAATAGTGATGTCGCCGAAAACCTCTGCACCGCTGAATGTGAAGATGGGTAGCGTGCCGGTACTGACCTATGTCAACGACTATGGCGCTCGGATGCCGCTCTTTTTCACTTGCAACGGTAACAGTTGCCAGGTCGATGAAGAGCAGAGCCGCAAAGGCTGAGGCCGGGAGAGCCAGTATGAAAGGATCTTGTTCTGTCTGGGCGGTAACTGGGTTACTGATATGTTGTGTTGGTAGCGGCTTTGCAGTTGCAGCGAGTAAGTCAGTAAGTATGAATTTACGGGTGCTTGTCGATGCCCCTCCTCCTTGTACGGTAAATGGTGCGGCAGTTGAGTTTGGTAATGTATTCATTAATAAGATCAATGGGGTTGATTATAAACGTCCCATTGACTACTCGCTTGTTTGTAACAATCTGGCAATGGATGACCTGCGTCTACAGATGCAGGCGACAACGGTCGTGATTAACGGTGAAACAGTTATCAGCACGGGGATTCCTGGGTTTGGTATTCGGGTTCAGAAAAGTAGTGATCACACAATACTCGACTTAACCTCTGGCTCATGGTTGCCATTTAATTTTTCCTCGGGAGTTCCCGTTCTGGAAGCTGTGCCGGTGAAACAGAGTGGTACAACGTTAGCGGCAGCTGAATTTAACGCCAGTGCCACAATTGTGGTGGATTACCAATGAAACGGATCTCGCTTATTTTGCTGTGGGGCTTTTGCTCGATGGCACTCTCAAACGTCTCTTTTCACGGTTATTTAGTGCAGCCACCTAACTGCACGATTAGCAACGCTCAAACCATTGAAATAACTTTTCAGGATGTGCTTATTGATGACATTAATGGCAGCAATTATGAGCAAACCGTGCCGTATTCCATTACCTGCGATACGGCGGTTCGCGACCCATTAATGGAAATGACCTTGAGCTGGAGTGGCACACCAAGCGATTTTGATAATGCTGCAGTAAGCAGCAATATCACTGGTTTAGGCATTCAGCTCAAACAGGCAGGGCAGAGTTTTACGATCAATACGCCACTTGTGGTGAATGAAACCGATTTACCGGTGTTAACGGCTGTGCCAGTAAAAAAGAGTGGTGTCGTTTTGCCAGAGGCGGACTTTGAGGCCTGGGCCACGTTACAGGTAGATTACCAATGAAGAAAAAGCGTACGTTGTTTTTTATTAGTAGCCTGATGTTGCTGGGCAGTGGAACCACAATAGCAGGAGATAATTTGCACTTTACCGGCAATTTAATCAGTAAATCGTGTACGCCAGTGATTAATGGTAGCCAGTTGGCAGAAGTACATTTTCCTGCCATTGCCGCCAGCGATTTAATGAACCTTGGGCAGTCAGAGCGAGTGCCATTGGTGTTTCAATTGAAAGATTGTCATAGTTCTACATCGTTTAATGTCAAAGTAACGTTGACAGGAACAGAAGATAGTGCTTTACCCGGCTTTCTGGCCTTTGACTCCTCGTCATCAGCATCCGGCGCTGGGATTGGTATTGAAACTGCGGCAGGCACATCGGTGCCAATCAACAATACAACAGGCGTCACGCTCCCACTGAATCAGGGAAATAACAGCCTAAATTTTAATACCTGGTTACAGGCAAAGAGCGGGCGAGATGTAACGTCCGGAGACTTTAGTGCCATAGTGACGGCAACCTTTGAGTATTTCTGAAATGAAAAAATGGACCATAATTTTCGCGAGCCTAATGCTGCTCGTTCTGAGTGTTGTCGGCGCATCTAAAAGTTATGCTGGAGATAAACTTATGAGTGCGAGTTTTGACAGTGTGAGAGTTTATTATGCCATGGACAAGGTAACCGGTGCTGTAGCGAGCAGTGTTTTCAATGTTACGGTGATAACGCCAAAGGAGGTTGCATATGGGAAATATGATTCTTTTGCGTATAAAGGCGATACGTTGCGGGTTATTTCCTGGTCTGGGTCGGGTTCAGCTCCAACTTTGGTACTGACTGACTTTGATACAATTAATAACTCAAATTGCCCTGGCATAGATACGAAAATTTTTCGTTGTGCATATATGACGTTTAAAATTACCGTTGCATCTGATGATTATGGTTGCCCTTGGATCGCATCCTTTTATTCCTATACAGATTTACCCGGATTTGGAAGCTATACGGCCCCTACAGTGCATAACACAATATGCCCAACGATACCGGTCGCTTCATACGATATCTCCTGGAGTGAAAATTATGTCAGCCATAATAAGGCGTTACGAATTCAGTCCACGGGGTCAACAGTGACCACCACGCTTTCGACCTACCTGATGGAAGGCGGCAGACTCTGTGATGGCAGTAATTTTTCTGATAATGATGGCAGAGGAGCATACTGCCGCGCGGTATCAGAATTGTTAACCTTTACCTCTTACGGTTGTGATAAATCAACGGTAACGGTTACGCCAACTCGTCATCCGGTAACGGATAAAGTACTTCACGATATTGTGGTGAATGTGAATACCAGTAGTGGGCAACCGATTGATTCGACGTGTCGTTTTCAGTATGTATTGAATGAACTGTAGTTCGTAGTATTGCTCTGATGCGTCTTATCAGGCCTACGAAGTGAATTGCAATTTATTGAATTATCACATATTTGTAGGCCGGATAAGGCGTTTACGCTGCTCCGGCATTTGCTGCCAGCATTCAGGGCAACTCCGGCGGCAACCACTCTTCCACTTCAATCAACACCAACAAAGCCGCATCACCGCCGTACTCTTTCGGTGCCTGGTGAAATGCCATCACATGCGGATGTTGTGCCAGCCACAGCGGTGTTTGCTGCTTCAATATGTGCTTCCCGTGACCATGCATCACGCAGGCACAAAACACATGTTCGCGGCGGCAGGCAGCAATCAATGCGCCTAATTCCTGCTTGGCTTGTAGCTGCGTCAGACCGTGCAAATCCAAAAACAACTCCGGTGAATAATCGCCGCGGCGCAGTTTCTTCGCCTCAAAATGGCTGACATCCGGGCGAACATATTTCACCGGACCTTCGGTATTCAATAACGGCTGAAACTCATCGGAAAAATAATGGCTGGCATCGGCCTGCTCCTGAATCAACCGTTTCACCGGCACTTCGCTAATTTTCTTACGCTGCGGTCGGTGGACAATCGTGTCCTGCTTAATCTTGCGAGTCCCCGCCATCAACTGGCGAAACAGAGCCTGGTCCTCCTCGCTAAGTGTTGTTTTCTTTTTCATTTATCTGTCTCAATTTCTAATTTTCCTACAGTTTACCCGACTCGTAGCGCAATCGATCGTTTTAAACGTATTTTTCCTCACTCACCGCGCGTGAATGCTGATTTATCGTCATCTTCATGGCAAACTAGCCGCCGAAATTATTGCGATCATGCCCTGGAGGAATACGTGGATAAAATTTTCGTTGATGAAGCAGTAAATGAGCTGCAAACCATTCAGGACATGTTGCGCTGGTCGGTGAGCCGCTTCAGCGCGGCAAATATCTGGTACGGTCACGGCACCGATAACCCGTGGGATGAAGCCGTACAGCTGGTGTTACCATCGCTCTACCTGCCGCTGGATATCCCGGAAGATATGCGCACCGCGCGTCTGACCTCCAGCGAAAAACACCGTATTGTTGAACGCGTGATCCGCCGCGTCAACGAGCGCATTCCGGTGGCTTACCTGACCAACAAAGCCTGGTTCTGCGGTCATGAATTTTACGTCGATGAACGCGTGCTGGTGCCGCGCTCGCCGATTGGTGAACTGATCAACAATAAATTTGCCGGACTCATCAGCAAGCAACCGCAGCACATTTTAGATATGTGTACCGGTAGCGGCTGCATCGCCATTGCCTGTGCTTATGCCTTCCCGGATGCGGAAGTCGACGCGGTGGATATCTCTCCCGACGCGCTGGCGGTTGCTGAACAGAACATCGAAGAACACGGTCTGATCCACAACGTCATTCCGATTCGTTCCGATCTGTTCCGCGACTTGCCGAAAGTGCAGTACGACCTGATTGTCACTAACCCGCCGTATGTCGATGCGGAAGATATGTCCGACCTGCCAAACGAATACCGTCACGAGCCGGAACTAGGCCTGGCATCTGGCACCGACGGCCTGAAACTGACGCGTCGCATTCTCGGAAACGCGGCAGATTACCTTGCGGATGATGGCGTGTTGATTTGTGAAGTCGGCAACAGCATGGTACATCTTATGGAACAATATCCGGATGTTCCGTTCACCTGGCTGGAGTTTGATAACGGCGGCGATGGTGTGTTTATGCTCACCAAAGAGCAGCTGCTGGCGGCCCGTGAACATTTCGCGATTTATAAAGATTAAGTAAACACGCAAACACAACAATAACGGAGCCGTGATGGCTGGAAACACAATTGGACAACTCTTTCGCGTAACCACCTTCGGCGAATCGCACGGGCTGGCGCTCGGCTGCATCGTCGATGGTGTTCCGCCAGGCATTCCGCTGACGGAAGCGGACCTGCAACATGACCTTGATCGTCGTCGCCCTGGGACATCGCGCTATACCACCCAGCGCCGCGAGCCGGATCAGGTCAAAATACTCTCCGGTGTTTTTGAAGGCGTTACTACTGGCACCAGCATTGGCTTGTTGATCGAAAATACCGACCAGCGTTCTCAGGATTACAGCGCAATTAAAGACGTCTTCCGTCCAGGCCATGCTGATTACACCTACGAACAAAAATACGGTCTGCGCGATTATCGCGGCGGTGGACGTTCTTCCGCCCGCGAAACCGCCATGCGCGTTGCAGCAGGGGCGATTGCCAAAAAATATCTCGCCGAGAAATTTGGTATTGAAATCCGCGGCTGCCTGACCCAGATGGGAGACATTCCGCTGGAAATCAAAGACTGGTCGCAGGTTGAACAAAATCCGTTCTTCTGCCCGGACCCGGATAAAATCGACGCGTTAGATGAACTGATGCGCGCGCTGAAAAAAGAGGGCGACTCCATCGGCGCGAAAGTCACCGTTGTTGCCAGTGGCGTTCCTGCCGGACTTGGCGAGCCGGTCTTTGACCGCCTGGATGCCGACATCGCCCATGCGCTGATGAGCATCAACGCGGTGAAAGGCGTGGAAATTGGCGACGGTTTTGACGTAGTGGCGCTGCGCGGCAGCCAGAACCGCGACGAAATCACCAAAGACGGTTTCCAGAGCAACCATGCGGGCGGCATTCTCGGCGGTATCAGCAGCGGGCAGCAAATCATTGCCCATATGGCGCTGAAACCGACCTCCAGCATTACCGTGCCGGGGCGCACTATTAACCGCTTTGGCGAAGAAGTTGAGATGATCACCAAAGGCCGTCACGATCCTTGTGTCGGGATCCGCGCGGTGCCGATCGCTGAAGCGATGCTGGCGATCGTTTTAATGGATCACCTGCTACGGCAGCGGGCGCAAAATGCCGATGTGAAGACTGATATTCCACGCTGGTAAAAAATGAACAAAACCGCGATTGCGCTGCTGGCTCTGCTTGCCAGTAGCGCTAGCCTGGCAGCGACGCCGTGGCAAAAAATAACCCAACCTGTGCCGGGTAGCGCACAATCGATAGGCAGTTTTTCTAATGGCTGTATTGTCGGCGCTGACACGTTGCCGATACAGTCCGAACATTATCAGGTCATGCGTACCGATCTGCGTCGCTATTTCGGTCACCCGGATCTGGTGATGTTTATCCAGCGTCTGAGTAGCCAGGTGAGCAATCTGGGCATGGGCACGGTGCTGATTGGCGATATGGGGATGCCCGCTGGTGGGCGTTTCAACGGCGGTCATGCCAGCCACCAGACCGGACTGGATGTCGATATTTTTCTGCAACTGCCGAAAACACGCTGGACCTCCGCGCAACTTTTGCGCCCGCAAGCACTGGACTTAGTTTCCCGCGACGGTAAACACGTTGTTCCGACGCTGTGGAAGCCAGAAATTTTCAGCTTGATCAAACTCGCCGCCCAGGACAAAGACGTCACACGCATTTTTGTTAATCCGGCGATTAAACAACAACTTTGCCTTGATGCGGGCACCGATCGCGACTGGTTGCGCAAAGTGCGACCCTGGTTCCAGCATCGCGCGCATATGCATGTACGATTACGTTGCCCTGCCGATAGTCTGGAGTGTGAAGATCAACCTTTACCGCCACCAGGCGATGGTTGCGGGGCAGAACTGCAAAGCTGGTTTGAACCTCCAAAACCGGGAACAACAAAGCCTGAGAAGAAGACTCCGCCTCCGTTGCCGCCTTCCTGCCAGGCGCTACTGGATGAGCACGTGATCTAATGGAAACGTTTAATAGCCTGTTTATGGTTTCCCCGCTGTTGCTGGGAGTTCTCTTTTTTGTCGCCATGCTGGCGGGATTTATCGACTCGATTGCCGGTGGCGGTGGGTTACTCACTATTCCGGCATTGATGGCTGCGGGAATGTCTCCCGCTAACGCGCTGGCAACCAATAAACTGCAAGCCTGCGGCGGCTCTATTTCCGCCACTATCTACTTTATTCGCCGCAAAGTGGTTAGTTTAAGCGATCAGAAACTCAATATCGCCATGACCTTTGTCGGCTCAATGAGCGGCGCACTGCTGGTGCAATACGTTCAGGCTGATGTCTTACGGCAGATTTTGCCCATTCTGGTAATTTGTATCGGCCTCTATTTCTTGCTGATGCCAAAGCTGGGTGAAGAAGATCGCCAGCGTCGGATGTACGGTTTACCCTTCGCGTTAATTGCCGGTGGCTGCGTCGGTTTTTATGACGGATTCTTTGGTCCGGCAGCCGGATCGTTTTACGCACTGGCCTTTGTTACGCTGTGCGGATTCAACCTCGCCAAAGCCACGGCGCACGCCAAATTACTCAACGCAACGTCAAACATCGGCGGTTTACTGCTGTTTATTCTCGGTGGCAAAGTGATTTGGGCGACGGGCTTTGTCATGCTGGTGGGGCAGTTCCTCGGCGCGCGCATGGGTTCACGACTGGTGTTGAGCAAAGGACAAAAGCTGATCCGCCCGATGATTGTTATCGTCTCGGCGGTGATGAGTGCCAAATTACTTTACGATAGCCACGGACAGGAGATCCTCCACTGGTTGGGGATGAACTAATGAACAGTACACACCACTATGAGCAGTTGATTGAAATTTTTAATAGCTGCTTTGCCGATGAATTTAATACCCGTCTGATTAAAGGCGACGACGAACCGATCTATCTTCCTGCTGATGCGGAAGTACCGTATAACCGAATCGTCTTTGCTCATGGCTTTTATGCCAGCGCAATTCATGAGATTTCGCACTGGTGTATTGCCGGGAAAGCGCGCCGTGAGCTGGTTGATTTCGGCTACTGGTATTGCCCGGACGGACGCGATGCCCAAACGCAAAGCCAGTTTGAAGATGTTGAAGTGAAGCCGCAGGCGTTCGACTGGTTGTTCTGTGTGGCGGCGGGATATCCGTTTAACGTCAGTTGCGACAATCTGGAAGGCGACTTCGAACCGGATCGTGTGGTGTTTCAACGGCGGGTACATGCGCAGGTGATGGATTACCTAGCAAACGGCATTCCTGAACGCCCGGCACGCTTCATTAAAGCACTACAAAATTATTATCACACGCCGGAACTTACGGCGGAACAGTTCCCGTGGCCGGAAGCGCTCAACTAAAGCCAGCGCCACATTTTACAATGAGGAAAGAAGATGATCGCGGAGTTTGAATCACGCATTCTGGCATTAATCGACGGTATGGTTGACCATGCCAGTGATGATGAGTTGTTTGCCAGTGGGTATTTGCGTGGCCACCTGACATTAGCCATCGCAGAACTGGAAAGTGGTGATGACCACTCCGCTCAGGCGGTGCATACGACCGTTAGCCAGAGTCTGGAAAAAGCCATTGGTGCCGGTGAATTGTCGCCGCGTGACCAGGCGCTGGTGACCGATATGTGGGAAAACCTGTTTCAGCAGGCGTCACAGCAGTAAGTTGCGGCGTCTGGAGCACCATGCCTGATGCGACGCTTATCGCGTCTTATCAGGCCTTGTATTATCCCTCCAGTGCAGAGAAAATCGGCCAGTTTTCTCTGCCTGCA
>OAVP01000139.1_pt1 | contig 54802 bp, 41 predicted proteins | sample 1495311 | NCBI WGS metagenome assembly OAVP01 (sample SAMEA2580102, study PRJEB22360) | human gut metagenome | biome: human gut; feature: human-associated habitat; material: faeces | place: Denmark | collected 2008/2010
AAAAGCAGCCACTGCTGATCACTGTTTGTCAGACTGGTCTTGGAACAGCACAGCAGCTGCAATCATTTTTGAAAGCGAGTATCCCTGAAGAAACGAAGTTTGAGATCGAAGCGGTAGATTACCATTACTTGAAAAAGTATGGAAAGAAGAATGGTCTATTTCAACAATATGATGTGCAAGGAATCGTGGGAACAGCTGATCCAGAAATTGATGGTGTCCCATACATCGCTTTAGAAGACTTGATTTCTGGTAAAGGACAAGAAATCATTGATGATATTTTTGTTCTTGTCAAAGATCCGGCCATTCGTAAAGCGATCAATGACAATCTTGTACGAAATCTATCGATCGAACGGCTGCTTTCGGCGGTGGCGATCTTAGATGTCAATAAAGTCATTTCCTATATTGACCAAGGATTTGTTAGTTTGGAGCGGTACTTACAGCTTCAATTATCCAACAGTAAAAAAGCGATATTATATGTACATATCGCAAGCTTAGTAGAACGTCTGATCCGAAATCAAGAAGTCCCAATTTATCAAGGAGATCCGAGCAAGTTTATGGAAGAAAAAGCAACTATCGCCAAAGCATTAGAGGGCTTAGAGGTGGCTTACAATATCAAAATCAGCGAATACGAGCTAAATTATCTCTGTGAGATTATTTTCGACTGATAAAAATTCTTCTTCGACACTAAAACAATCCATTCCGACAGATGATCAAGTGTTTCGTTTTCACTTTTTTGGCTGGAAAGAATGGATTTTTTTTGTTTTTTAAACTAGGAACAATTTTTTATATCAGTAAATAGAAAGCCTTTTATGATAGCGTTTTTATTTATTCTTGTGAGAAGATGAGCGAAATATTTGTTATCGCCAGAAACTTGGCACAGAAATTGCTTATTAGTAATACGACAAAACAAAAAATGGAGGAAACAATATGATCTCAATGATAAGAATCGATGACCGTCTTGTGCATGGTCAAGTAGCTGTGAAATGGTCGAAGGAGTTGGGGATTAGTCGCATCGTCGTCGTTAGTGATGGTATCGCACAAAACGAAATTCAAGTAAGTGCGTTAAAAATGGCAGGGCCTTCAGGGGTGAAAGTTGCAGTGCTCTCATTAGAAAAAGCGATTGCTATTTTGAATGATCCACGCTCGGAACAATTAAAAATCTTAGTTGTTACAAATGAACCGAAATATGTCGCTGGTCTTGTGCCAAAACTTAAAGAGAAACCAATGTTGAATATGGCAAATTATGGACGGATCGGCGGTAGTCTGTCAGACAAAGAAAAGATCACAGAGACTGTCTATTTATCAGAAGAAGACAAAGAAACACTGAAAGAGATCTTTGATGCTGGGTATGATTTTAGCTATCAACCGTTACCAGATGATACCCCACAATCTTTGAAATCATTAATAGGAGGTTAAACTTATGTTAGTCAATGCGTTAATCGTTGGATTTGTCGTCGCTTTAGCAAAATTTTTGGATTGGTGGGGATCCACTCAGCTAGCTAGACCTATTTTTATCGTTGCCTTATTAGGAATGCTTCTCGGTCATCCGACTGAAGGAATTATTATGGGTGCTCAGCTGGAATTGATTTTCTTAGGAAATGTTAGTTTAGGAGGCGTTATGCCTTCGGATATTACTTTAGGATCCATTTTTGGTGCTGCATTTGCCATGATCGTTGGTTCGGATTTAAATGTAGCGATCGCATTAGCTGTACCGATCTCCATGTTAGGTACCTTGCTATATTCCGTTATGAAGATGGTTGTCACTTCATTAGTTCCTCGATTTGAAAAACATATTAAGGATCACAATTATCGAGCATTCAGCCGATTATGGCATATTCAGTTTTGGGGATTTGAACTGTGCTATTTCTTATTAGGTTTTGTCGTTATCCTTTTAGGTGCCGATGCAGTAAAAACGTTTGTTGACTGGTTACCTGAATGGGTTCAAAGTTCTATGACCGTCGCTTCAACCATGCTACCAGCAATTGGTCTTGCTCTACTACTAAAAATGCTATGGCAAAAATCTTTGGCTCCCTATTACTTTTTAGGATTTGCTTTAGGTGCATTCTTTTTCTATCAACGTGCGACCGAAGTCAAAGATGGTGTGATCACAACCCAGTCAAGTAGTATCTTGTCTTTAGTACAGATTGCATTTATCGGATTTATCGTTGCAGCATTAGTTGTGATGGCAGAGTTGAGAGCAGCGAAGAATCCAGCTGTTAGCAGTGGTCCAACTGTATCGACCGCAAGTGAAGACGAAGGAGATGACTTTTTCAATGACTAAAAATGATATGCTTAAATTAAACAAAGAAGAACGAAAAATCGTTTCGAAAATGTTCTGGAGAAACCAATATTTAATGTTTTGTACAAGTTATACAAAGCAACAAGGAATTACCTATGGGTGGTTAATGGCACCTTTTTTACAAAAAGTATATGGAAAAGATACCGATGAGTTTTATGAAGCAATGAATCGTAATTTGGATTTCTATAACACCGCACCTGCAATGAATGGCTTTATCTCTGCTTTAGGGTTATCGATGGAAGAAGAGAATAAGGCAATGAAAGACAAAGGAGAGTTTTTTGATGCTACTTCGATCTCTGCATTAAAAACTTCTTTGATGGGTCCATTAGCTGGGATCGGTGATGCGATTTATCTTTCTGTCTTGCGAGTCATTGCAACCGGGATCGCATTAGGGCTCAGTGAACAAGGAAACATTTTAGGACCGATCTTGTTCTTATTAGTCGTAAATGTACCAAACATGCTGATTCGTTGGTTTACAACGGTGTTAGGCTATAAAGCAGGCGGTCAGTTCATCTCAGAGGCACTCAAATCAGGTACCTTTGCGGCAATTACAAAAGGTTCTGCAGTGTTGGGATTGATCATGACGGGAGCAATGACGGCTCAATTTGTAACGTTTAGAACAACTTTTGTTGCAGAATTGTCAGGAACGACCTTCAACCTGCAAAATGTGTTTGACTCGATCATGCCAGGTTTATTACCGTTAGCGATCACTATGGGTTGCTTTGCCTACTTGCGTAAACACAATCGTCCTGTTTTAGCATTAGTCGTGATGTTTTTAGCATCAGTCGTTTTGACGATTCTAGGTATTGCAGGATAAGTTGATAGAGAACTTTTCTGGTTGATTCAGAGAAGTTCTCTTAGCTTTTGATCGACATAAATACGTTTGGTCCTCGTTCGAGACAGTTGCAGGCATCATTTTCGAAAAGGAAAAACAAACAGTTCGCCACTTTCGACAGAAAGTTGGCATACATATTGCTTATAACTAAGCGAATAGCAAAATCGAACAAGGAGTGAACAAAGTGAAGAAAAAATATTTTTTGATCTCACATAACGAATTAGCCAATGGCTTGAAAAAAGCATTAGAAATGATTATCGGCACTCAGGAAAATTTATATGCCTTTGGACTGATGCCAGGAGGCCATCCAGATTTGATCACCAATCAAATCGAAGCGCTGATCGATGAGGAAACACAAGTTGTTATTCTAGGTGATATTGCTGGTGGCAGTGTTTGTAACTCGGCCATGCGTTTGACCCAGCAACCGAACGTAGTATTAGTTACCGGTATGAATCTCCCTCTTGCTATGGAAATTATAGTTAGTCAAAGCACATCAGAACAGCAGATCGCAGCAATTATTGAAGAGGTGCGCAAGGGGATGACTGTTCAAAATTTACGTCCTTCTATCAAAGAATCATTCGAGGATTTCTTTTAATGATGATTTCTAAAAAAGACTTGCAGATGTGGATGGAAAGGATGTTGCCCAACGATCGCTCATATCTGGCACAAAGCGGTAGCAGCTATACCAAAGAAATTCGATCGTTTGAAGCAATAATGAGGAGTTTTTGGGGGATTTTCCCAGCGTATGGTGACCAACCCCAGAAGCTCAAGACATTCGACACTGTCCAAGATTTTATTGATTGTGTCGAAGAAGGAAATTTACCTAAACTCTCAACAGAAAATCGCCAGATTGCAGTGGAATTAGGTGTATTAGGTTTTATATTGGGTCGTTATCCATCCTCCTTCTTTCAACTATTTTCGAACAAAGGTAAAAAAGAACTCCTCGCATGGTTATATCAAATCAACGAGATTGATCTGCCCAAGGGCAATTGGTTTTTCTTTTTGCTATTGGTCAATCTTGGTTTGAAGAAAAATAATAGTCCTTATTCTCAAGAAAAAATAGACGAAGCATTGGCAATAATTGAAGAATGTTATTTAGGTGAAGGATGGTACTCAGATGGGGTCAATCGCCAAAGAGATTATTATGTTGCTTTTGCTTTTCACTTTTATGGGTTATTGATCAATTATTGCTTTCCTGAAGAGATCAAAACGCGCTACAAAAAGCGAGCCATCATTTTTGCAGAATCGTTTAAACACTGGTTTGACGCAGAGGGTCGATCGATTCCTTTTGGTCGTAGTTTGACCTATCGTTTTGCACATTGTTCGTTTTGGAGTGCGCTTTTGCTTACAGAGGCCTATCGAGAAACGAGTTTGTCTGTGTCCGAAATAAAAGGACTAATGGAAAAAAATATTTCTGATTGGCAAAAAAGACCTATCGTTTTACCTAAAGAACAAAACCTCTCGATCGGATATGGATACAATCAGCAATTATTATCGGAAGATTACAATGCCCCCGGGTCACCTATGTGGGCATTTAAAACCTTTGTTGTGCTCGCACTCCCTGAAGAGCATGAGTTTTGGCAGGCGATCAGCGCCATGAACATCCAACGAAGAGATAAAACTGTTCAAGCACATGCTGGATTTCATATCAATCACGACTTACATCAGACAACCGCGTTAAGTAGTTTGCAATGTAGCAATAATCCACTTTTGTACCATCATTTTGAAAAGTACAGCAAGTTTGCTTATTCAAGCTATTTTGGCTTTAATGTCACGCGGGATATCCAAGGAATCGAGCAATTTGCAATCGATTCGACGTTAGCAGTTTCAATACCCGGTCATCAGCAGTATATGACCCGTGGGAAAATTGAAAAAACAAAGATGTATGATTCCTATGGGGTTAGTTTTTGGCATGTCTGGCAAGAGGTTTCGATCACGACGTATTTGGTTCCAATCGATGCTGCCAATCATATCCGCATCCATGAGATTCATACAAACCAACCGTTGGAAGTGGTTGAAGGTGGTTTTCCTTTGGCAAATTGGAACCGCAAATACAATCAGGCGATCATTCAGGAGAATTCTTGCGCTATTGAAAACGAACAAGGGGAATCGATCATTCGTAATCTTGGTGATGTGCGAACTGCCAGAGTGATTCCTCAAGGACCTAACACCAATATTTATTCTAGTGAAAAAAATGCAGTTCCGACGTTAACGACTGTGATCGAAGCTGGGCGGACTGTTTTGGTTGCGCATATCATTGGTCAAAAAACCAAGCAGCTGCTTCCAAAAGTTACTTTTCATGAAACGAATAATGCGTTTCAACTTAGGGGAAACGTTGATTTAACAATTAAAAAGGAGCGATTTGCGAAATGAATGATGAAATCAAACAATGGGCACTAAAAATTTTTGAAAAAATCGACCACAAATTAGAAGTACAAGTAGCGCGGGTGGGGGAAAAAATCCCGTACATTCCTAATGAGATGACAGGTTTATATGAAGAAGATAAAGGTGTAACTGATCCCGTGTGGTGGACCAATGGGTTTTGGGCTGGGATGTTATGGCAGATGTATCACGCAACTGGGAAACCAGCCTATAAAGAAACAGCAGAAATAAATGAAGTTCGGTTGGATAAAGCTTTCGATCAATACACCGGACTGCATCATGATGTTGGGTTTATGTGGCTGCATACAGCGGTCGCTAATTACCGTTTGACGGAAAATGAGCGTTCAAAAGCAAGAGGATTACATGCTGCACATCTATTAGCGGGTCGCTACAATCCAAGAGGAGGTTTTATTCGCTCTTGGAATCGCGATCGTTCCGGTTGGGTCATTATTGATTCGATGCTAAATATTCCCTTGTTGTATTGGGCAGAAGAAGCAATCGGTGATCCACGTTTTCGTTATATGGCAGAAGACCATGCCGACAAAGTAATGAATCACATCGTTCGACCAGATGGTTCAGTCAATCATATCGGTGTATTTGATCCAACAAACGGTGAACTAGTTGAAACACCAGCCGGACAAGGCTATGCCTCAGGTTCTGCTTGGTCTCGTGGTCAATCGTGGGCAATCTATGGATTTGCATTAAGTTATCTGCATACGGGGAAAAAGGAATATTTAGAAACAGCCAAAAAAGTTGCTCACTATTTTATTGCGGAAGTCTCGAAAACAGACTGGATACCAGTTGTTGATTTTCGTTCACCTAAAAATCCCGTGATGATCGATACTTCTGCTGGATTATGTGCTGCCTGTGGCCTATTGGAAATCGCAAAACACGTAGACGATTTAGAAAAAGATCTTTACACAGATGCGGCGATCAATATTTTAAAAGCGACAGAGGCCAACTATGCGATTTGGGATGAGGAAAAAGACGGTTTGATTGATTGCGCAACAGGCAGCTATCACGATGAACCGTGGACAGAAGTGCCGATCATTTACAGTGATTATTATTTTGTCGAAGCGATTTTACGCTTGCTAGATAAAGATTTTTTGATTTGGTAAAAGGAGCGACCAATGAACTGTTCAGGCAAAGAAACGATCACGCTTACAACAAAGCACAGCCAACTTAGCTTTATAGTCACAGAGAATGGCTATCTAACTTTGGCTTATTTTGGAAAAAAACTACCTAAAAGTGATCTATCCTATGTGATCACGGAGATTCCAAGGGCAAGCTATCTGGCTGATACCGACAGTATTGAAAACTTTAAGCTGGAACAGATACCTGTAGGCTATCCTGCATTTGGCAATTCTGATCTAAGAAGTCCAGCTCATCAAGAAATTTACGCTGACGGCAGCCGTCTTTCAGATTTTAGATACGTTGATCATTCATTTAGTAAAATCAAACAGCCACTTAATGGATTGCCTTACGCAAATACTGAAAGGCTTGATTATCTAATTATTGAATTAAGCGATCGTTATACAGGAGTGAGTCTCCACCTAAAGATCACTGCGTTTCAGGAGCAAGATGTCTTTACACAATCGGTCACCTTTAGTAATCCTTCAGATCAGGAGGTCGTATTGACCAAAGCGATGTCTCTCAATCTTGACTTTTTAACGGATGATTTTGAGTTATTACTTTTATCAGGGGCTTGGGGTAGAGAAATGCATCTTTCAAGACGCAAACTTGTTCAGGGGCTGCAGGGAATCGATAGTAAACGTGGGGCGAGTGGTCATGGACAAAATCCTTTTATAGCGTTAGTTTCCCCAGATACCACAGAAGCAGCTGGTGCGGTCATCGCTTGTCAATTAATGTACAGTGGGAATTTTGTTGCAAGCGCCGAGGTCGACATGCATCAAAACACCCGGATGCAAATCGGGATCAATCCTTTCGACTTTAGTTGGACATTAGCTCCGAGTGAATCATTTGATACGCCAGAAGCGATTTTCTTGTATGCAGATGGTTTGAATCAAATGAGTCAGAAATTTCATGCTTTTTATGAGGACTGTGTCGTACCTCGTGCTTTTAAAAACAAAGAGCGTCCGATTTTATTGAATAATTGGGAGGCAACCTATTTTGACTTTGATCAAGAACGCATTTTGCGATTAGCTAATGAGGGCGCTAAAATCGGTATCGAATGCTTTGTTTTAGATGATGGTTGGTTTGGCAAGCGAGAAAATGAACGAACGTCGTTAGGTGACTGGACACCAAATCAAGAAAAATTGGGGGGCAGTTTGCAACAACTGATTACGGCAATCAAAGAGCTAGGACTCGATTTCGGTTTATGGATCGAACCAGAGATGGTATCGAAAAAAAGCCTTCTCTACCAGCAGCATCCCGAATGGATCGTACGTGTACCAAATCGTCGACCACAGCAAGTCCGATATCAGTATGTTTTAGACTTGTCTTTAAATGAAGTCCAAAAATATTTGATTGAACAGATAACCTGGTTGTTAGACACCCATGAGATCAATTATTTGAAATGGGATATGAATCGCAATATCACTGACAGCTTTTCTAGTGGATTGAAAAAAGAACATCAGCAAGAATTTTCTCATCGCTATATTTTAGGCTTATATCATGTCTTAGAAACGATCACTAAGCGATTTCCTAATGTTTTGATAGAAAGCTGTGCTGGAGGTGGCGGTCGTTTTGATCCGGGCATGCTATATTACACGCCTCAAATCTGGACAAGTGATGACTCTGATGCCATCGCAAGATTAGAAATCCAAAAAGGGACCTCACTGCTTTATCCACCCAGCACGATGGGCTGCCATGTCACAGCATCGCCGAATCACCAAGTAGGCAGAGTGACCTCCCTTCACACACGAGCACTTGTGGCTCAACAAGGCAATTTTGGATATGAATTGAATCTTTTAGCATTATCTGAAGCAGAAAAAGATTGTTTGGCACAACAGATCAAGCAGTACAAGCTAGAAAGGCAAACACTCCAATTTGGTCAACAGACGAGACTCGCTGTCTATGATTCACAAAATGAATACGCATGGCAAAAACAGAACTTAATGACGAGTGAAGTGATCGTTACTCATATCAATATTTTAAATAAACCAAACACAGTTCCAAAGCGCTTAAAGCTGAAATCCTTAAAGAATGACCAACTGTATCAAGTCAATGAAACGGTACGATCCGGCGCTGAGTTGATGGAAATCGGACTAATGATTCCCAAACCGTCGGAAGATTTTTTTGCAACAAGATGGAAAATTATGCCGATAAAGGAGACATAATATGCTGACACTAAAACTAATTGATCATGAGGGGCACACGATCGAGGAACATACCCACTCAGAAGAAGTTTATCTTGCATTTAAAGATCGGACTTATCAAGCCGGTGAGAAAATTATGCTTACGACGACGAAAGCGCCACTATTCGTCTGGCTGCAAGTGGATGAGGCACTTGCACCAAGTCTGGTTTATTTGAAAGAAAGTGAATGGATCTTTCCAATCATTACAGAAGACACGCTACGGCGAGCGTATTCGCCTAAATTATTTTCAGGAAAACGCCATTATCTACACGCCTGGTTAGCAAAAGAATACGAAATCAACGCCTATCGAAATTTGGCAGTGAATGCCCATGATCAAAAGAATCATAGTGGCGCCTATCCTCATGCTTATGCCAATGTGGAAACTAGAAATGATTCGACATTTTTTGCAAGAAATGCGATCGATGGCATGATCGCCAACGAGAACCACGGGTCTTTTCCATATCAATCATGGGGCATCAATCAACAAGCGGACGCGCAATTGACGATCGATTTTGGTCGCAACGTTGAGATCGACAAAATCGCTTTGGTTCTTAGAGGAGACTATCCTCATGATAGTTACTGGACGCAAGTGACACTCGAATTTTCCAACGGACAACAAGAAATCCTGAAACCAACGAATCAACTCGATCGTCAATATTTCAGCTTTACCAAAATCCGTACTTCCTCAATTTTGTTAAAGGAATTGATTAAGCATCATGATGAATCACCCTTTCCAGCGCTAACACAAATTGAAATTTATGGCACTGAATGTCACCAGGAGGAAAGCAAATGATAGAAAATCCAATACTTAGAGGATTTAATCCTGACGCCAGTGTAGTCAAAGTCGGATCTGATTATTATCTAGCAACGTCAACGTTTGAATGGATGCCCGGTGTTGAAATCTATCATTCATCTGATTTAGTAAATTGGACGCTTGTTGCTCAGCCGTTACAAGGCGAGACCACTGTTAGCTTAGTGGGCAATCTAAATTCCGGTAGTATTTGGGCGCCACACTTAAGCTACTCCGAAGGGCAATTTTGGTTGTTGATCACTGATGTGAAAACAGGAACGGCATTCAAAGACACACTGAATTATGTGCTATCGGCAAAAGAAATTACTGGACCTTGGAGTGAACCTGTCTTTGTCACTGCCAGTGGATTTGATCCGGCATTTTTTCATGATGATGATGGAAAACATTATCTAATGAGTATGCTTTTTGACCATCGTTTGGAAAAGAAACGGTTTGCTGGTCTTGTGATGCAGGAATTCGATTTAGCTACAAAATCTTTGGTGGGGGAAAGAAAAAAATTCTTTGAAGGAACAGATCTAGGGGTCTGTGAGGGGCCACAGATCCTAAAAAAAGATGGTTGGTATTATTTACTAGCAGCTGCTGGTGGAACCGATTATAGTCACGCTGCGACAGTATGTCGAGCAAAACAGGTGATGGGTCCATATGAGCTTTCACCGTATCATCCTTTTTTAACAACCAAAAATGATCCGAAAAATCCGTTACAAAAAAGTGGTCATGCTTCTTTTGTTCAAGTATCGGCTGATGAATGGTATATCGTTCACATTTGTGCACGCCCATTGACGGAGCGTGGCTATTGTCCATTAGGTCGGGAAACCGCCCTTCAAAAAATAGAGTGGATCGATGGCTGGCCTCGTTTAGCTACTGGTACCTCAGCACCAGAACGTTTGATTGATGAACCAAGTATTGCAAAAGAAGTCATTCAAAAAAAAGACCATAGTTCTCGGACAGATTTTGATGAGCCGACTTTGCCAAGTTACTTTAAAAGTCTTCGACAGCCAATTGGCAGCCAGTGCTCACTTTCAGAAAGAAAAGGGTATTTACGTCTTTACGGTCAACAAAGTATAACGAGTTTGCATCGTCAGACGTTGATTGCCAGACGTTGGCAGCATTTTGCCTTTCGCGTAGAAACCAAAATGGAATTTGAACCACAGTCGTTTCAACAATTAGCAGGTTTGACCTTATTTTTTGATACAGATAATTGGCATTACCTGCATGTTTCCTACGATGAGGAAACCAAAGAAAAATATATCCAATTAGAAACAGATGCGATCAATCAGTTTCAATATGCTTCAGAACGATTAGTTATCCAACCGAATCTTGCCATTCATTTAGCAGTGGAAGTGGATCATGAATGGGCACAGTTTTCATATGCTGTCGGGGATGAACCATGGCAAATGATTGGTGATCCGGTCTCAGCTGCCCAATTAAGTAGTGATTTTATCAAAGAAAACGGGAAACTAGCTTTTACCGGCGCAATGGTAGGTATCTGTGCACAAGACATGGATAATCATCGATCCTACGCAGATTTTGATTTCTTTACTTACACGGAAAGCCATTCGTGAGAGGGCGTAAAGTGAATCAGCGGGTTTTGCTTAAGCGATTCATTCATTGTTCGCTCGTTTTGTTCAAGGATAGAACGAGATAGCATGAAAGACAAAATAAAAGAAAGACGGGCACAGAATGAATGAGCAGCGCCAGATTGCCCATAGTCTGTGCCTTTTTTCAAAGAATGAAAAGCCTTGAGGAGCAAAAGAAGATCGTATGAATAATGATCGAGTATCATGAACTCAGAATCACGCAGGAACAGAGTAGTCAAATGGCGATAACAATTATGTAAGCGCCTACTTTTTGTCGGAGAGGAGATTACAAATGAATAAACTTTTTGAATTAATCCGACAGCAGTCTTTGCTCAAAAAAATGATCGTTAGTTTAAGTAGCTTGTTTCTCACGTTTTTTCTCATATTATCTACTTATCTTTATCTTCAATCGCAGCGAGTACTGTTGGACCAAGGAGAACTTTTATTAAAGAATGCCAGTGAAAAAAATCAGACGAATTTTAATGTAGGAATTGAATCGATCGAAGAGTTAGGCATCGAGCTGGTTTCAGACAATGAGTTTGTCAATTTTTTACAAAGATATGTTTCCGAAAGGACGATCAACGATCAGCCTTCTTTTGATTTTCAGACGACCGTCATTCCTCTTATACGCAAACTTCTTTCTACCACCCCGACACTGGCAAGTATACAGATACAGCTGTACGACCTTCAATATACTGTTTCATCTAAAAGCATGGTCACTGATCATCAGCTGTATCAGGAAGATCCTTTGACCTTCGGTTGGTATTTGGATCAAGATCAGCAATTATATTATCATTTTCCAATCAATCCTTTTGAATCGAATCAGCGGAAAAAGGGCTGGATCAATCTGTATGTCAATCCTCTTTTTCTTTTCCAATCGGTGAATGAAAATCTCGACAATCAAAGTGGGTTCTCTATTTTAGATGCTACCGGAGCAGTGATCTATGATCCATTGCTGTTTGCTGATCACCAAGATAAGGAAAATTACTTGATTCAGGAAGTTCCATTAAAAAATCAGTGGCAGTTGCTGACTTTTTATGCGAAAGAGAATTTTCGTGTGTCGTTAAAGGATTTTCTGAATAGCAATTTCCTTTTGATTATTTTTTTGCTTAGTATGATGATCGTTTTTACGAATATCTTCTATAAATGGCTCGTTTCTCCGATTCGAAGGTTATGCGAAAAAATGAAATTGACGAATGGTCAGCAATTACCGCACAAAATCGCCATTTCGAGTAATGATGAAATTGGTCAACTAGAAGCAACCTTTAATAAAATGATTGAAGATTTAGAAAATCTTCTGCTTAAGATCAAATCAGATGAAGCCTTGAAAAGAAAGGCGCAGTTGAGTAAATTTCAAGCACAGATTCAACCCCATTTTTTATACAATACGTTAGCAATCATTTCTTGGTGTGCAAAAGCAGGTGAGACAGAGCAAGTCGTTCAAATAACGAACGATCTCGCTCAGTACTATCGACTCATTTTAGCGAAAGGAAAAAACTTCGTTTCTTTAAAAGAGGAATTAGATTTAGTGAAACATTACTTATCCATTCAACGATTACGCTTTGCAGATCAACTTGACTATGAGATTGCTGTTGATCCTGAAATCGATGTAGAGTCGATTCAAATTCTTCATCGAATTTTACAACCCATAGCAGAGAATGCTTTTCAGCATGGTATCTATGTAAAAGGTCAAGGGAAAATCAAAGTTACTGTTGCTAAAAAAGAGGAAACGTTAATCCTTCTAGTCGCAGATAATGGCGCGGGTGCCTCGCCAGAGATAGTAGAGAAAATTCGCAGCGGGGAACAATTAGAGCTAAAAAAGGGAGGCTTTTCCTTGCAATCCATCATCAATATCTTGAAATCTTCTTATGGGGATCAGGTGAGGGTAGAATTCTTTTCAAAACAAGGGGAAGGAAGTGTGTTTCAAATTGAGTTGAATAAGAGCGTGCTTTAGGATCAAACCATTTTATTGTGGTAGATATTACCATTTTCGGTGAATATTACCAGTTTTCAATCCTTCTCAAATCGTATAATCCTATATAAGAAAGCGTTTACTAAAGAGCTTTAGAAGGAGGTTTTTAAATGAGTACAGCAACCATTAAAAGAAAGAAGAGCTGTTTTTCCACTGGAAATAAGCTATTGTACTGGGTGTTGCCCTTTTTGCTAGTTGTTCTAGTTTTTGGGTATTTGCCGATGTTGGGCTGGTATTTAGCTTTTATTGATTATTCACCCGGTGCTTCTTTGGCAGATATGCCATTTGTAGGATTCAAATGGTTTCGAATGTTGATCTCTTCCAGAGAACAAGTGAATATCATCATACGCGTGATGAAAAACACACTAGGTATGAGCTTTTTAGGGTTAGCAACTAGTGTGTTACCAATGTTTTTTGCCATTTTATTATACGAAATCAGAAGCAGTAAACTAAGACGGCTCATTCAAACCATGACGACTGCGCCACATTTTGTCAGTTGGGTTTTGGTTTATTCTTTAGTTTTTGCCTTTTTATCAGTTGATAATGGGGTCATCAATAATCTATTGGTTGACTGGGGATTTATTGATACACCAATCAATTTTTTGCTAGATAACAGTCATATGTGGCTGAAAATGACGGCTTTAGGGGTATGGAAGGGCATCGGTTGGAGCGCCATTATGTACTTAGCGGCGATCAATGGGATCGATCAAGAATTGTATGAAGCTGCCAGTATAGATGGCGCGAATCGTTTGAAAAAAGTTCTTCATATCACGATTCCGGGTTTGTTGCCAACCTTTTTCGTTTTACTCATGATGAGTGTTGCCAACATGATCAATACTGGAATGGAACAGTATTTCGTTTTCTCTAATGCGATGACGAAAAGTTCTCTAGAAGTACTAGATCTATATACGTACAACATCGGGATCGGTCAAGGGAACTTCTCATTAGCAACGGTTGTCAGTATTTTGAAAACGGTCGTCAGTTTGATTTTATTCTATTCAGTTAACCGTTTGTCAAAAACCGTTCGCGGTGAATCGATCTTCTAGGGGGAGTACAGTATGGCAGGTATTAGTAATAAAAATAAAACCCTAAATGCATTCAGTAAAAGATACGTTGTCGATAGGTGAACGAGTATTTAATTTCTTCAATGTCTTATTCTTTTTTCTTTTCATGTTTTTGTGTGCTTACCCATTTTACTATATTTTTATCAATACGATCAGTGACAATCAGTTGAGTGCAATGGGGGAAGTCTTGTTTATACCTAAAGACATTCATTTTCAAAATTATAAACAAATTTTGGAGATCCCAAATATCACAAATGCATTTATCATCAGCGTCGCTCGGACCGTTATTGGGACGACGTTGACTGTCTTATGTTCAGGATTTCTTGGCTTTATGATGACCCAACAAAAAATGACGGGGCGCAAATTTGTTTACCGTTTTATTATTTCAACGATGTATGTCAGCGCGGGGACGATTCCCGTCTATATGTTATTCAATTACTTAGGTTTATTGGATAACTTTCTCGTTTACGTCATTCCTGGTATGGTTTCAGCTTACAACATTGTTTTAGTTAAAACGTATATCGAGTCTAGTATTCCAAGTTCTTTGCAGGAATCGGCAGAGATGGACGGTGCTGGGATCATCACGATGTTTTTCAAAATCGCTTTGCCACTAATGGTGCCGATTTTAGCCACTTTGGCCATCTTCAGCGCAGTTGGACAATGGAATAGTTTTATGGATACAGTGATTTATGTAACGCGTGAGGATTTACATACCTTGCAGTATGTGCTTTACCGTTATTTGACACAGTCCACAGCGTTAGCGAATGAAATCAATTCGGGAAATATCTCTATTGATCAAGTTGCTGCTACGGCGCAGACAGCTCAGTCTGTCAAATTAACGGTAACAATGATGGTCGTTTTACCAATATTTGCCATTTACCCGTTCTTTCAACGTTTCTTTGTTAAAGGAATAACGATTGGAGCGGTCAAAGGATAAAAAAATTAGGAGGAAAGAGAATGGATTTAAAAAAGACTGGGAAAGCATTAATGCTAGGTGGATTGTTAGTGGGGACAGCAGCGTGCGGTAGCAACAACGAAAGCAGTGATGAGCCTCAAGGTGCTCAGGATGTATCGATTTATTCAATGTCAAGTACCTATGAGGGAGAGATCAGAGGGTACGTAGGGAAATATCTTCAAGATGAATTGGGCGTCAATGTAAATGTGATTCCTAACAGTGTCGGAGGGACAAGTCGATTAGAGACGCGTTTGACTACTGGGGAATTGGGGGATTTGATCGTTTTTACAACTCAAAAGGATTTGAATCGAGCAAAAACGGCTGGTATTATCGAGGATTTGACTGAGTATAAGGAGAAACTGCCGAATGTTACCCGTTTTGAGGACGCCGTAGCTCGAGCTGAGACTATTTTTGAGGGATTGTACGGCATACCAACCACCGTTTCCCAAGAAGCAGAAGTAACCAAAACAAATCCGACCTGGTTGCCGTCAATGCGTTATGATTATTATAAAGAATTAGGCAGTCCAGAAATTGAAACGTATTGGGATTACGGGGTTTTGGCAGAGCAAATGGTCGAGGCACATCCTGAAACTGAAAATGGAGATAAATTTTATGCTCTTTCCTTGTTCAGCGAATGGGATGGAAATAGTGTCAACCAATTGCGTAGTATAGCAAAATCTCAAGGTTATACTGATACTGATGGTGTAAATCGCTATGAGTTCATCAACGTGTCTGTCCTTGATGATAGTTATGAAGATATTTTGAGTGAAGATAGTCTGTATCTGCAAGCGTTGAAATGGGCGAATGATCTGCATAAAAAAGGATTGCTAGATCCCGATTCTGCTTCACAGACATGGGAGGACTATTTAAAGAAGGCGGAAAAAGGACAATCGGCGATCATGCCATGGGGCTACACTGGCGAACTGAATTTTAATCCCGTCAATCCCGAATTAACCAGTCAAGGCAAAGGGTACAAGCTAGTACCAAACAATGACCTTCTAGTAGCGGATCAAAAAACGACGACCTACGGGAACAACTGGTTCTGGGCGGTTAGTAAGAATGCAAAGAACAAAGACAAAGCATTAGAACTTTTGGACTTCCTATATTCTGATGAAGGACATTTGTTCTGGGAAAACGGTCCTCAAGGAATCATGTGGGATATCAATGATGATGGCAAACCCTATCTCACAGAATTAGGCAGCGGCAGCTGGGAAGCACAGGCACCAGAAGAAGCAGGTGGCGGTGCTTTATCAGAGACGTTCAAAAAATTAGTCAATGGACCAAGTGTGGATCAACAATCCGTAAGCCCAATTTTGAACGAACCAGCAAATCGTTCCGTTTGGGAAACGACGCTTTTAGAAAGTGCGACAGAGTTAGATAAACAGTGGACAGAAGATCACGATGGTGCGCTAAATTCAAAAGAATACTTGCTTGAAAATGGCTTGCTAGCATCTTACGATATCGCAGATGTTCCATTAGTTGAGCGAGGGGATGAACTAGACTTGACCTACAATCAAGTAGGTGCAGTCATTAAAGAATACTCATGGCAAATGATCTATGCCCGAGATGATGAAACATTTGATAGCTTAAAGAATGAAATGATTGAGAAAGCGAAAAATCTAGGATACGACCGTTGTGTAGAATCTGAGCAAACGATCGCTCAAGCATGGTTCGCAGCACGTTAAATCATTTTGAGGATCACTCTTAGAAAGGTCTATTTGTTTGGTGATCCTCCTCATTATGGAGGTGATGAAGAGGTGAAAGAGAATTGGGCTGCTTGGCTCTATGAAACGACGCTTTTATTTAGTCGTTTGGTAGCGATGAATCTCTGTTGGTTATTTTTTGTCCTATTAGGTGGAGGGGTTTTTGGCGCTTTACCAGCAACGATCTCACTTGTAGCAGTTTTTCGTAAGGCTCTCGTTTCAGAAAATGAGTTTTCATGGCTAAAAGAAGCGTGGTATTGCTACCTAAAGAATATCAAAAAATTCTTCTGGCTTTCGCTCCTATTGTCTCTGATTTGTACAGGTTTACTGTTCAGTAGGGTTTTATTTATACAAAATTCTTTGCTGTTAGAAAGAGCGGCGTACCTTAGTTTGCTCTATTTACTCGTTCTGGTCGTACCTTATTTTTCATTGAATGAAGTACATTTTTCGTTATCCACAAAAGCGCTACTTAAAAATGCTTTTTTATTACCTTTATTCTGGCAGTTTTCTTCAATCAAAATCATCGTTAGTTACAGTGCTGTCTTGGTATTAAGTTTACTCATACCAGGGATCATTCCGATTCTGAGTTTTTCACTCCCTTTATATCTTACAACGACGATTTTGCTCAACCGTTGGAAAAAACAGCTTTCGAAGGAGGCGTAACGGATGTATCGCTGTTTGATTGTCGATGATGAAAAAATCAGTCGTGATGGCATCGCTCAATCGATTGATTGGCAAAATCTAGGGATTGAAATCGTCGGATTAGCCAAAAATGGCGCAGAAGGATTAGCAATGTTTAGAGAAACCACTCCTGAAATCGTTCTTTCAGATATTCAGATGCCCATCATGGACGGACTTGCATTGGCAAAGAAAATCAAAACACAGGCTCCAGAAACAAAAATCATTATATTATCCGCTTTTGGCGAATTTTCTTACGCACAAGAGGCGATTCAACATGGCGTTCAAAACTATTTGTTAAAGCCAATTGATGAGAAGGAATTAGAAGAAGCTTTGATCAAGCTTTTGCAAGAAATACAAATAGAAAACAAGCGTAAGCATCAAAGGCACACAATTGATCTTCTCTTCAAACGGGAGATCATACCCTTGATTAAAAATACCGGAATCGTTACTGTTTTGGATGCCGAAGGATTTATACCTACAGGAGGTGAAGGGATCGAAGGTGAATGGGAAGGCAATAGAATCTCTATTTTAAGACTTACTCATTTTACGTATGAGCGAATCATTTTATCTGGACAAAAGGGGTTTTATAGTAGTTATCGTAGTGACGGTAATATAGTAAAAAGCTATCAAGAAGCCCGGATGGTGATGACAATTGCCTCGTTTTGGTCACGAACGAATCTAACGTATTGGCGTGTTGAACAACAAAGAAAAAAATGGCGACAATTTCGTTTTGAGCGAAACAACGAAGTCAATAAATCCTCAAGAAAGCTAGTTGAGGCATTGCATCAGTCTTGCCAAAGTGAAATTCAAGAGACATTGACCAGTTTTTTTCGGTTATTAAAACAGTTTGTCGGATTAGATGCTGAGGAGATGAAAACGACCTGTATGAATCTCCTTCGTAAAGTTAACGAGTATAGTAACTTTCTTGCTGAAGAAGAGCAACGTCCCTTTCAAGAAGAAATCATGGCCTTAACAACCTTTGACCAAATTGAAGAAAAAATGTATCAACTATTCGCGGAATTACTGATCAATTATCAAAACCTTGACCAGCAGGCGCATTTGTCGATCATTGAAAAAATCGATCGCATTATTGAGCAACAAATGGCAGGGGATCTGACCAATCAGACGATTGCTGAACAAGTTTTTTTGAGTCCAAATTATATGGCAGCAACGTTCAAAGCGTTGACTGGTCGTTTGTTAAGTGAATATATCACGGAAAAACGTTTGGAAAAAGCAAAGGAACTACTTTTGACAACCAATTTGCCGATCGTAAAAATCGCCAAACAAGTGGGTTTTTCTTCTCAATCGTATTTCACCAAAAATTTCAAACGATTTTTCGGCGTCACACCGAAAAGATTTAAACAATTGCACTGGTCGAAACAAGGAGTCGAAGATGAAAAAGAAAGTAACTACTTATGATATTTTATCGTGGAATGAACAATCAGAGGAAAACAAATGTACCTGGCTATTTTCAAATTCTAAAAGAGTAATGCACTGGGTCGAACATGGCTTTATCCAGTACCAACCGTGTGCAGCCAATGCGCTAGGTTGGTGGGGCCTTCGCTTAGAAGTGGGGGCGCAAAAAAACAAGCGGATGAAGATTCGTTTGGCATGCAGTGTAAATCGCAATCCACAAGAAGAGGCGATCCGTTTTTTTGAAACTGAAGTAGTGCTGCTTTCGGGGCAAACCCAATATGTGCCTTTCAGCCAGTTTGGGTTTGATCAAGGAATGCTGATTTATTTAAAAGCTATTGTCGGCATTGAGTGTTGGGGGGTAAAAAAAGAGGCGATCAAACAACTAGAGATTATTGCGGCACCCTGCGTATATATGGATGCTACAATCAAAGGAAAAGCATTGCAGAAAAAACAAGTCGATTATGAGATAACTTTGACAAATACCACCTCAAAACCACAATTTGTTCAGATCGCGCAGCAGAAAATGGGCTGGGAGATTTTGACGACACTGTTTCATGAGAGCGGCTCGGATCAACCAATCAAAGGGCTAGAACTGAAGCCTTTTGAAGAAAAAGTGGTTCTCCTCAGTGTATTTGATGATCTCCGTTTTGGTCCATTGGCTTCAGAAAAGCATAAAATCCAACTCATTGATCGTAGAGGTTTTACGCAAACCTTAACCTTTATAACGGGTCGTTACGAAGAAACGTTCACGACCACCCTTTCAAGCGCTGATATCCATGAGATCCAAGAGAAAATAGGCAGCACACCATGGGCGCAGGCAAAGTACCAACAGCTCTATCAAAGGGCTAAGCTTTGGCAGGTGCCTAAAATCGATCCTGAATTGCCCTATCTTTTTATGAGTAGGCAATCAGACGAAGCAGGAAATGCTGCGTTGATTTATTTGCTGAGTGAGGAAGAAGTATTTGGAAAAAATGCGGCTGAATTCTTGAAAAAATTGGTTGACGATGAAAAAGGATACCTTGTTTTACCACATGCAGGAAATCAAGAATTAGTCCATGAAGGTGAGTTTTTTAAACACGCAGCGCTAACTTATGATCGATTGAAGCATAGCGGTTTGCTTACAAAAGATGACAAACAAAAGATTGAGGAAGCCTTTCGACTATTTATGTCCATTATTCGGGATGAATGTCATCGGGGGAAAATATCGAATTGGAATTTAGCTGAATTAGCTGGGGTCATTGCTTGTGCAGCTGCTTTACAGGATCTGGAGAAGATTGATTACTTTTTACACTGTCCTGGTGGGGTGATCGAGCATATCAGTAAAGGAATCCTAAATGATGGCTGGTGGTATGAAGCGTCCATTGGTTACAACTTGCTAGCAATGGGTCTTTTTTTAGAAATCAGTCAGATTGTGAACAAATGGGGTTACCAGTTGCATTTGCAAAGAGTCCCAGCAAATTATGCCCCATACTATGATCTTCATCAGAAAGGTTTAGATGAAAGTGATCGCATTGACGGGCTTTCCACAGAAGTCTGGGGTCCTACTGACAAAAATTATCGTTCCATTGAAATGCTGACCGATAGCATGATCGATTATTATGATGAAACTGGCGTGATATTTGGCATGAATGATTCCTGTGAATCGCGAGCAGTTGGTGTCCATCTAATGGACCCAAGATACGATTTAGCTTACCGCTTGTATCAAAAACCCGCGTATCTCTCTTTGCTTAGGACGATTCGACCCGAGGACCGTGATCTTTGTTTTGGTGTCGCTCAGTTGTCAGATACTCCTCATGAGAAAAAGGTTCCCTATCGTGAGGCTGTCATCGCTGAGGTTGCTGGCATTGCTTTGTTGCATTCGAATGCTCCGAAGCGTTCTGCCGAACAACAATATCAAGTAACTTTGAAGAGCGGAATTTTAGGGGGAGCTCATGGACACTATGATCGATTAGCGTTAAACTCGATGCGACGTTTTGGGAAAAGTTTCTATAACCCGGAAAATGTTTGGTATGCCTATCATACGTTTATGTATAAGTTTTATGTTCAAAATTCGCTCACCCATAATATGACAGTTGTTGATCTCAAGCAGCAAGATCCGGCACCAACGAAAACGTTGGCATGTGTAAGCGAGACAGAGTACCAATACATTGTTCAGGAAATTCGTACGAAATGGTGTCAACCGCCTTATGGTGGTTGGAGAGTCGGCAACGCTGAGACATTTCGCGAAAGATGCTGGCAAGAAGGTCGAAGCGTGTTTATTCCTGATGAGACACCTGAATATAGCCAAAGATCCGCTTTTACTGAAGAGATCCTCCAACGACGAGCAGTTGTAGTGACCGATGACTATGTCATTGTACTTGATTATCTGGAAGGAGAAGATACCCATGCTTTTGATTGTCTATACCATGCAAGTGGATTAAAGGGAATTTTTGCTAAAGAGCTAGAAGCAGATTATTTACTTAGTAATGACCCTCAAGATGCTCGGTACTTTTTAGTTGGCAAAGATATCGCGTACCAAAAGACAACAGAAAAACTTTCAGATGATCCGTTATCAAGCGCTCAGTTTATGACAGATGTGCATTGGTTTCGTGCACAAGAACCATTAAGGTTTTCTTTTTCGGTCGATATGCATAAATACAATGATAAGGGCTGGCTCACACCGTTGCGAACCAGTCAAAATCAACCGGGATTACTAAACTTGGCTATTCACATGATCCACCCGCAAAATGCGCCCGTTTTTGTGGGGATGGAGCCAGCATATAGTCAAACACAACAGCAACTGGTTTATCAGATTCGAACGGAAAAGAGTGTTCTTCATGAAAACAAGATGGGTACTTGGATTTTTGGAAAAGAAGAAATTCAAGTAGCTATTCCTGCAAAGAGCCAAACGATCGTTTTAGAAACTAAGACAACTTATGTTGCGAATGAATACGGAAGTGGAAAAGACGTGCCTTTGCCTGCAGTGTTTTGGGGTGAAGGAGTCATCAAGACCCACGCAGGGGAGAGAATTCCTATTAATCAACTGCCACGAGTGACAGAAGGTATCAAACAATCCCCATATGAGAACCGAGATTACTTTGGCGGTCCTATCGAATTTGGAACCCAAGTGATCCAATCCGCTTTGCCAGCCACGCCAATTGCAGAAGCGATTTCTGGAACGATAACGATCGATCTCAGCGGCGTTGATGCAGCATCATTAGAGATTGTGATAGGTGGCGATTATCCGTTAGGAGATGAATCCGATCATCGGCGAGTAGTTGGTATTCGCAAAGAGGGACGAACAGCCCAGTTTGCAACGATTCTCGAGCAGTACGATCAAGAAAGCAAAGTTGAGTCGGCAACGATTTCAGAAAACACCTTGACTGTAAGGCTAAAAGATGGACGTAAAGATGAATTGAATGTAGCCGATTGGCATTTAGAACAAGCACAATTGCGTTTTAGATCTGGAAAAGCATAAATAGCTTTTTTGTGAAAAGAGACAAGACATAGCTGATAACGTTGGTCGATTATTTTGACTATTTTTTTAAAAAAAGGAGGCAGAAAATGGGGATCGCAAAAGTTTGGTTTTTGTTGCTTGGTAGTCTGTTTCTTAGTATTTTAAGTGTTCAAGTAGGATTTGCTAGCGAAAGAGAGGAAATCATCATTGTTGATGATGCGTTTGTCTCAAACTTTAATGGTCAACATGGAGAAGTGATGAAAGAACGAAACAGAGAAAAATTAATTGTAGGAAAATTAAGAGAAGCTTATATGAAATTAGCTATCAGTGATTTGACAGACATAGAAACGATCAAACAGATCCAATTGGAAATGGTGACTACTCATGGCGGCTTCCAATGAATTGACTAGTGGAGGACAAGCCGGGAGTCAGTGGGATTCTGATACGATCACTTACGACAACAAGCCTAGCGTATTGAAGGATACGAAAACGTATGAAGTCACGCTGCCAAATGGAGAGGCAGTAGTTACGTTAGATATCACTGATTTGATCAAAGAAGCCAAAGCTGCGAATCGTCAAGAAGTGACCATCCACTTTTATACAGAAAAAAGTCTTGATGAATCGATTGCTGCATCCGAACTTTTTTCAATTCGTTCGACAAGAGCGCCCTATGTCAAGATTATACGGACAACTGATGAAGTACCCCAAACCATAGAGGGACATAAGATTGGTAATTATTTCACCAACGCTTCATTACCAGTGAAGTACATGAAAATCAAAACTGATTCGGGGAGTTACTTTGCCGTTAGGGAAAATGGGGCAATTTACACAGTAGGGAATGAACAAGAAGCAGAGACGTTTGCTTTGTATGTGGCAGAACCGATCCACAAAATAACTGGTTCTTTAAAACCGACAGCTCAAATTCAATCAACCACCACTGGTAAATTTCTGACCTTTCAAAACTATTTTTCAGAATCAGATGAACAAAAAAACTATTATCAAAAGAAAGACGAACGCTTTTTATTCAACTTTACCGCCGCATCCGTCAATGATAATGAACGGTTATCCATTCATTATTATCCTGAGTCAAACCTTTATACGATCGCTTCAGATCTAGATACTTTACGAGACGAACCCTCCGTTACTCATTGGTTTTTACATTGGCAGGAAGGAAGCTTAACTGCTAGTCGACAACAAAATCGACCAGCGTACTTTGTTTTTGAAGAAACTGAGTTCTCAGGAGCGCTGATTGTTGACCATGAAATACGTGCAAATCAAGTGTTTGTTCGATGGTTGCCGATCACAAGTGATGATCTGCCAGATGATTATCAATTAAATGTTTCAGCTAAAGTTCAGAAAACAAGCGACTATTTTCAAGCTGTTTTCCCAGTAGCGGATTTGCCTGAAAGCATCGAAGTTACTTATCAGCAGGCAACGTATACGGTAAAAGGAGTAAGTGAAGCTAGATCCTTTACCCATCCAGGTATCCAACTGACCACTGAACATCTCGATCAGATGAAACAACGAATCGCTGAGAAAAAAGAACCCTGGTATAGTGATTATTTAAAACTTAAACAAGGGGTCTCCAATGATCAAAGTGCATTGACATTTATAGATACGCCTTTAGAAGGAGTGGGACGCGGTGCTCCAGAAGGTCATGGCAATATCGGCAAATTTGAAAGCGCCAGCAATGCTGCGTACTTTTTAGCCCTACAATGGGTCATCACAGAAGAGGATGACTATGCACAAAAAGCTACAGAAATCATTAATGGCTGGTCGCAAACCTTAAAGGTGATTGATGGCCGTGATCGCATTTTGGGCGCTGCGATCAGTAGTTCGAAATTAATAGAAGCAGCAGAGATACTTGCGCATTATCAAGGTGGTTATTCTGGATATACTGCCGAAGATATCAGCCAAACCCAAGAAATGCTAATTAATACTGTGTATCCAGTAATTGAAGATCTAGGGGTTCCGATGTTAGCAAACGGCAACTGGGATACGGCGGCTATGAATGCGATGATGGCGATTGGTCTTTTTACAGATAGTCAACCGATCGTTGAGCGGGCGATCAATCTGTATCAGTCGATTCATATCAATGGATCGATTGCTGTCTATGTTAGTGATACGGGGCAATCGGTTGAAAGTGGACGTGACCAAGCACATGCTCAGTTAGGGATCAGCTATTTGGCATCTGTGGCTGAAGCCGCTGCGAATCAAGGGATCGATCTTTATTCATTACATGATTATCGCTTAGTGAAAGCCTTTGAATGGGCTGCCAAGTACAATTTATTTGAAGAGGTACCATTCACCCCCCTCATGAACGTTTTCCAAAACCCGAATCGAGGGTATTGGACCCGGCTAGATAGTGAACGCATCAATCGCGGAGAGTTGCGTCCAATATATGAACAAGTGGCAGCACGCTTTCACGATAGTCCCGTTGATACGACCTGGACAAGCAAAGCTGCTGCAGCAATGCGCGCCCAAGGGTACATCCATAATGATCATTTGAATTTTTCAACGTTGACTTTTTACAATGGCCCGATTTATGAGACTGCGCCAAGCTTAACTTTGCGAATAAGAACACGCTTAGAACCTTGGTATGAAAGAACCTTAACCAAAGTAGGCGACGAGTATGTTTATGAGACACGAAATTCTTATTTATCCACTAACGATGAAAGTCTTCTACAAATCAGTAAAAAATATGTTGAAGCTGATCTTTTCCAACTAATACCTCTGGATGGAGGGAAGGTTGCACTGTGGAACCAATCGGCAAACTGTTACTTGTCAATTACAGATGAAAAAAATGCTGCGGGTGATCAGTTGATCAAAGCAAATCAAACAGAAATTACTGAAAACGAGACGTTTTCTGTCATGGGAACGGGACGAGGATTTGTTTTTCTGACCGCTCCGTTTTATGAGGATCGAATCATAAAAATCGATCTTTCAGCAGTTGCAAAAGAGCAAGACCCTGAATTGACACTCGTCTTAGGACAAAAACAAACAACTGATGCAAATGCACTTGCAGAAGAAGAAAAATTGCTTTTTTATTACGATTTCTAAATAAAAGAACAAAAAACATTTGTATCCACCTTGAACAAGTTCCGTTAAAACGGACCAAAGGTGGACAAATGTTTTTTTATTGATGATTTTCTTTCAAAATCTGATAGATAAGCTTCTTTAGTGCCTCATTGCCTAATTGCTGTGGTAACGGGGCGGAAAGATTCATTTGACTAGAATTTAGGTTGGTTTGCGCATTTTCTGCTCGATAGTCAGAAGGGGTTAAGCCATTTTTCTGTTTAAAGGTCCTCATAAAATGCTTTGCATCGGAAAAGAAAGCTTGATCAGCTACTTCATTGACCGATAAATTGGTTGTTGCTAAAAGTGTTTTTGCATAATCAATTTTGATGTTTACCATATACTCTTTGATACCAATTCCCTGTTCCTTTTTGAACAGCCTGCTAAGATAATTGGGATTCAAGCCAAAATGGTTAGCAATATCAGATAAGTGGAGTTCACTTGTAAGGTTGACCCGAATCCACTCGGCAATCAATGCAGTTTTTTTGACATGATTTTTCGCGGTATGTGCCAATTGATTTAGGTAATCATCACAAAGAGCGATCAGTAATAAGGTTAAAGAAAAATCATTCCCCCGTTGTGTGTATTGTTGTCTTTTTCCGTTTGTAAGCAATTGATTAAGCAAAACAACGATTCGTTCGGGATACTTTAACTGGAAACGTTGTGGGAGAAAGATAAAATTATTTAGCTCTGTTGGCATCGTTAGTGTTGCTAGATCCTGTAGGCCTTTTTGTAACATAGGCTCTTTTAAAGAAATCGTTTGGTAAGAAGCAATGAAATGTAGCCAGTAAAAATGAACTTCATGTTCAATTGTAGCAGCAGCTTTGATTTTCGCATATGGCGGTATCAAAAAGCATTCGTTTTCTTTGATCAATACCTCTTTTTCGTTGATGGTCAAGGAAACATCGTTTTTTATTGGCAAGATAAGTTCAAAATTTTCGGAATGATGGGTTTCTTTGTGGCGCCATGTTTGATTATTATTGTTCGAAAACAACCCACTCCATAAATTGAAAATTGGTAGATTTAAATGAATCTGATAGATCATTCGATACTCCTTCATAGCAAAGACATTAGAAAGGTAACTTTCTGACACCAATTATATCGTTTTTTCAGTTATTCAACAATTAGATCCGCATTATAATTGAATTGTATTCATTTTTGAGAAATGATTGGGTGGAAAAAAATGATTATTGGACAGGAGGAAATGAAAAATGGAAGACCAAAGGAACACGTTTATTATCACTGATTACGGGGTGTCAACAAATTCAGAAAAAAATCAAACAAAGGCGATTCAATCATGCATCGATGCTTGTCGAAAGGCTGGAGGAGGAGAAGTAATCATACCAGAGGGGGACTATTTGATTGGCTCTTTACGTCTTTATTCAAATATCACCTTACGTTTAAAATCTGGGGCAATCTTAAGGGGAAGCCAAAACTTAGCGGACTATTGTGATTTTCAAGTACCAAGTACGATCAACTACTTGCACGATGAATACTACAAAAAAATTTGGCATTTACCTGAGTATTATTTTTATGCCATGATCACGGCTTTTAAAGAAGAAAATGTGAAGATCATCGGGGAACCTGGATCGTTGATCGATGGTCAAGATACTTTCGACGAAAATGGAGAAGAAGGCTTTCGTGGACCGATGGGGATCATCCTTTCCCAAATCACGGGGGTTCAATTAGCTGGTTATTGTTTTAAAAATAGTGCTAACTGGAGTCATACGATCGATGGCTGTCAAAATGTCCAAATAAACAATGTAACCATCGAAGCGGGGCATGACGGATTCAATTTACATCATTCCACCAACATTTATGTCAGTGATTGTCATTTAGCTTGTGGAGATGACTGCTTTGCTGGGTATGACATTGAGCAGCTGATGGTAGAAGATTGTTTTTTAAATACAGCTTGCAACGCAATGAGGATCGGTGGCGATACGATTACCTTAAAAAACTGTAGGTTTCAAGGTCCAGGGCGTTATCCTCACCTTTCAGAAAATACGTATTATACCCATGCCATTTTTAAATACTATGCGATTGAGGCAGATACGATTCAAAAAGATGCCCAAAACATTCGCTTAATTGATAGTAAAATCGCTGACGCAGATAAGTTTCTTGTTTACGAGTATGGCGAAAAGAAACTAATGCAAAATAATCGACCTTTGCGCCAGTTATTGATAGAGAATTGCTCGACTTCTGGGATTCGCAAGACATCAAACTTTTTTGGGAACGGTGAACAGGTCCGATTACAATTTAAGAATCTCAAGATTGATTATACAGGGGAAGCTTGTTTTCTTCGGGTGGACGAAAGTGTTCAACTGGAACTTCAACAAGTGGAATTTTTGAATCCGACGAAGATTGAAATTGGGAAAAACCAGGTGATTGAATTGCAAGGACTTATTACGCAGAGCTTTTTTTAAAGGAATCGATTAGTAGGCAGTATACAAATGAAAGGAGGCCGTTATATGCAAAAGTTACGCACGGTCGTGTTTGGCGATATGACGATCGACTACTATCAATCCGCCGAATCTGTGGAATGGCTCCTTAGCCCAACTTCTTTGCATCATGAAGTACAGCTACCTAAAAAGACCAAATTTGATTCCTTGATTCAAGCAAAACTGATAGGTGATGATTACCCAAAAGGGTTCAGCACAGGGAGTACGATGCGGAATAGTGCAACAGTCAAAAGCCTTCGATTAGTGAAACAAATCGATAAACAGGAATCGAATAAAAAAGAAATTGCTACCATCTTAGCTGATGATAGAGGAAATCACTATACCCATTATGTAAGCTGGCAGATAGGGTTTCCAGTAATAGAAACTTATGTGACCTTTGAAAATCGGACGAAGATTCCCCAGATGCTTGAAATGTTGGCAAGCTTCTCATTGAGTAATCTTAGTCCATTTTATGACGAGAATCCAATAGGCAATTTGAGCTTGATCCGCTATCAAAGCAAGTGGAGTTTTGAAGGGCGTAAAACCATACAATTGCTTGAAGACTTACAGCTTGAGCCCTCATGGAAGCCTTCTGGTGTAGGATTAGAAAAATTTGGGCAAGTGGGTTCGATGCCAGTTAGAGGGTGGTTTCCGCAAGCGGCAATCTATGACAAACAAAAGGATATTACATGGGCAGTTAGTCTTGCGCAACCAGGATCATGGCAGTTTGATGCGTATCGTCTTGATGAGGATTTTTGTTTGTCGGGTGGATTAGCAGACCGAGATTATGGCCATTGGCTAAAAGCTGTTATGCCGGGTGAAGTTTTTGTCACTCCAAAAGCATACCTAACCGTCACTTGCGGGAATGAAGCAAGTGCCGCCCAAAGATTAACAAAGATATTGACGTTACCTTTGGCACAAAAACAGCATCCTACGGAAGAGGATTTGGCAATCCAATTCAACGAATTTTGTACATCTTGGGGACGACCAACAGAAGCTATGACTTTGAAAAATTTGGCTGCCTTAAAAGGGAAAGCGATTCAATATTATGTCATTGATGCTGGCTGGTATGCCAATCAACATGGATGGGAACGTAGTCATGGTGATTGGCAAGTAAGTTCGTCACAGTTTCCCAATGGATTAGAGACGGTGATCGCTGCTATCAAGCAGCATGATCTGATTCCGGGCATTTGGTTTGAAATTGAAACAGTCGGAGATCAGTCAGTTGCCAGTACGTTTTTTGAACATCTATTGAATAAAGATGGACAGCCTCTAACCGTCGGCAATCGACGCTTTTGGAATATGCGAGATCCTTGGGTCATTGACTATTTACAAGAGAGAGTAATCAATTTTTTAACGTACTATGATATCGGATATTTGAAAATCGATTATAATGAAAATTTTGGGATCGGTTTTGATGGGAAGGAATCTTTTGGCGAAGAAAGTCGCTTACAGCTGTTGGCAACACAGGCATTTATTAAGCGTATTCAGCAGCAATTGCCTGATTTAATCATCGAAAACTGTTCGTCAGGCGGTCATCGCTTAGAGTATTCAATGATCCAACTGACGGATCTGTCGAGCTTTTCTGATGCTCATGAGGCAATCAGTGTCCCAATCATAGCAGCAAATTTGCATGACCATCTTTTACCGAGACAAAGCCTGATTTGGGCGGTCATTAGAAAGCGAGATTCACCCCAACGGTTGTTTTATTCTTTGATCAGTACCTTTTTAGGAAGAATATGTCTATCCGGCGATATCAATGAGCTTTCCAAAGAGCAGTGGAAAGTGATTGATGATTGTTTCGTCTTTTACGATCACTGTCGTCCTTTGATCAAGGATGGAACGACAACTGTCGTCCGAAGTCAGATTCTTTCCTATCGAAAACCAACTGGTTATCAAATCGTTCAACGGGAACTTGGTGATCAAGCCTTGCTCATCATTCATAACTTTGACCAAACAATGGTTGAACTACCTATGGATTTTCGTACGATTCTTCATACCTGTGGATTTGAATGCCAGGGAATCCAGCTTCAAAAGAAGAAAAATAAGTGGTACCTTTCTTTTCCTTCTCCCTTAATGGGGTGTGCGATGCTCATTAAGCTTCGTTAGCATTTTCTTTCTATCAAAATTCAATCATTAAATAGCCTTTTAAACTAAGTAGAATAGAGGAAGTGACCGCTCAAAGTTAGACGAAAAATGCTAACTTTAAGCGGTCACTTTCAAATTCTGAAACGAACCAGTTTGGGGGATACATGGTTTCTTCTAATCTAAATGGGGAAGATTCAACACGAACAATGAGTTTCAATCTAACAAAACTTGTTGTGCAAGCGGTAATGGAGCATTTGTCAAACATTTGGCAACTAATTTGGCGACGGCTGTAGCACCTTGGTTATTCAAATGCGTGTTATCCGTAATGCCGGCTGGATAATTGGGGTGCTGGTTTTTTTCTAAATGAAGAAAATAGGTTTTCGCCTGTTGTGGTTCCAGTGCTGAAAAGAACCGTTGTGTTGCGGCAAAAAGATCCAGACAGACCACATCCAAGGAGGTAGCCAAAGCACGCATTGCTTCTGGGTAAGGACCGACTGCCAAAGGATCAAGTTGCTGTTGGTCCACGTAATGCAAACGAGTGATCGAGGTCAATAGGATCGGTGTCGCTTGCTGCTGGCGTGCCGTTTGCACGAAGGTTGCTAAATTATGCTGATATTCTACAGGTGTCGTACCACGACTATCTGTTTTTTGATCGTTGTGTCCAAATTGAATCAAGAGATAATCACCAGCATATAGTTCTTTTTTTGCCTGCAACAAGCGTCCTTCTTCAATGAAGCTTTTGGAGGAACGCCCATTTTTTGCCAAGTTGACGATTTGATGCTGGGGGAGATAGCGTGAGATCTTTTCACCCCAGCCCGTTTCTGGACGAGCGCTAGGCTCTTTGATCGATGCGGTGGAATCACCGACGATGACGATTTTTTCCATTGTCTTTCTCCTAAAATTTGAAGTAGTTGTTGGCGTTTTGATAACAGACATTTTCTACTAATGGTTTTAGCTGACGAAGATCAGCAGGTGCTTCACCACGTACAACGACCCGACCAAGCCATTCACAAAAGACGCGTCGGAAATATTCATGACGGGTGTAAGACAAAAAGCTTCTTGAATCCGTCAGCATGCCGACAAAGTTAAAGATCACACTGCCATCTGCGAATTTCGTCAATTGGTGACGCATGCCTGCGCGGGTGTCGTTATACCACCAGCCAGATCCTAACTGCAATTTATTATTGCCTTCTTGCTGGAAGCACCCCATCAAAGCGACGAGTGCATCATAGTCATTGGGATTTAAGGAGTAGAGAATCGTTTGAGGCAAATGGTCCTGCGCATCAGCAGCGTTCAATAATTTCTGCAAGTTTTGAGTCAGTGGTTGATCATTGATGCCATCGTAGCCCGTATCTGGTCCCAAGTGCTCAAACATTCGTTGATTGCAGTTACGGTACGCATGGACATGCAATTGCATCGTCCAACCATGTTCGTGATACAGCTTCATCAGTTCAACTAGAACATTGGTTTTGAAGAACGAGACTTCGTTTTCCTCCAAAGATTCTCCAGCTAATGCTTTGGCAAAAATTGCTTCAAGAGATAACTGTTCGTCCGCAGCATACACTAAAGTATCCAGCGCATGGTCAGACAAGCGGCAGTGATGCTGGTGAAAGTAGGTTACACGGTCCCGCAAGGCTGTCAAGAAAGCATCGTAGGTAGTGATCGCGTTTTCGACACTCTTTTCGAGTTTGGTAACATAGGTAAGAAAATTCGGATGGTCGATTTGTAACGCTTTGTCAGGTCGAAAGGTCGGCAAGACCCGAAAACGTTGCTCTGTTTGGCTTAATTGGTGATGATAGTGAAGATCATCGACTGGATCATCTGTGGTGCAAACGATCTCGACGTTACTGCGAGCAATCAAAGCTCTTCGGGTAAAGTCTTTTTGCTGCAATTTTTCGTTGCATAGCCTCCACAAAGTTTCGGCATTTTCTTCAGTAACGGGAAGATCGATCGCAAAAAATCGCTTTAACTCTAAATGGGTCCAACTGTAAAGGGGGTTTCCCACCAATTTTGGCACTGTTTGACACCATGCCAAAAATTTTTCATAATCACTGGCATTGCCCGTAATCGCTTCTTCGGGTACGCCACAAGCGCGCATCAATCTCCACTTGTAATGATCGCCACTTAGCCATGCCTCGGTGATAGTTTTAAAGGGCCGATCCTCATAGATTTCTTTCGGGTCTAGGTGGCAGTGGTAATCAATAATCGGCAGCTCTTTGGCATAGTCATGGTAAAGGGTTTGAGCAATTTCATTTGGCAGTAAATAGTTTTCATTTAAAAACATGTTTAACCTCTTTTCTTTGGTTATAGTGTCACACCATTTTTAAAGATGGCGATCTCACGAACGTTGTTGGCTTCATTACGAGTCGGTTTTCCACTGGCAGTATCGATGATCGCTTGAATAAAGTCTTCCAGCACGACCTCCATCGGCTCTTCCAACAAGCGACCAGCGTTGAAATCCATCCAGTGGGGTTTCTTATGATAAATCTCTTGATTCGTGGCAACTTTCATGGTCGGCACATAGGCACCAAATGGCGTGCCGCGACCAGTAGTAAATAAGACGAGTTGGCAATCGGCAGAAGCCAGTGCAGAAGCGGCAACAAGGTCGTTTCCTGGACCTTCCAGCAGGCTCAAGCCTGGCTTACGGAGTTTTTCCCCATATTTTAAGACATCGACGACAGCGGAAGTCCCAGATTTTTGGGTACAGCCTAATGACTTATCTTCTAGCGTAGTGATACCGCCTGCCTTATTGCCAGGAGAAGGATTTTCATAGACCGGTTCACCGTAAGCAAGGAAATAATCTTTAAAGTCGTTGATTAGATGGAGGATTTTTTCAAAGGTTGCTTCATCTTGTGCACGCGCCATCAAGACTTGTTCAGCGCCAAACATTTCGGGTACTTCCGTCAAGACCGTGCTGCCACCTTGAGAAACTAAAAAGTCAGAAAATGCCCCCAACAAAGGGTTGGCGGTGATCCCAGAAAACCCGTCAGAACCCCCACATTTTAACCCGATCTTTAGATCACTCAAGGGAACGGCTTCTCGTTGATCCTCTTTTGCTGCTTCCAGTAATTCTTCTAATAAGCTTTCGCCGACCGCAATTTCATCGTCGCTTTCCTGTGCCACCATAAATTTGACGCGCTTTGGATCGTAGTCACCCAGGTTTTTCTTAAACTCGGGAACGGTGTTGTTCTCACAACCTAAGCCAAAGACCAAGACGCCACCGGCATTTGGATGATGCACCGCATCAATTAAAATTTGATGGGTGTTTTGATGATCTTGGCCTAACTGGGAGCAGCCGTAGGGATGTTTAAGGATCGTAATATGATCAAAAGTGCCAAGATCTGGATGATTCTTCTTGAAATTTTCAACAATGATCTCAGCGATACCATTGATACAACCAACTGTTGGCACGATCAGTAAATCATTACGAATCCCAACTTTGCCATTTGCCCGCCGGTACCCTTGGAACGTCGCAGCCCTTTTTGGATAACGGACGGGATGCAAATCAGGGGCATAGGTGTATGCTAAGGTACCAGAAAGGTTGGTTTTGACATTGTGGGTATGCAACCATTGGCCAGTTTTCACGTCAGCTAAGAGATGTCCAATGGGATAGCCATATTTGATCACGTCTTGTGATTGTGCTAGATCTTTGAGGGCGATTTTGTGTCCTTGTGGAATATCCTCAAAAAGGGTGATCGTTTGGTCTTCAAATGAAAGGGTCGTTTTAGCAGCTAGTGGTTTTAATGCGACTGCGACATTATCATTAGGGTGCAATTTCAATAGTTGCGCGGGTGTTTCTGTTAATGTGCTGGACATAAAGATTCTCCTTTATTTCAAACTTGGCTCAGGGGTGTCAATCGACGCAAGTAACTGGCGGGGTCCGTCTTGTTTTAGACATGCGCACATTTCATTGATTGTCGCTGTCATAAAGCTCAGGTCTGCATGCCAGAGTTGCTCATTTTTTAATAGAGTGGCGATCTGTCTTTCTGCTGGTAATTGTTTCACTTGCTGAAATATGGTTGTCACTAGGTCATCATCTTGAAAAGGTCGAGTGAGATAGAAAGTCAGCAACCCTGCCAGTGCGGCAGTGATTCGTTTTGGTAACTGCTGGTTTTGTTGGACATAACGAGTTAAGACTGGTTGAAGACGCGCACGGAATTTTGAGACGCTGTTTAAAGCGATCGATTGCAGCTGATGCTTCACATAAGGATTTCTGAAGCGCTCTTTGATTTGTTCCGCATAAGCTGCAAGCTGCGCTTTAGGCAAATCAAGCATTGGAATCAACTCTTCCAGAAAAAGACCATCCAAAAAGGCTGCAAAATCACGGTCGTTCATTACTTCTTCAACGGTTTCTAAACCAGCTAAAAGACCGAGTGGAACCATCGCCGTATGAGGACCATTTAATAAATGTACTTTTTGTTCACGATAGGGGGTCATATCTTCTGTCACGATCACATTCAACCCAGCTTCTTGCAAGGGAAGCTTTTCGGCTACGCCGCTTCCTTCGATCACCCAGAGCATAAAGGGGTCCGCCGTGACCATTACGGCATCCTCCGTCGTTTTCTGCTGAGCATCCTCATAGCCAAGAATCTCTTGGTATTGTGCCACTTTATCGCGAGGATATCCTGGAACGATCCGATCGACTAAGCTGCAGCAGAAGGTGTTTTCTTTTTCTAACCAGTTGACGAAGTCTGACTCCAAAGACCATAATGCGGCATATTGTAAGACGATCTCTTTTAGTTTTTCCCCATTCCGATCGATTAATTCACAAGGAATGATCAAAAATCCCGGTTTTTGTCGTTGAAAACGACGATACAAAAGAGCGGTCAGTTTTGCAGGGAAACTGTAGGGAGGGGTATCGTGTAAGGTATCCTCTGGGTGAAACGCAATACCTGCTTCCGTCGTATTAGAAACGATGATCTCAAGTTGCTCGTCTTCGGCTAAAGCAAGATAGTCTTCCCATTGCTGATAAGGATTCAGCACTTGATCAATGGTGGAGACGACTTCAAATGTTTGAGATAAAGCGCCATCGACAAGTCCTTCTAAGATAACGGTGTAGAGATTTTCTTGTTGTGCCAACAGCTCTTTCAAGCCGTGATCAATCGGCTGTACCACAACGGCACTGCCATTAAAAAGCCCTTGTTTGTTCATTTGCTGCAGCTGCCAGTTAAAAAAGCCCCGCATAAAATTGCCTTCCCCGAATTGAATCACTCGGGCTGGATAGGTTTGATGGGGTTGTTCGGTAATTTTTTTCATAGAATCCTCCTTAAAAAATAGTTATGCACACGTTAACATTTTTGCGTAAGCACTCTTGAAAACAAGAGGCTTACAGCGATTGACGAATGATTAACGAGGTATCAAAGAAATGTTGTTTCTCAACTACTTGATTGGCAAATGCTTGCAACAGCAGAGTTGCTGCCAATTGACTCATTTCATAGACTGGTTTGCGGATCGTTGTTAATGGGGGATACGTATAGGGAGAAAAAGAACTATCATCAAAACCGATGATACCGATCTCCTCTGGGATCTTTCGTCCTGCTTGATGACAGGCATTGATCGCACCGATCGCCATATCATCATTGGCGCAAAAAATCACTTCAGGTGGTTCAGGTAAAGCGAGTAGTTGCTGGGCACCCAGCTGACCACTTTCCAAAGAGAAGTCGCCAGCAACGAAGTATTCTTTCGGGCAGACAAGCTGCTTTTCTTGAATCGCTTTCATAAATCCTTTGCGACGCTCTCTAGCGGAACCAAAGGAAGCGATCCCTTCGATCATGGCGATCTTTCGAAAGCCTTGTTCAAGCACATAGGTGATCATTTGATAGACCCCTTGGGCATCATTACTAGTGACATTCATCAAGGTTGCATCCTGCAATTGACGATTCAAAACGACGATGGGAATGTTTTTCTTTGAAAGAGCAGCGATAAAGCCGTCATCACGATCACTTTGACTCATCACGATCGCTCCATCTAGGCGATTCGGCTCTTCATCAAATGTATCGGATTGCAATAATTCATGAACCGTCAAAGTATATTCGGATGGTAGGGTATCACTGATTCCTTTGATCACTTCGACTAAAAAGCTATCGGAAGTACCAATGGATAGATGAGAAAAATAAAGACCAATGATATAAGATTTCTGATTCACCAGACTTTTGGCATTGACATTGGGCACATAGTGTAAAGATTCAGCGATGGCTGCGATCTTCTTTTTTGTTTCTGGCTTGATTAATGGGCTATCGTTTAGCGCACGAGAAACAGTTGTATGTGAAACACCAGCGACTTTGGCGATATCTTTGATCGTGACCATAGAAAACCTTCTTCCTTTTTGCTTGATTCAAGCATAGCTTGTTCCCGCGAGAATGTCAATACACCAAGGATGCACACGTGAAACATTTTTCAAAATAACATAGGAACTTTTTCTGGGATGTGCTAGTATAAAAGAAGATAGTTAGGTAATGGGAGGGAGTCTATGAAATTCTTTTTAAGCTATCATCAAACATCCAACTTGTTTTATAAAATATTTATTTTGATTTTTCTAATTGGTAGCGCTTTAATCATTGGGTTTAGTGGGGTCATTTATCATCGAACGTATCAAAACATTCAAGAAACGTTTTTGCAAAGTCAACATAATTTGGTCAACCAAGTCAAAGAAAATCTGGATCAAAAAATTCAGATGGTGGAGTATGCCTTTTCTACATATAGCAGTACGCAAAGCTTTTCCGATACGATGGAACAGCCGTTTTCCGTGACGAATTATCGACAAGTGCGCGAGATCAATTCGCAACTGGCTTACATTGGTGTGATGGGAATCGAAAACGCCAGCTACCAATTGGTGAATTTGAATCAGCATTGGAAAATCGAAGAAGGCTCCTTAAAACAGATCGATGATACTGAATTCGCTGCTTTTCAAGCGTTGATCGACAACCAACGCTACTTGTATTGGTTGCCAGAAGATGGCTATTTAAAAATGGTGATGACGCTGCCTGTTTTTCGACAGGAAACCACTGCTTTGGGGATCGCTGAAATCCAAGACCATACCATTGCGCAGTTGGTGGCAGATCATGACGATTCCTTTTTGAATATTTTTCATGCGGACGGACAACTGCTTTTCGATAATGGTGAAGTGATCGATTCTGACTTACACGAAACAATGATCGCAGCTGCCCACGACGATGGTATCTTCAATGACAAAGAAAACAATAAGTATGTGGTCACACAATCGGATTACAATCAGTGGTATCATGTGATCCGTCTGTCACCTGCCAGTGTTTCGCAAGCAATCCGTGAATTAAGAAGCGGTTTGATCGTGATTGGCAGTCTTTTGATCATCCTCTTTTTATTAGTATCCTATCGCATTGCGATCGTGGCTACCTCACCCATTAATCGGATCGGTGAGCTTTTAAAGCCCAAAAAACAAGGTCAGAAATTAGAAGTCAATCAGTTGATTTCCGATATCGACCAGGTCTTACATCAAAACCACGATCTCGCCGTCAAAGTTGAACACCAAAAGCCCGAGTTAGAATCCTTGTTTTTATTAAACTTGTTTCGCGGCTGTATCTCAGAAGCAGATAGTCACTTAAAACTGTCACAATTTGGGTATGAAGTATCCGAAACGGAACACTATGCCGTATTACTGATTCAAATCGATGATTTGTGTGGACGAGAAACAGCGACTATTGATATATTCTTGCTTGCCATCGAGAATCTCGTTTCTGAAATCATTCCGGCGAATTTGCGTTTTCAGCCAATCATCTCCAGTCAAGAAACCCAAGGAACAATTTTAAAGCTTCCTGAATCAGTTGACCAAAAACAAGTATTGACCTATTGTCAAAAGATTCATCAAGCGGCAAAAGATTACTTGAAAATCAAAATAAGTTGTGGGGTCTCACAATCCTACGACCGCCTCGTAGAAACCAAATTAGCGGTTGATAACGCTAAAGAAGCCTTGCACTATCGAATGAATTTAGGGGAAGAAGTCATTATCTTTTTTGACGACATTGCGGCACAATTAGACAATAACGCGATCGTTCAGTACCCTAGAGAAGCAGAAAGCACCTTTTTGGATGCAATGCGTAGTGGGGATCTAGCGACCATCAAAACGAGTTACACAGAAGTCGTACGCGAAATCATTCATGAAAACAAAAATCCGTTGACGATTGAAAGTGCCTTGTTTAAGTTGATCAACAGTATCGTTCAGCTAGGGCAACTCCTAGGAGCAGATCATACTAGCTTGCAGAATAGTCGTAAAGTCTATCAATCCGTGCTCAACCAAACCAGTTTGTTCAAAGTTGAGCAAATCATCTATCAAGAGTTAGTTTTACCTATCGTTGAAACGACACAAGCCAAAACAGATCGAGAAATTCGCTCCTTGTCTGAAAAGATGGTCTTGATCGTACACCAACAATACGACCAAGATCTCTCCTTAGATAGCATTGCTGAACAGTTGCATTATAATGCCAATTACTTAAGTAATGTGTTTAAAAAGGAATTATCCATCAATTTTGCCGATTACTTACAAAACTATCGATTGCAAGTCGCGAAAAAGTGGTTAAGAGAAACCGATTTGACCATCAAAGAAATCGCCGCCAACCTACAGTATACCAACTCTCAAAACTTCATCCGCTTTTTCAAAAAGAAAGAACAGATGACACCCGGAGAGTATCGCAAACGATCCAAAGATTAAAAGAAAAAAAGCGTTTTTTGATCAACGATCAAAAAACGCTTTTTTTCTTTGCTGCCTGTTGGCTACCCTTTGACGGAACCAACCATGGCACCTTTCACGAAATACTTCTGGACAAATGGATAGGCGATCAACATTGGCAAAGTCGCAACGACGATCACGGCCATTTTCACGGATTGTGCTGGGGGGACAACATCGACACTAGCGGCATCGGCGTTCATCCCGCTGGAGACAATCACGATTTGTCGAAGGAGCACTTGGATCGGCCATTTCGCTGAATCATTGATGTACAAAATCGCTGATTGATAAGTATTCCAATAACTAACAGCGTAGAACAAAGAGATCGTCGCAATCGATGGTAAGGAAAGAGGTAAGATGATACGGAAAAAGACGCCCCAATCAGAGCAACCATCCATTTTTGCTGATTCCTCTAAACTATCAGGAATCCCTTGGAAAAAGTTTCTCATAATGATCATATTATATGCACTGATGGCGCTCGGTAAGATCAGTGCCCAGAGAGAATCGATCAAGCCGAGGCTTTGTACCAAAATAAAACTTGGGATCATCCCTCCGCTAAACAACATCGTAAATACGACAATAAAATTGAAGATGCCACGTCCATGCAAATATTTTCTTGAAAGAGCATAGGCCATAAAAGAGGTCAAGATCATTGAAAGAACCGTTCCGACGATGGTCACAAAAAGGGAAACACCAATACTCGTAAAAATCGTGGGAGTCGAGAGAATATACCGGTAAGCATTTAAGCTAAATTCACGTGGGATAATGATAAATGTTCGTGTCGCAATCTCAGAAGAAGAAGCAAAGGAGCTTCCGAGAATGTTCAGAAAAGGCAAGAGACACATTAAGGTAAAGAGTAGTAGAAAACCGATAATAAATCCTTGAACAACCCGTTCACTCTTCGGGCGGTTCGTTTTTTTTAGGGTTTGTTGCATAGGAAAAACCTCCATCTTTTTTTACTTAAATAGGTATTTCCAACGTATCATGAGGCGGGGACAACGTATATAATCACTTTTACATGTTAAAAAAATCACAATCATGACAAACGTTGATAAATCAATGGTTTTCCAATTCGACCGAGAAATAATCCTAAAAAATGTATGCCTTTCCAATGCTGAGAAAATGATTATATACGTTATCTTTCTTACACGCTACCATGGGACTATCAAATCAAAAAAACTCGGAGGAACAAGTATGGAAACAAAAGTTGATAATTACTTCTCACCACTTACTGAAGAAGAACAGCGACTGCGGTTGAAAAAGAAAAAATGGGCGCAAATCAGAAAAAATCGTGCGCTCTATATTATGGTATTGCCAGGTATTTTATATTTTATTATCTTTCGTTACATTCCAATGGGCGGTTTAGTCATCGCTTTTCAAGACTACCAGCCATTCTTAGGGATCTTAGGCAGTCCCTTTGTTGGGTTTACTCATTTTATTCGGCTCTTTACTGAAGATACTTTTGTGATGTTGATGCGCAACACGCTGATCATGTTTTTCTTAAATATCACGATTTCCTTCCCTTTTCCTATTTTATTGGCGCTTATGTTAAATGAAGTAAATAACCGTCGCTTGAAAAAAAGTATCCAGACGATTATTTATTTGCCTCATTTTATGTCGTGGGTGATCGTAGTTTCAATCTTCTACGTCCTGTTGACGACTGAAGGCGGTGTGATCAATAACATGATCGAAAGTCTTGGTGGGGAACGTATCCCATTCTTAACTAGCCGTACTTGGCTACGTCCAATGTACATTTTCCAAGATCTTTGGAAAGGTGCCGGTTGGGGGACGATCGTCTATCTAGCCGCTATTACCAATGTTGATGAACAGCTTTATGAAGCTGCGGATATGGATGGGGCTGGCAAACTACGTAAAATGTGGCACATCACGTTGCCGTGTATTCGTCCGACGATTGTGACCTTAATGATTTTAAAAATCGGTTCGATCTTAGATATGGGCTTTGAGCATATGTTCCTATTAATGAACTCAATGAACCGTGAGGTTGCCCAAATCTTTGATACCTTTGTCTATACCGCCGGGATTCAAAATGGTCAATTGAGTTACTCGACAGCTGTTGGGCTGTTTAAAGGTCTTGTAGGTTTGATCCTCGTTGTTTTTGCGAATCGTTTGGCGAAAAAAATTGGGGAAGATGGTATCTATTAAGAAAGAGGGGATCATATGACGATTGAGAAAATCACGAAAATCAACGATGGGCTAACCGCGTTTTTGACCCTGATCGCCCTTCATTTTCTTTGGCTAAGTGTGACACTTCTGGGGGGAATCTTTTTGGGAATCGGACCAGCCTCGTATGCCATGATGAAATATTATGATCGCTGGCTTCGTCTTCACGAACGACCGCCTTTGATCAAAAGTTTTTTCTACTATAGTAAAGAACGGTTCCGACAATCGGTGCTGATCAGTTGGTTGTTTCTCATCATTGCAGCGATCGTGATCACCAACATATTTGCGCCATTTCCATGGTTTATCCAAGTAGCGAATGTCCTCTTTTTGATTGCGTTTCTCTTTCTATTCATGCACGTGTATACCGTCATGGCAGCCACTAACTTTGTGACCGTGTTTGAGATCCTGCGAGGGAGTGCGTTGTTAGGTTTAGGCTATCTGCATTATTCGATCATTAGTTGGTCGATTTTGATCGTTGGCTATTTAGTCCTTGGCAGCTATTTCTTGATCGGCCTCATTTTGATGGGGAGCAGCTTAGTTGGTGGTGTTTTTGCCCTTGCTGGTAAAAAAATTCTTCAAGATATCCACCCAATTGAAACAGATCAGGTGGTTTCAAAAACGGCATCGACTACGGAGCAAACCGTTGCCAGTAAAGGAGATGAGGTCATCATCTAAAGAAAACGGCTCAAAGACTTTTACTGGTCCGTGAACAAAACGGTCACTAGAAAACACCTGAAAAATAGCAGAACAAGCTGAACCCTCATGAAATACAGCCAGTAAAACGGATTCATTGAAACAGCTCTATGAATTGAGGAGACTACAATAAAAGGAAGTATCGTACATGAAGAACTATTCGGAAATTGCTTTGAACACATTATTTGAGCGCTATGACTACTTATGCAAAGAAAAAATTTATCACGGAAAATGGTCCTATGACATCGGGGTCGTTTTACAAGGCGTGAAAGAAGCCTATGAGCAAACTGGTGATAAACGCTATTTCGACTATATCCAAAACACGATGGATGTTTATATTGACGAAGACGGTTGTATCAAAAACTATCAGATGGATGCGATGAATATCGATTACATCAATAATGGTAAATGTTTATTCTTACTATACAAAGAAACAGGTGCTTCAAAATACAAGATCGCCTTGGACACGCTGTATCAACAATTACAGCAGATGCCAAGAACAAGCGAAGGCGGGTTCTGGCATAAAAAAATCTATCCATATCAAATGTGGTTAGATGGCTTATATATGGGGGCCCCATTTTTGACAGAATACGCACTGACATTTGAGAAAGAAGAAGCATTGGCAGATGTAATCAAGCAATTCACCTTATGTTTCACGCATACCCTAGATCCAAAAACGGGTCTTTTGTATCACGCGTGGGATGAACAAAAAGTCCAGCCGTGGGCAGATCCTGAGACCGGTTGTTCAAAAAATTTCTGGGGACGATCAATGGGATGGTTCATGATGGCTCTCGCAGATACGATGGTGCTATTAGGGGAATCAGAGCAGAAGAATCCATTAGAAAACATGTTTGTCTCCTGTCTAGAAGCTCTTGCTAAAGTAAGAGATCCCCAGAAAAAAGTGTGGTATCAAGTCTTAGATAAAGGCAGGGAGCGTGGGAATTATTTAGAAGCATCCGCTTCTTCAATGATTTGTTACGCAACAGCGAAAGCAGTCAAAGCAGGGATCATCGATCAAAAATGGCAAGTGTTTGCCCAAGAGACCTATCAAGGATTGCTGGACGAGTTTGTCTTTTTAACAAAAGAAGGTTGGTTGAATCTGATCAGAAACTGTGAAGTTGCTGGTCTTGGTGGACCAGATAATCGGGATGGTACGTTTGTTTACTATATCAGTGAACCCGTTATCACGAATGATTTCAAAGGATACGGTGCCTTTTTACAAGCGAGTTTACTGCTGCAACCATTAACGGAGGAAGGAAGCAAGAAATGAATATCCAATTGACTACAGCTGATTTACAAGGAAAAGAAGGTCTGTTGACAGAAGCGATTCAAGAAAAAATTGATGAATTGCATCAACAAGGAGGAGGCAGAATCACTTTTTCCGCAGGACGCTATCCGACGGGTGCGCTCTTTTTAAAAAGTAACATTGAACTGCACCTACTATTGGGGGCGACCTTAGTATTTTCTGATGATCCCAAAGACTATCCCGTCGTTTTGTCTCGCTGGGAAGGGGTCAAACGGGAAGTTTATGCCTCTTGTTTATATGCCGAGAATGCGGAAAATATCGCTGTCACAGGACTAGGAATGCTTGATGGGCAAGGGCAAAGATGGTGGAAGACCTTTCGGGAAAATCGTGAACAGCTTGCTTATCCACGACCAAAATTAATCAGTTTTGACTCTTGCCAGCAAATTACGTTGAAAGATATCCGTCTTGTCGATTCACCCAGTTGGACCGTCAATCCGATTCTTTGTCAAAATCTAACGATCGATAATCTTCGCATCAAAAATCCAGCAGATTCGCCAAATACGGATGGGATCGATCCTGAATCTTGTAAAAATGTCCGCATCAGTAACTGTCATATCGATGTTGGTGATGATTGCATCGCCATCAAATCAGGAACGGAGGACACTAAAGAACGGGTCGCTTGTGAGAATATCACGATCGTAAATTGCCATATGCTTCATGGGCATGGGGCCGTCGTTCTAGGGAGTGAGATGAGCGGCGATATTCGTAATGTCACTATTAGTAATTGTATTTTTCAAGATACCGATCGTGGGATTCGGTTGAAATCCCGTCGGGGACGTGGCGGAACGATCGAAGATATTCGAGTGAATAACATTGTGATGGATAATGTCATCTGTCCATTCACTTTAAATCTTTACTATTTCTGTGGACCGAAAGGCAAAGAAAAGTATGTTTGGGATAAAAATCCGTACCCGATCACCGAGGAAACCCCTCATTTCCGGAGAATTCATTTTGCAAATATCTCGGCTCGGAATGTCCATGCGGCCGCTGGGTTTGTTTATGGCTTGGCTGAACAATTTATTTCAGATATCACTTTCCAAGATATTGCCGTCTCTATGGCTGAGCACCCAATTCCAGGAAAGCCTGCGATGATGACAGGTATCGAAGAGATGACAAAACAAGGTTTTTATATTGGCTGTGGACGGAATATTCAGTTTGATCGTATCAATTTGGAAGGTGTAACTGAAGCGTTCCATATCGAGAATAGCCGGGAAATCACCGTCACACAGTCATTTGAGAATCGTCAGCCTCTGGCATTTCAAGGAGATTTTTTGTGAGGGATCCTCAGTTACTTCAGCTGCTAGGTCCTGATATGAAAGTTGCACCACAAGTGGTTCAGCAAACAAAAGAGCAGGTGCAAAATTATACCTTGGAACATTTACTTCTACGATTAAATCAAGAAGAGGATGTCCCTGCATACTTTGCTTATCCTAGCTCTCAGCAACCGGTTCCACTCGTTTTGTTCAATCATTCTCATGGCGGCGACTTCACGATGGGGAAAGAAGAACTGCGACAAAGTCCGCCGTATATGCAAAAAGAAAGCCTATTCGCTGCATTTATGAAGCTGGGCGTCGCCGTTGGGGTGATCGACATGTGGGGCTTTGGCGAACGAAAAAACGGTGAGAATGATAGCTACAAGCGGTTTCTGTTGCAAGGCAAAACATTATGGGGACAACGAATCTATGACAATCAACAGTTTTTAACCTATCTTGCTTCCCGTAAAGAAGTGAAACATTCCGCTATCGCCACATTGGGACTTTCTATGGGGGGCTTGATGAGCTGGTGGTTGGCAGCGCTAGATGAACGGATATCAGTGGTGGTGGACATGGCAGCACAAGTGGACTATCAAACATTGATCGAAGAGGACCGTCTAAGCAAACATGGGTTTTACTATTATGTTCCTAATGTGTTGAAAGACTTTACGACTGCGGCGATCCAAAAACAGATCGCACCACGCCCGCGTTTGAGTTTGGTTGGCAAAGAGGATCGTGGCTGCCCCTCAAGCGGCGTCGCTCGTTTGGATCAGCAGGTCGGGCAGCATTATGAAGCAATAGGCTACAAGGAGCATTGGCAGGCGTGTTGCTTGCCAGGCGGTCATGAAGAAACCAAGGAGATGAGAGCGCAGTGGATCGAATTTCTAAAACAGCACCTCCTATCAAGCTAAAGGTTAGTAAAGAGCCGCAAAAGGGTGATTTTACGAGTATCCAAGCAGCCGTGCTGGCTGCTGAAGCCTTAAAAGCACCTTGTGAAATCACGATCGCCTCTGGCGTGTATCAAGAACAGGTGAAAATCTATAAGAACCAGCTTACGTTGATCGGGGAACCTAACACGTTCTTATGCTACCACTTGGCTGCCGAGCAAACCGATGAAAATGGGCAAAAAAGAGGAACGTTTCAAACAGCGACGCTCTTTATCAATAGCCGAGAAGTCTTTGTAAAAAACCTGACCATCATCAATGACGCAGGGTATGGGCAAGCAGTCGGGCAAGCAGTTGCCGTCTATATCGAAGGGGATGACATTCGCTTCGAACGCTGTCATCTCGATGCTTTTCAAGATACCTTGTGTCTGGGTCCATTGCCAAAATATACCAAAGAAGGCGAACCAATGATCAGTCCTTGGCGAAAAACAATCTTTGACCAACAACAGAGTTTGTTTTTGCATTGCAGGATCAGTGGAACAGTCGATTTTATTTTTGGCGGTGGTTCCGTCACCTTTGAAGAGTGTCGCCTGCATTGTAAAAATACACCACAAACGAACTACGTAACTGCTGCCTCAACTAGCAAACAAGCAAGCGGGTTAACCTTCGATCGGTGTCGGGTGACAGGGGACAAAGCCTACTATCTAGGCCGCCCTTGGCGCAATGAAGCCAAAGTAACCTTTTTATCCTGCTGCTTTGATCAACAGCTCGCCCCTTGCGGATGGTCTGATTGGGGAAAAACAGCAAGCCACCAAACGGTCACATTCACGGAGCGAATGTGTTGTTACCAAAGAAGTCCCCAACGTCCTGAATGGGTGACTCTTGAAGGAGTGATAGAAAAATGAGCAAGGCAAAATGGTCTGGCTGGATCGGGATGGTTCTCGCTCTGGTGTTGATGGGCGGCTTTTCCTTGGCGATCAATCAAATGACTGTCCAGCAGTTCGAAGAGATCTTTCAACGTGCGTTTCCCACTATACTGAATCAAATGACGGCAGAAGCAGCATTGGCGCAATTTCAAACACTCGGCGCTTGGTTTGGCTTCACGCTGTTGGCACTCCTGATATTGGTTTCAGTGGCGACGATGCTGGTTCGCTATCGTAATTATCGAAAGCAATCTTGTGCTATTTATTTTTTGACTGGTGTCGTGACATTGATTGGTAGTCAAATGATCGCTTTTCCGATTGCCTTTTGTTTCTTTTTAGCGGCGGGTTTTTGTTTTCTCCATCGCGATGACGGACACAAGAAAAAAACAACGGACGCAGTCAGCAAACAAGGAGGGGTTGCATGAAGGCAATAATCAATAATCCGATTTTAAGAGGGTTTCATCCTGATCCGAGTATTTTAAAAGTCGAGGATACTTATTATTTAGCGGTTTCTTCCTTTGAGTGGTTGCCAGGAATTCGGGTCTACTGTTCTCAAGATCTAGTCAATTGGTCCCATGAAACAGATATTCTGACCAATCAAGTGGATTTATTAGGCAACGCAGCAAATTGCAGCATTTGGGCACCGCAAATCAGCTACGCAAACGGACAATACTATTGTGTCTATACAAATGTTCGCAACACGACACGCCCCTTCAAAGACTGTCGAAACTATCTCATCACGGCTCCTACGATTCATGGGCCATGGTGTGAGCCCATTTACTTAAATGGTAGTGGCTTTGATCCGTCCTTGTTTCATGATCAAGAGGGGCGTATCTGGTTATTGAATGCGCTTTGGGATTATCGTAAGGATACACCAAATAAATCGGTGGGGATCGTGCTCCAAGAATACTCTGAAGCACAAGGGTGCTTGATCGGTGACAGAGTGCCAATTTTTTCTGGAACCCAGCTGGCGAAGACTGAAGCACCGCATCTTTATTACCACAATGAGTGTTATTACTTACTGACGGCAGAAGGAGGAACGGGTGCAGGTCATGCGGTAACAGTTTGTCGTAGTAAAACCATCACTGGACCTTATGAAGTAGATCCGCATTTTCCCATGATGCGTGCCTATCAGCGCGAAGATTCCCCTTTTCAATGTACAGGTCATGGCAGTTTGACGATTGCGCCATCAGGAGAATGGGTCATGAGCTATTTGATGACTCGGCCAGTAGAAGGGGCAGCGATCCTTGGACGAGAGACAGCACTCCAAACTGTCTATTGGGATCACGAAGGATGGCTGCGTCTTAGCAATAACGATACGATCCCAGATCAAACCATCAGGCTCGCTAGCGACGCTCAGAAGCAAAGGGCATCATCTGCTGTTTTTATTGATGACTTTAAAGGATCGTTGCAAAAAGCATGGAACGGTAGACGATTGCTGCCCAATGAAGAGTGGTGCAATCTGAGTGAGCGACCAGGGTATTTGCGATTGATCGGCGGAGAATCGATGCAATCGAACTTTCATAAGCACTTATTGGCGATTCGTCAACAAGACTTTTGTTTTGAAGCTGAAACAGTGATGGAATACCACCCCCAATCGTTCAATCAGATGGCTGGATTGTCGCTTTTCTTAAATGAAGAAAACTATTTGTTTTTCTACGTAACCTATGATGAAAAAGAAGACAAGGTCCTTCGGTTGCTGCGGTGTTGTGAAGGAGAATTTCACTTGTTCCCAGATAAATTGCCCCTCGCTGCTGCAAGTGAGCCGATCGGATTGAAAGTAGTCGGTTCTTATCTAGAAGCAGAATGGTTCTATCGGCAATCACAAACGTGGCATCCCTTTAAAAAGCAAAACATCCAGTTCTTGTCTGGTGGTTTTACAGGGAATTTCATTGGAATCAGTGCCCATGATCTAGATCACTTTGCTGGAAGCTATGCCGATTTTACGTACTTTAAGTATCAAGGGAAAGATCCGCTCGATGATGATTCCCTAAAAATAGAGAAAGAAGGGTAACGAATGAAAAAGTTGAAAGTAGCAAGTTTATTATTATGTGCAGGACTGTTTTTAGCAGGCTGCGGCGATGGCGGAGGTTCATCTGATGGACCAGAAAGTGATGAAAAAACAAGTATTTCTTGGATGGCGATGCTGCATACCGCTTCACCTCCGTCTGGGGATGTAACACAAAAGTTAGAAGAATATACAGGGGTCGAGATCGACTTTACATGGGTGCCGGACGCATCAAAAACAGAACGCTTGAATGCAGCATTAGCGTCAAATTCTTTAGCAGATATCGTAAGTTTGACAGAAATCAATAACACAACCGTCCGTAGTTCGCTAGCATCTGGAATGTTCTGGGATGTGGAACCCTATTTAGAAGAGTTTCCGAATCTGGCAGAAATTTCTGAGGATCGCTTAGAATCTTCTCGTATCGATGGTCATATCTATGGTGTACCGTTTCTAAAACCGATCGCTCGTTATGGTGTCCTCGTAAGAAAAGATTGGTTAGACAATTTAGGGTTGGACGTGCCATCGACTTTAGAAGAATTATCAGCTGTGGCACAAGCCTTTACAGAAGGAGACCCAGATGGCAATGGGGTAGATGACACGGTCGGATTCGTTGAACGTGATGAGTCCTTTAATGTTGGGTTCCGTTCACTTTCAGGTTACTTTGGTGCAGACAATTGGTTTACGATCACGGATGATGATGAAGTGATGCCATCCTTTATGCAACCAGAATACAAAGAAGCAATGGAATGGTTCCGTAATATCTATGATAACGGCTGGATGAATTCTGATTTTGCGGTAATGGCGAAAAATGATCAGAAGAACTATATCGTTCAAGGTCGTGGTGGGATTGTATTGAGTGGTTTGCAAGAAGTACGTAACTACATTGATGATGCAGCTGGTACTGATGAAGAGCATATGGAATGGGTCTTGATCAATGATATCGTCCATGAAAATGTGGAACGTCGTATCCTTTCTGATACCAATGGTGGAATGGGCGGTTGGTTAGCCATTCCGAAAAACAATGTTGAAACCGAAGAAGACTTACGTGTTGTTTTGAAATTTATCAACGATTTGATGGACGAAGAGCCGTTTACCTTGATGACGCAAGGGATCGAAGGGGTCCATTATGAAATTGATGATGAGGGTGTCTATGTCCGTTTAGATGATACGAAGTGGCAACAAGAAGTACAACCATTTTCTTCGTCTCGTCCATCAGAATTAGTAACAGTTTTCCCTTCAAGCAACCCATATGTCAACTTAGCCAATGAAAAGATTCGGGAAAATGAAGAGTTTGCGGTGATCAATCCTGCACAATCGCTGACCTCTGAAACCTATGATCGTTCATGGTCAAGCTTGATTGAAGGAATCTCAGACGCTTACTACCAATATATGACTGGGGAAATCGAGATCGATGGGTTTGATACAGCGATCGAAACCTTCTTAAGAAATGGTGGACAGCAAATCATTGATGAGTTCACGGAAGATTATCGTTCACAACAATAAAGGTCACAAAAGGTTCTGATCATCTGTTGAGAAGGAATAGATGAAGTGAGGAGCCGCTACTGCTGAATGATTGGAAGACCAAGACCAGTTGAAGTGATTCGCTGCTTGGTCTTCTTTTTGCTTCAAAAGCAGTGAAGAAAGGAGAAGCTATGTTTCAACTAACTGTTCGGGGACATGATTTAAAGAATTATGGGTCCCCAGAAGAATTAGCGCAAAAAATTGCCGCCAAAAACATTCATAACATTCAATTTGCATTAAATAAATCCTTCCCGCAATGGGCAGAGCCAGAGCAATTAAGCCCTGGTTTAGGCCGCTTTTTCAAACGTGTTTTTGGTCAATCTCATGTTCAGGTCGCTTTATTGAGTTGTTATAGTAATCTGATCCATCCTGATCTGGAAAAACGGGAAGCGATTTTATCCAGATTCGAGACCTATCTCGCACATGCCAAATACTTTGATGCAGCTATGGTTGCAAGTGAAACTGGTTCGGTTTTGCCAAATATGGGGTACACCGAGGAAAATTTCAGTGACGTCGTTTTCGATGATTTGGTTCAGGTGATCAAGCGTTTGGTCCAAGTGGCTAAGAGACATCAAGTGATGCTAGGGATTGAAGCGGGCTTGAATCATCCACTATCATCGATCGATCGAATCGAAGAATTGCTGGAACGAGTACCGTCTGACTATTTAGGGATCATCTTTGATCCAACCAATCTGATTACGGCGAAGAACTATCAAGAGCAAGTCGCTTTGACAAGGGAAGCTTTTTCCCGCTTTGGTGATGCCATCGTTTGCTTGCACTTGAAGGACTATCAAGTAATCGATGGTAAAATCAAGGTAGTGCCATTGGGAGAAGGAAGGATTGATTATCAACAACTATTGGCCATCACCGCTGAATACAAGCCATTTTGTTATGTTGTGTTAGAAGGGACGACCGAAGAAGCGATGCAGCCGACCATTTCACTGATTGAAGCATTGCAAAAGTGAGCGAGCTGTCTTTGATTGTGACTGATGAGGAAAAGCTTTGTTACAAGGAGTCACGGGAGATCAAGGAATCCTTTCCTCAACAAGCAGATTTATTTACTTACTAAAAGTTAGTGTTATACTTAAAGGTACAAGTGAACTTAACTGTTTAGAAAAGAGGAAATAGCGATGACAATGATTCAATCAACCTATCAAATCGATGCAACAGCCGCAATTGGCAAAGTCGTTTTAAAAGTAGCGAATATGGAAAAAATGAGCCAGTTTTATTCGGACGTGATCGGCCTGACTTTATTGGAGCAAAGTGTAGATCACGCGCGATTGGGCGTGGGGACACAAGAGCTTTTAGTCCTAGAGAAGGTAAGTGATCCGTTGCCTTTGACACGGAAAACAGGACTTTTCCATACGGCGTTTCTTTTGCCTAGCCGTAAAGACCTAGGAAATATGCTGATTCATTATTTGGAGGCCAAAGCCCCTCTGGATGGTGCTAGCGATCATGGGTATAGTGAAGCGTTATACCTGACCGATCCAGAAGGAAACGGGATCGAAGTGTATCGTGACAAACCGAAGAGTGAATGGGATATTCGAGCAGACGGCGAGATCGTAGGCGTTACTATCGAAATGGACGCGCAAGGCGTGCTGGGAGCCGCTGACCGATCACAAACGACTTTTCCAGTTGGCACCACGGTGGGGCATGTCCATTTGAAAGTGGCGGATCTGGCAAAAACAGAAGAATTCTACACCGAAGTTTTAGGCATGCGTTTGACTTCAGATTTTGGTAGCCAAGCAAAGTTTTTTGCTGCTGGTTCGTATCATCACCATATCGGATCGAATATTTGGATGGGAAGAAATGTTCCAGCTATGGAGGAAAAGGATCTAGGTTTAGCGTACTTTACGATCGTTTTGCCAGCTTTGGCTTTTTCTACGTTACGAAGTCATCTAAAGGCAAGTGGCGTTTCTTATGAGTTAGAAACAGACAGCCGCTTGCATTTGACTGATCCGAATGGGATCAATCTGATCATCGAAAGAAAGAATCAGCCTTAAGATGGAGGTTTTTTCATTCATGAAATGAGAGAATAACCTATAATCAAGTAAAAGGAGAGCAAGCATGAAAAAAAACGGGGCGGGACAATCACTATTTCTAGCATTATTGATCAGCATGGGCTTATTTTTCTTTGTCCAAGGGAAACAATTAATAGAAAGTGGGGCGTCTCCTGTGATTTTTATTGCTTTTTCGGCTTTTGCAGGAATTATCGGAGTTGGTGTCTATGGTCTTCAAGCAATAATGAAGCAGCATCGGCGCAAAGCCATGGTACCAATCAAAACCAAAAAATAAAGAAACCGGCCAATCTTAAACAGGAAGATTGGTCGGTTTTTTGTTTACGCTAAGAAAAAATGGGAAATTTGGTCTGTCTCGTCCACTACATACTAATTTTCCATGTTTTCAATCGCAAATTCGATCTCATCAGGTAAGAAGCCGTTCCCTTCAAGATGAGCAGCCATATTTCTTTGACGGATCCCTAACACCCGGCGGGATTGATTGGCACGCCCTAAAGCATGGCGATACCAATCTACGTCAAGGGTCTCTAGTGCCCATTGTGTTTCCTCCGCAGTGAAACCTTCTGTTTCTAACAGTTCTGCCATCTCTTGTTTTGAATAAAAGCGACGATTTCCTTGCGCTCTAACGAGGAAAAAAGCTTCACGTTCTCGTTCTGTCGCATTGTTTTCGCGCTCATAGCGTGCTGCTACAGTCGGGGCGAGATGAAACCCTGCTAAAATCGTTTCCTCGGTCAATTCGTTATCAAACACGTAGGTTCTAAATTGAAAACGATTGTCGTTTTCCAGTTCAAGCCATAGTGATTCAACCAGAAATCGATAACCGACTGGAATCGTTTCATAAACAGCATCGGCAATTTCATAAAAATAAGCGGAAACGGCTTCGTAAGGAGTCATTATCTCGGGAACGATTTCCGTCGTTTGCCCATTAAACAAAGTGATTGCGGAAGGGTAGGTCTCACCAGCATTCGTAAATGTGAGAATCTCCACTGGCTCATGTTTTGTTGAAAAGACATTCATGGTCACGCCGTTCACCAAATCAATAGTGGTCTGCCACTCGATATCTTGGTCGTCGCTTTGTTGGTGTAAACGTTCAAGTGTATCAGGCGTCAAACCAAGCTTTTCTCGTGTATCTTCATTGAACGCTTCTTCATCGGCAAGTGGAGTGTTTGCCCTAGCTGTCACTAGTGCCAAATCTTCTTCGTATTCATTGAATAATTCTTGCAATTTTGCTCGTCTACTGACGATGATGGGGCTTTCCTCATGGAGGGCAAGTAAGGCTTCGACACGGCCATTTCGAGCGGCAACCCAACTCGGCATATCCAAATGGCGAGCATCAATCGCTTCTTGGGCGAGTTCAACCATTTTTTCCGTGTTTTCAATGAATGCTGCCTTGTGTTCTGAATTGCTGTTGACCTGCTCTAGAAAGGCCAATTCTGCTTCTTTGCCTCGAATCATCAGTTCGAGATTGTCAATACTTAACTCATAAGTCAGATTTTCTGCATGATAGGTATGTTCCCAACCTGCATCCAAAGCGGCGCCGATGCGCTCAGAAAGTTCCTCAGGACTTGCTAAATTTATCGTCCCACATCCTGAAATCAGGGATAGTATCAGTAATAATGGCAACAAAACTTGTTTTTTCATTTTTCTCCTCCTCGGGGACTCTGGTAAACTTCGCCATTTTGTTCGAATGAACGCATCAGATCGAGCACTTTCTTGGGTATAAACATAGCCACAATACAAGGGACATCAACTGAGCCCCCAAAGTTAGACCAAAAAACCTAACTTTTTGAGGTCACTACAACAGCATATGGGCATCGCGATGTCCTTTTCTTCGCTAGTTTTTAGTTACCCATGTTTGTCATTGCGTAGTCGATTTGTTCTTCTGAAAAGTCTTCAAAAGTCAATAACCGGCGAATGTTGTCTGGAGGAAGACTCATCAAGGAATGGTAACTATTTGCTTTCTTCAACGCCTGCTCGTTCCAATCAATCGTGAGCTGATCAACTGCCCATTGCGCATCATTATGGGTAAACCCTTCAAATTCTAATTGTTGGATCAATCGTGCACGTGAGAAAGCCATGAGGTTCGTATAGGATTCGGCACGTGCGATCGCTCGTCTTTGTTCTGAAGCTCCTTCATTCTCGGTCTGAGTTTGTTCGTCCTGGTTTTGCTGGCTTTGCTCTTGCTGCAAAGCCGTAGCTGCTTCTTGTTTTGCGTTTGCTTCTTGAAGCTGTTGATACACGGTAGTGACCATGTCTTGATCAATGTCATGATCAAAGCAATAGGTCATCACAGCCAGCTGATGTTCATCTGAAGATTGATCGAATCGATTCATAAACATCAATGATTCACGAGGAATATTTACGACCAGCCCTCGTAAAATCGTTTCATAGAATGCAGCTTTTTGCTCGTCGGCAGTTTCCCGATTCAGAACAGTAAACCCAGATGCGTACTCCTCATCGGGCATCGCAAAAACGAAGACGTCAACATTCGTTTCGCTTGTGTGGTAAACAGTGGCAGTGAGTCCATCGTCAAGTTCGATTGTGCGATGAAGAGTAAGCGCATCTTCTGTGAGCTGCTGAAGCTGCTCGATATCGTCTGCCAAAAGCCCCAGCTTTTCCCGTGGATCGGCTTCAGGAATCGTTTCGTTTGCTACCTCTAGTAGACTGTTGAGGTTGTCTTGATTACTGAGAATGATAGGGCTCCGTTCATGAATCGCAGCCAGAGCCTGGCTATAACCAATGCGAGCAGCAAACCAAGCAGGGACATTGATCCGACGCTCCACTAACGCTCGTTCAGCGGTTGCCATCAAATCAATTGTGTGGCTGATTAACTGATAAAGATCTTCGTCGGAAGAATCAAGCTCTTCCAAAATAGCCAATTCGGCTTGACTGCCGGCAATCAACAACTCTAAGGTTGCTGGGTGATAATAGGCCCAGCCTGTTCCGGATTGGTTTGTATATTCCAGTCGTGCGTCGATGCCAAGTGCAACGGTCTCTGACAGTTCTTCATCTGCCTTTGCGCAACCGATAAGCAAAATAACGAATGACAATAGGGTGATCAGTACTCTTTTTTTCATTAGGCTCCTTCTTTCTATCGAAAGTAACTGAGAAAACGGTCGGAAGAGGTTTGTTTATCTGGGGGAAGGAGGAGAGAAGGTGAATGGGAAAAATGCTGAAAAGATTTTTCATCACCAGTAAATTCAGGCAACTGTTTCTGATCCGCCAATAAGAAAAAGCGGAGCATCGAACCAGCTTTTGAGAATAATTG
>OAVP01000153.1_pt1 | contig 52520 bp, 47 predicted proteins | sample 1495311 | NCBI WGS metagenome assembly OAVP01 (sample SAMEA2580102, study PRJEB22360) | human gut metagenome | biome: human gut; feature: human-associated habitat; material: faeces | place: Denmark | collected 2008/2010
CCATTCCAGCATTCAAGACATTGGCGATCATAGTCGTTGTGGTGGTTTTTCCATTCGTACCAGTAATACCGATAATCGGCGCTTCAGAGATTTGATACGCTAGTTCCACTTCCGTGATCACAGGAATTTTTTTCTCTAAAGCTTTTTGAACAAGAGGTTGTGAATAGGGGATCCCTGGATTTTTAACGACTAGCGAAAATCCTTCATCCAATAATTCAATCGGGTGGCTGCCAGTGATCACTTTGACCCCTAAAGCCAAAAGATCTTGTGCTTCTGGATTTTCAGCAAATGGCTTTCCGTCATTAACGGTCACAAGTGCGCCCAAATCATGTAACAATTTGGCCGCACTGAATCCACTACGCGCTAATCCTAGCACAAGAACTTTTTTATTTTGATATGTTGTAATTTTTTTCATTTTCTTCATCTCCTACCATACAAGGGCTATTGTGAGCAACGAGCAACCTAACGCGATACACCAAAACACAGTGTCGATCTTCCACTCAGACCATCCGCTCATTTCAAAATGATGATGGATGGGTGACATCTTGAAGATTCGTTTGCCTGTTAATTTGAATGAGGCAACTTGCAGCATCACGCTTGCTGTTTCACAAACATAGACCAGTCCGACAAGCAATAGGGTCCATTCTTGGTGTAAAAGAATCGAGATAGCTGCCAGCAGACCGCCTAAAGCCAGTGAGCCGACATCCCCCATAAAGATTTTTGCCGGTTTGCGATTGTAGGGAAAGAAGCCGATCAATCCGCCGATGATCGCAAGACAAACGATTAACACATCGATTTGATCTTGTCGCCAAGCAATCAGTGCGTAAGTTGAAAAAGAAATCGTGCCCAGTCCTGCGACTAGCCCATCGATACCGTCCGTCAAGTTGACTGCATTTGAAAAACCAACAAGCCAAAAAATGACGAACAAGCCATAAAAAATCGATAGCGACACGTCTATCCCAAAGAAATTCAGTACATCCGCATTGCCTTCGGATCGGAAAACAAAGTAAAAGACGAGTCCGCCTAAAATCTGTCCAATCAGCTTTTGCAACGAGTTCAGCCCCATATTTCGTTTGCGGAAAATCTTGATGAAGTCATCAAGAAATCCTAATGCACCATAAACCAAGGTAATGAACAAAAGAATGAACAATGAAGCAGTCAATTGATTTTGCCATGCTCCTACCCAGATGGCAGTGATCATTGCAGAAATCAAAAATACAAACCCACCCATCGTTGGTGTACCGGCCTTTACATTGTGCCATTTGGGGCCGTCACCACGTATTTCCTGTCCGTATTTCTTCATTTGAAAATAGCCGATAAACAAAGGCATTGTGGCTGTTACGATCGCAAAGCCACTTGCCAAAGGTAATATCATCTCTGTCCATTCCATATTGTTCTCTCCTATTTATTCGTTTTCACTTAGTGTAAACTTGATCGATTGTCCTGATAATTCGGTGTATGGTTCCACGCTTTGTTTGGTACAATAGCCGTTTCCTTCAAAACTGACGTCTACATTCAGCAGACTACCAAATTTGATTAAGTCTGCTTTTGACCAAGAAGTCGTATCCGGCATATAGTACTTATCGCTGTCGGTAACGAGCAGTACCCGTCCGCCAGGCATGATCGAAGTCCCACTGTCAACCGATTGGGCAATGACTTTTTCACCATCCCCGATGACTACCGGGATCAATCCAGCTTTTTGAACATCCGTTGCAGCCGATTCTGTATCGAGATTGCGATAATCCCCCACAGTTGTTTCGCTACCAGATGTTGTGCTTGCTTCTAATGCAGAGTTTTTCAGATCCATGACCCGTTTCATCAATGGATTGGCAATTTCACCCAACACGGTGCTTTCGTGCTTCTCTGGTAATTTAATCGTCAAATACAAAATGTATTCTGGTTCTTCTGAAGGAAACATCAAAACAACGGAATATAGATAATTGGTGCCACCAGACAAATACTTACCGGTTGTTGGATCGGCTACTTGGGCCGTCCCTGTTTTTGCAGAAATGTTGTAGCCAGGTAATTCATAAACGCCATAGGCACTTCCATAATTTTCACTCTCGACAACATCACGCATATATTCACGGACCTCTGTTGCAGCCTCTTTTGTGATCGGATGGCCGACCTCTTCTGGTTGCGTGACCGTTTCTTCTCCAGTATTGCCATCAACGATTTTACTAATAAATTGTGGTTTCAGCATCGTTCCATTATTTGCGACCGATGTGAAAGCCTGCATCATTTGGAAATTCGTCACACCAATCGCTTGACCAAAGGAAGTCATCGCTTGGCTGACAGGATTATCTTCTGGGGTGATTCCAGTATTTTCGTTAGGCAATCCTGAATAGGTGCTACGGCCAAAGCCAAATTCTTTTAAGTATTGTTGCCAACGATCAGCCATCCGCTGCTCCAAGGTCACCATTCCGATATTACTGGACCATGAAAGAGCTTGGCGCATCGTCAGTGTTCCTTTTTGACCAAAGTCCCAGTCATTGATGGTTGCATCGTAAAGTTTTAATCCATCAGGACTTGGGGTAAAGGTTTCGTTCTCATTGAAGATGCCTTGATCGATGGCAGCTGCTGTCGTCAAAATCTTCATGGTTGATCCTGGCTCATAGTTGTCTTCAACTAACAGATTTTGCCAATCATTGATCGAATCCAAATTTTCTGGATTGTAGGTTGGTCGTTGCGCCATCGCTATGATTTCGCCGGTTTTGGCATCCATTAAGTTCGCTGTTAAGTTTTCTGGTTTGTTTTCTTTAAAGACGCTGTCCATCAGCGTTTCCAAATAGCTTTGGATTCGACTATCGATGGTGGTATAAACGTCTTTTCCGTCAACGGCTGCGACGGTCTCTGCTACTGTTCCGGGCAGCGGGTTTTGATTGTTATCTTTTTGATAAACGATCTCACCATCAGTTCCCGATAATACATCATTGTAAGCAGCTTCCAACCCAGTTTTGCCGACTAGACCAGTATCGTCATCATTGGCAACAGCATACCCGATAAAGTGAGAAGAAAAGACCCCATTCGGATAAAGGCGAGCTGGATGGCTATCAAAATGGAAGCCGGCAATATCTTCTTTTTCCATTGCATCTTCGATCGCATTTTTTTGTTCTAATGTAATATTATTTCCCTTGCTCCCAAAAGAGACCCGCCACAATTGTTGCTCAAGGCCATCCTCTAACGTATTGACTGCTGTTTCTTGATCAATGGACAATACATCTGACAAAATTTTGGCCAACTTATTGAAGTTTGCTTTTTCTGCAAAGAGATTTTTGTTGCCATCTTTGTAATTCTGATTCAAAACAGCATAAATGGAATACGAGGTCACATCTTCGGCGATCGGAATCCCATTACGGTCATAGATTGTTCCACGTTTCGCTTTGATCACTTCGCTGCCTTCATAAAGATTTTTGGTCTTTTCTGCTAATGAAGTTCCCGCGACATCCCCGACAATGACGATATAGCTCAAACGCGTGACAAACAAAAAGAACAATCCAATACTCGTAGCAAAGAGAATAATACCTACTTTTTTGCGATTGTTCGTTGTAGTTTGATTGTTCTTTTTTAAGTATTGCTTGAATTTATCTGTTAACTTCATTTAGTCCACTTTCCTTAAATTGCCATCATCGATCGACAATCCATTATCCTCAGCAATCTTTTGGATGCGCTCGGTTTTAGAAAGTTCATTTTTCTCTTGTTCCAACTGTTCTGCTTGTGTTGTTTTCTCAGTGATATCCGATTGGATCAAGGAAATATCATGCTCAACTTGGCTGATATTGGTCCGAATATTGATGGTCAAGATTGCCAACGTCAATACAGCGATAATCACAAAGGCAGCAATCAGTTTTTCTAGAGTAGAAATACTTTTTAACCGACGAGCCGGAGATGCTGGTACACGGATGACCTCAGGACGCTGGGGATCAGTAGGCAGTTTTTCAGTTGTCGGTTCAGAGTGATCCAAAGGTTGTGATTCAAGAGGTTCTCTGAATTCATAGTCATGAACTTTTAGTTCTGCCATAGTTGTTACCCTTCGCTTTCCTTGATTTTTTCCGCGATTCGTAGTTTCGCACTACGAGAACGATTATTTTCAGCTACTTCTTCCTCAGTAGGAAGCAGTGGTTTTCTTGTTATAAGTTTTAGTGTTGGTTGAAATTCTTCTGGTATCATCGGCAGACCTGGTGGCATATCCTTTGGTGTACTGTATTCCTTGAACATCGATTTCACAATGCGATCTTCTAATGAGTGGAACGTGATCACACTGACACGTCCGTTGACTGCTAAAAGATGAATGGCTTGTTCAAGTGATTCTTCAATTACACCTAGCTCATCATTGACTGCAATTCGAATGGCTTGGAAAACCCGTTTTGCTGGGTGACCGCCCTTTCTTCTTGCTGGAGCTGGAATGGCTGTTTTGATGATATCGACCAATTCCCCTGTTGTTTCGATGGGATGATCTTGTCTCACCCGCTCGATTTCCCGAGCGATTTGTTTTGAGAATTTTTCTTCTCCATAACGGAAGAAGATTTTGACTAATTGATGGTAGTCGAATTGATTGACCACTTCATAGGCAGTCAATGCTGCAGTTTGATCCATCCGCATATCCAGCGGTGCATCTTGGTGGTAGCTAAAGCCACGTTCGGCTTCATCTAATTGGGGTGAGGAAACACCTAAATCATACAAAATACCATCGACTCGGCTTACGCCGTGTTGATTCAATGCTTCCTTTAAATAGCGGAAATTACTTTTAATAAACGTGACCATCCCTTTAGCAACATAAGGTGCTAAACGTTCTTTTGCATGGTCGATGGCGGTTTGGTCTTGATCAAAAGCAAAGAGATGTCCTTCTTCAGACAGTTGTGACAATAAATATTCACTATGACCAGCTCCACCTAATGTACAATCGACATAGACGCCTTCTGGACGAATTGATAATCCATCAACGGTCTCCTGTAGCATAACGGTGTAGTGTTGAAAATCTGCCATGTGTTTTTTCCTCTTCCTATCAAGCCTATAAGCCAAAGTCGATCATTGTTTCAGCAATTTCATCAAAGTTTTCTTCTGCTTCTTCAGAGAATGCTTGCCAACGCGTTTCATCCCAAATCTCGATTCGATTTGAAACCCCGATGATCACGCAGCTTTTAGTAAGGTCTGCATGATTTCTCAATGTAACAGGGATATTGATTCGTCCTTGTTTATCGATCTCGCACTCTGTTGCAGCAGAATAAAAGAAGCGGACAAATGTCCGAGCATCCTTTTTCGCTAAAGGCATTTCGTTTAGTTTTTCTTCAAGTTTTTCCCATTCAGATAAGGGGTAGCCAAATAAACAGCCATCTAATCCACGTGTCACAACAAATTTTTCTCCGAGTTTTTCTCGTAGTTTTGAAGGGACGATTAGTCGGCCTTTTGCATCTATCGAATGTTGAAATTCACCCATAAACATCGATAAATAACCCCCGATCTCCACCTGATATTCACAGTCTACCACAATCCCCCACTTTCTACCACAAATTATATGAAATTTGAAAGGGAAGTTGTTTGACTTTTCTTTACCAAATGAACAAAAAGAGGAAATCAGACTCCTTAAAGTCTTTAAAAAAACTTTAAGTGAAAAAATGGACGTTTATCAAGGGGCAAAACACTATAAGTAACTTACGATATTTAGAATGATCAAAACGACATGAAAAATGATCGTAAATAGAAAAATACTGCGCCAATACATCTTAAAATAGCGACCATATTGGATCTCTTCATAGTAGTACGCCTGAAAGACGGCCAGTAGAATGCCTAATAAAAAAATGGAGATCAAATAATACAATGTGATTGCTTGATCAAAAGTATATTTTGATAATTGATGAATCCCCACCATTAAAAATGGTACCGCTAAATCCGGTGCCTTCACATGGAAACGATCATTCAACGAAAGTGCAGAAACGATAAAACGACAAGCAAAATAAACGAGCACAGGAAAAATATACCAAAACAAAACGATTGGATTAAATCCAGACATACAGCAAAATCCTTTCTAACAACTAGTGTCACTATACTTTATTTTCTTTACATCCATGTTTCAGTTCTTTTAAAAATTTAAGCCGGAATAAGACAGCCATGAAATTTTTTAAGGAGGCTCTTATTTCAACAACTAACTTTTGAAAGTTTTAAAGAATGTATTTCTTTACCTATTAAAACAGAAGGGCGTAGCTTCAACAAGCCTATCTTGCCATTCTAACGAATTTTTTTATAGTGAAATTGAAATTTTCTTAATTTCTCCTTGGATCAACTTGAGTTCTTGAGAAATTGAGGGTAAACTGTCACTAGAATAACTCTAAAAGGTGGATTAGAATGAACGAGAAAAAACCAAAAAGTACCTTTGCAAAAATCACGCAAGTCGTGATCTGGACCATGCTTATTCTCACTGTCGGCTCGATTTTCTTAGCAGCGTACACAAGTATTATGGGTTAATCCTATTAAAAAATGCCCTTTTCCAAAATGATGGCTTCCATCTTTTGGAAAAGGGCATTTTTTTACAGTAACGGTGACACAAGACGTGCCAGGCCTTCCTTGATCTTGATCGTCAATTTTCTTTGTTGATATGCTTCGATCGTTAATGGTTTGGAATCGATCGAATCCGCCAGAAACGCTTCTTTTGTTTGAGTCGCAAGTTGCGCATCATAGATAATCGTATTGACTTCAAAATCCAGACGAAAGGATCGAACATCGATATTTGCTGAGCCAATCGATACAAGTCCACTATCTATAATCATCGTTTTCGCATGCATAAACCCTTTCTCATAGGTTTCAATGATTGCGCCAAAATGAAGCAGCTCAGCCGCAAAGGAATAGGTCGCCCAGTAAACCAAGGGATGATCTGGTTTGTTCGGAATTTGTATATGAACTTTCACCCCAGAGAGCAGTGCTAACTTTAAGGCGTTATGAATGGCTTCATCCGGAATATAGTACGGCGTTTGAATTAGGATTTCTTTTTTGGCTAAATTGATCATTTTCAAATACGTCATTTTAATTTCTTCATGTTCCGTATCAGGACCACTAGTGATGACTTGGGCTGCGACTGTCCCCGCTTGTTTGATTTCAGGAAACAAAGAAGGATCATATTTGATCTCCAAGGCGTGTTGTGAATTCCAATCCATGAGAAACCGATTTTGCAGCGAATAGACTGCTGAGCCGGCAATTCGCAAGTGATTGTCTCGCCAATAGCCAAATTTTTCCACTTGCCCTAGATACTCATCTCCCACATTAAAACCGCCTGTATAGCCAATCTCACCATCAATCACCACGATTTTGCGATGATTCCGATAATTGATTCGCGGATTGACATAAGGAACGAACAAAGGAAAGAAAAAAGCAATTTGCCCGCCATGCAGACGCAATTCATCAAAAAACTTCAATGATACTTGAGTACTGCCCCAAGCATCTAATAAGACTCTTACTTTTACGCCTCGCTTTGCGGCTCGTACTAATGCTTCTTTGACTTCATTTCCCAATGCATCACTGCGATAAATATAATATTCCATATGAATGTGATTTTTTGCCTGTTCGATATCCGCGATCAAGGCATCAAATTTCTGCCGCCCATCGGTATAAAGTGTCATGCTATTGGCTGTCGTATAGAGGGATTGACCAAAGACCGTCAATAGATAGACTAACTGCTGGACTTCTACTTGAGCAGTCGGCGGATGCGGAAACAAATGACGCGCGAGTGCTTGTTTTTGTTCTTCTAATTCAACGTTTAGACCAATCTTTGCTTGTGAGCGCATATCGAAAATCTTTTCCTTGGAAATTCCTCTACCAAAGAAAAAGTAAAGCACAAAACCAACGATTGGGATGAACATCAAGACCAAAAGCCAGGCCCATGTCTGAGCAGTCTGACGTCTCTCTCTGAAAATGATAATGATTGATAACAAAATATTAACTATAAATAAAATGGTTACCAAATTATCCATTACAACCATTTTTCCACCTCTTCCCCGATTTCCCGCTACTAAAGCATATCAAAAAATAGTACCTAAAGTAAAGAAACACTGTGATGAAACAAAAAAAGCCGATCTGACGATCGACTTTAATAAAACATACGTTTAGAATTTTAAGAATCGGCGCATTGATAAGATGGAACCAAGCGAACCAATCACGATACCAATCAGTGCCATCACACCGCACACTTGTATTAGAAACATATTTGGTGCAATTAAGCTGTAATTTGAACGTAGCAAGGATGGATTGACCATTGCATAAACTTGATGATACCCGAAGTACATCAACGCAATTGGGACAATTGATCCTAAGAGTCCGATCCAGCCGCCTTCAAGGAAGAATGGCCAACGAATGTAGCCGTTTTTCGCCCCAACCAGACGCATGATTTGAATTTCTCTTTGACGGGACAAAATCGTGATCCGAATCGTATTAGAGATTAGGAACATTGCCACAAAAATCAGTAAGACAGCAGCAGCTAAGCCCCAAGTCCGCACAGCCGCAGACAATTCAAAGATTCGGTCAGAAGAATCTCCACCGTAATCGGCTTTAAAGACATTCGGCAAATCCCCAGCTTGTTCTGCGATCTCTGTCGTATACTCTGGATCTGTTGCACTTACAACAAATACGTTATACAGTGGATTACTGTCGCCTTCGAACAAGTTCCATGAATCCCCCATGGCATCCTGGATCTTCTGCAATTCTTCGTCTCGACTAGAAAATGTCACTTCTGAAACGTTCGGCAGATCATTTAAGGCCTGTTCTAAAGCATCCATGTCTTCTTGTTCTGTACCAATATCAACGAAAACCGACACGTCCACATTCTCACGAATATCTTCGGCTAGTTTTGTTGCATTTAAGATTACACCTAGAAAAATACCGACTAATGTTAATGTGATCGTCACGGCACTCAATGACGCGATAGTCATCCAGCCGTTACGCTTTAAACTTTTAATACTCTCCAGGAGATGACGGAAAAATGTTCTAATCATCGTAACCATATTCTCCTTCCGCTTGGTCGCGAATAATGCGGCCATTCTCAATCGCGATCACGCGATGACGAATCGTATTTACGATCGTACTATTATGGGTCGCCATAACGACCGTTGTTCCTTGTGCATTGATTCGATCAAGCAATTTCATGATTTCCCATGAGTTTTCAGGATCTAGATTTCCGGTTGGTTCATCCGCAATCAATACCTTCGGTGTATTTACGATGGCACGAGCGATCGACACCCGTTGTTGTTCCCCACCGGAAAGTTCACTTGGAAAGACCCGAACTTTATGTTTCAGTCCGACCAAATCCAAAACTTCCATCACCCGTTTTTTGATATCACGGGGTTTGCGTCCGATAACTTGCATTGCATAAGCAACATTTTCAAAGACCGTTTTCCGCGGTAAAAGTTTGTAGTCTTGGAAGACCACGCCGATTTCCCGGCGCATCAAAGGGATCTCACGGTTTTTCATGCCGACCAAATCATATCCTGCGACATTCAAAACGCCTTTTGTTGCTCTTTCTTCTCGATACATCAATTTGATAAAGGTTGATTTTCCGGCGCCGGATGGTCCAACGACATAGACAAACTCCCCTTGATCAATTGAAATCGAAAGGTTACGGATAGCAGTCGTACCATTAGAGTACTTTTTCATTATATCTTTCATTTCTATCATACAGCTATCTCTCCATCTCAAATTTTCATTCTGGCTTATTATAGCATGAATATATTTCACCTTGCTTGCAACAGATTACAATTGTGTTTCAATCTGTTTAAGTCATACCAGGTTATTTTTGATTCAGTTTCAGCTTCAAATAGGCATCGATAAAGCCGTCCAAATCGCCATCCATGACTGCCTGTACATTCCCAGTTTCGAAATTCGTTCGGTGATCTTTGACCATTGAATAGGGATGGAAGACATAAGAACGAATTTGCGAGCCCCAGCCGATCTCTAATTGCTCGCCTCGCAAGGCTGCTGCTTCTTGTTCTTTCTTTTCGACTTCTAATTGATACAGCTTAGCTTTCAACATCCCCATCGCTTGCTCACGGTTTTTCAGCTGTGAACGCTGGGCTTGGCTAGCGACCACTGTACCTGTTGGAATGTGAGTGATCCGCACAGCAGATTCGGTTTTGTTGATGTGCTGTCCACCAGCGCCGCTTGCGCGGTACGTATCGATCTTCAAATCATCTGAGTTGATCTCCACATCGATCGCCCCATCTAATTCTGGCATCACATCCACCGAGCAAAATGACGTATGCCGTCTCTTAGCAGAATCAAAAGGTGAAATACGGACCAAGCGATGCACGCCTTTTTCCGACTTCAAATAGCCATAGGCGTTGTGGCCTTTCACAAGTAATGTGACACTTTTGATCCCCGCTTCATCACCGGCTTGATAGTCCAAAGTTTCCACCTGATACCCATGTTGTTCGCAAAAACGAGTATACATCCGTAACAGCATGCTGCCCCAGTCTTGCGACTCGGTACCGCCTGCTCCCGGGTGCAGCTCGATGATGGCATTGTTTCGATCATAGGGTTCATCTAACAACATCGACAATTCATAAGAAGCCATTTTCTCATTTAACTTACCGATTCGCGCATCAAGTTCTGCTTCCATTTCCGGATCGGCTTCTTCTTGAATCATTTCCAACATCACTTCGAGTTCTTCCAATTCTTCTGCTAGCTGATTGAATTGATCGTAAGTCTCTTTGTTGGCATTGTTGGCGTTAATGACTTGTTGAGCTTTTTCTGAATCATCCCAAAAGGTAGGATCTGCCATTTGGTGTTCCGCTTCCGCAATGTCCTCTTCTAACTGATCTAAGTCAAAGAGACCCCCTAAAACTGATTATTTTTTCATTCATCTGGGTCAATTGATTCCGAATATCTGCGATTTCCATTAAAATTCCTTCTTTCTTTTTTTCTTACAAACGAAAGTAGACTGGACAAAAACGTCTGCCAGCCTACTCTCACCTTTTTCAAAACTTGTTACATATTTTTCCCGTGGCAATTCTTGAATTTTTTCCCGCTTCCGCAAGGACAAGGATCATTGCGGCCCACGTTTTTGAAACTTGGCGCTTGGGCAGCCGGTGCTTCTTCTACCCCTTGTGCTTCTCCTTGGGCTACTTGTTCCCGTTGAACGTTTTGGCGGATTTCTGCCTTCATAAACAGACGAGTTACTTCATACTCGATGGCTCCAACCATGTTTTCAAACATATTGAATCCTTCTGTTTGGTATTCAACTAACGGATTGTTTTGTCCATAAGCCCGTAACCCAACCGATTGGCGCAATTGATCCATGGCATCGATGTGGTCGGTCCACTTCGTATCAACGACTCGTAAAATCACTACTTTTTCAAATTCCAGTAATTGTTCTGGACTATTAAGTTGTGTTTTCTTTTGTTCAAAGACTTCTTCTGCCCGTTGGTTTAGATAATCTTTAATCTCTTGAGCTGATTTGCCCTTGATGTCTTCAATACTGATGGTATCTTCATGAACAAGTGCATTAGCAGCAAAATCAACGATTCCTTCATAATTCCAATTGCTTTCTTCTAATTGCGTATGACTGTCAACGACACGGCTGATGGAACGTTTCACCATATTCATTAATTGTGGTGAAAGATCCGTTTCTTCCATGATTACTTCTTGACGTTGTCCGTAAATAACTTCCCGCTGTTCTCGCATTACGTCATCGTATTGCAAGACGTTTTTCCGGGTATCGTAGTTATTCCCTTCCACTCGTCTTTGGGCAGATTCTACTTGTTTTGAAAGCATCTTACTTTGGATCACGGCATCGCCTTCATCGATTTTCATCCGATCTAAGAACACTTTGATTCGTTCAGAACCAAAACGTTTCATTAAATCATCTTCTAGCGACAGGTAAAATTGCGACATCCCTGGATCTCCTTGACGTCCCGCACGTCCCCGCAACTGGTTGTCGATCCGTCGTGATTCGTGACGCTCGGTACCAATAACTGCCAATCCGCCTAGTTCTGCAACACCAAGACCCAACTTGATATCCGTTCCCCGACCAGCCATATTGGTCGCGATCGTTACAGCGCCTTTTTGCCCAGCATTCAAAATGATTTCCGCTTCTTTAAAGTGATTCTTAGCATTCAATACTTCATGAGGAACTTTCTCCCGATCAAGCATTGATGATAGTAATTCAGAAGTCTCAACAGCGACCGTCCCTACAAGGACTGGTTGCCCTTTGCGGTGACGTTCTTTGATGTCTTGAACGACTGCTTGGAATTTGCTGGTAAGTGTTGGATAAAGCAAGTCCGCACGATCATCCCGTAAGATCGGTTTGTTCGTAGGAATCTGAATGACTTGCATGTTATAGATTTCTCTAAACTCTTCTTCTTCCGTTTTCGCAGTACCGGTCATCCCAGACAATTTTTTGTACATCCGGAAGTAGTTCTGGAATGTGATCGTCGCCATCGTTTTGGTTTCATCTTCGATCTCGACACTTTCTTTTGCTTCAATCGCTTGATGCAGTCCGTCAGAATAGCGGCGGCCATCCATGATCCGACCTGTAAATTGGTCAACAATCATTACTTTGCCATCTTGCACCACGTAATCAATGTCACGGATCATGATGTAATTCGCCCGCAACGCTTGGTCCAAGTGATGGGTCAATGCGGTGTTTTCGATATCATACAAGTTTTCTAAGCCGAAGGTCTCCTCCGCTTTTTCGATCCCACGTTCTGTCAAGCCGATCGTTTTTGATTGAATATCGATTTTGTAGTCTTCTTCTTCCGTCAAGCGTTTGACGAAATTGTCGACCCGATTGTATAGCGCGGTCGATTTTTCTGCTTGTCCTGAAATGATCAATGGCGTTCTCGCTTCATCAATCAAGATCGAATCGACTTCATCGACAATGGCATAGTTTAATGGACGTTGTACCATTTGATGACGATAAACCACCATGTTGTCCCGCAAATAGTCAAACCCTAATTCATTGTTTGTACTATAAGTGATGTCACAAGCATACGCCGCACGTTTTTCTTCTGCTGATTTTGAGTTGATGTTCAAACCGACTGTCAATCCTAAAAAGTTGTACAGCTCTCCCATCTCAGTCGAGTCACGAGTTGCCAAGTATTCATTGACGGTTACGACATGGACGCCTTGACCACTCAAGGCATTCAAATAAACAGGTAATGTCGCCGTCAAGGTTTTCCCTTCACCGGTACGCATCTCTGGAATATTCCCATCATGCAAGACGATCCCACCCATTAATTGGACGTGGTAAGGATAAAGACCCAAAACGCGTTTTGCAGCTTCACGTACTACTGCAAAAGCTTCAGGTAATAATTTATCCAAAGTCTCTCCCTCTTGGAAACGACGACGAAATTCATCGGTTTTCCCGCGTAATTGTTCATCAGATAAAGCGGCCATTTCATCCGCATGTGATTCAACTTGATTCGCAATATGGTCAAGACGTTTTAATTCTTTTTTGTCGTTTTCGATTAATTTTCTAAAAAAATTGGCCATACCTTAATAATTCTCCTTTTACTTCTACATTATCCTAGCTGGAAACTCTCCTAACTATTTTAGCACTAGTTCACCATAAATGAAATATTTTTCGATAGAACTATCGCATCAATCTTGCGTGATAAACGGATTCTTAACCTTTTTTCACAGATTTTAAAGAAACGAAGGGAAAAAATACGCAACAAGCCATCGATCGGTGCCCAAAGTCCAGCGCACGTCCAAATGACTTGTTGCGAATATTTGCAAATTAGGCCGTTTTAAAACGGGTTTTTAAGAAAGCTAAGAAGAGCATCAGCAGCATGCCTAAAGATTGGATCCCAATCATCAAGATGATGTCCGCGCCAATAAATCCTGCCAACATCGCCACCAGAGAGCCTGCCCCCAGTGCATTTAAAATCACGTTGGTACTTTCTTTGAAACTGCTGATCGTCGACAGTCGCGACTTTTTCGTCAGCCAGAGGAAAAACGCTGCGCCCATGACGAGGATACTATTCATTGCCACCAATAAAAATGCCACCGTGATCGTCTGGCTGAAGAAAATCGCCGTCTCGTTGTTGCGATAAAAGCCGTCTTCGATCACTTTCTGAAACGAAGCCGCATCATGCACTTGATCAGGCATCATTTCCGCCGTGTAACGCATCTCATAATGATAGGTTTGTCCATCGATTTCCTCTTTGATGGTCCAGTCTGTCTCACGAAAATTGATGGCATATTTTGCTTCCTCAAGGTCCGCTTCTGAAAGCGCAACACCTATAATGCCCGCTTCTGTTTGCGAAAAGACTTGTGACTCATCCGTTAAAAGTTTGCCATCTTCCAGCTGCAGTTCACTGTATTCGGCTGCTGTTTCAGCAGTCATGAGTGTTTTTGCATGGGGAAAAAATGCTACAAAGGCTTGATCCGTTTGCTTGCTGATCATCAAGGTCAGCGGGATCATCAGCAAGGACATCAAGAAAATATAGACAAACACTTGCTGCCAGCGATTTAATTTTTTACGCCATGCATAGACTTTTGTTGGAGAAAATATGGCCCCAAAGTATGTTAAGGGAAATCGTTGTTCAGACATCCTATCATTCCTATCCTTTTGTTCCGCCCGAGGTCAAACCTGAAACAAAGTATTTTTGTAAGAAGAAAAACAGTGCAGCAATCGGTACGGCGATCAAAATCGCCCCAGCCGCAAAGAGTGCTACCCGTTGGTTACGGGCATCGTTGATAAAAGTCTGCAGACCGACTGCGACGGTCAAACGCTCTTGTGAGCGAAGCAAGAACCGCGCCAGCAAGAATTCGCCGAATGGCCCCATAAAGGCCCACAATGCTTGGACGGCAACCATTGGTTTTACGAGGGGCAAAACGATTTGCCAAAAGATGCGAAAATGCCCTGCACCGTCAAGTTTTGCTGATTCATCCAAGTCGATCGGTACCGTATCAAAGTACCCTTTCATCAGCCAAGTATTCATGGGAATCCCACCACCGATATAGATCAGTGTCAAGAACCAGAAACTATCTAGGCCGTTTGCTAATAAGCCCATGACATAAAAAGCGGTCAACGCCGACATTGTTGGCACCATCTGAACGATCAAGAACACCATCAAACTGCTCTTACGACCGGCAAAGCGATAACGACTGTAAGTATACCCTGCCAGTGTTACGATCATTACTTGGATCACCATCGTGGAAACAGCCACGATCAAGGTGTTTTTATACCATGTCAAATAGGGGGTTTCATTGAACAATCGTCGAAAGTTGTTCAATGTCCAATCCGCATCAAAATCCAAGCGAAAGGCGATCATATTCCCTGCCTTGAAGGCTGAGGTTGCGGTAATCAACAAGGGATAGATGATAACGATCGATAAAGCGATCATAAACAAGTAGGTAAATAATTTGCTGAAAGAAAACTTTTTCTTTTTCATCCTCAATCCTCCATATTAAATGCATTCGTCTTTTTAAACACCAGTAATGAAATGGAAATCACCACAAAGGAAATGATCAAGGTCAATGCAGAAGCAATCGAGTATTGTGGCGAGCCGCCCGTCGTCAATTTGTAGATCCATGAAATCAAAATATCCGTCGAACCGGCATTTCCACCTAAACTCCCTGGACCACCTTCGTTAAAGAGATAGATCATGGAGAAGTTATTAAAGTTCCCTGTATATTGCGTAACGAAGGTTGGTGCTGCCACCAAAAAGATCGCCGGTAACGTAATATTGCGAAAACGCTGAATCGCATTTGCTCCATCCATTTTGGCTGCTTCATACAAATCTTCAGAAATGGATTGTAAAATCCCTGAGACCATAACATAAATATATGGAAACCCTAACCAACCTTGAATCAAAATAATCGCGGTCTTTGTCCAAAACGGGTCGGTTTTCCAAGCAATATTGCCAATATCCACAAAGGGCAGATTGTTCAATAGCGGGATCACCTGCGTATTGATCGCTCCTGCGGTATCATTAAACATATTTGAAAAACTCATGATTGTGATAAACGCTGGCACCGCCCAAGGAAGCAAGAAAATCACCCCGAAGACCCGACGGAACTTCACAAATTTTTGATTGGCAACAACTGCTGTCAGTATTCCTAAGGTAATTTGCAAAGTAGTTGCTAAAACGGTCCAAATCACCGTCCAACTAAACACTTTTACAAAGGTGTCGCGGTAAGAACTTAAGGTGAAGATATTCGTAAAATTCGAAAAACCGATCCAGTCGATTAAGTTTGCTGGCGGAATATGTCGAAAATCATAGTTGGTAAACGCCATGAAGAGTGTCACCATTACCGGAAAAATAATTGCTACGATCATCACCAGATAGGCTGGGATCGTCAATAGATAAGCGAAACCATCCTCATACAATTTATTGAAAAACTCTTTTCTCGTAACTGCCACCGGGAACCCTTTTTCAATACTTTGGCGAACTTGATAGGCATCTTTGATATTTAAAACCCAAAAGATAATGAAAATAACGGTAACGATGACCTGTAGCGTTCCTTCGATCAACAAGAACAAAGAATTGTGTTCCATCGGTACTGATCCCAGTGTGACAAAGTTATATAATGCTTGTCCACCGAACAAAAGCATTTCGCCTAGAAAAATTAGAAAGACCGCAAAAAAGAGTCCCGCTTTAAATTTCTGACCATTTTTGAATTGTCCCACCCCAGGGATGATTGAAAGAAGCGCTGTCTGCGTGGCTTTTGAATTCGTCCTCATATGTATCCTCCTTAAAATCGAAAGTCTGCCAAGCGGCCGACGATCCATAGAAATCAATCTCATCAAGCAATTTCTTGCGTGCTACGTTGCAAGGAATCCTTTTGACAAACATCCTCTATAGAATCGTCGACATGAATGACAGACCGTAATCGGCTATTTATTAATATTTCTGCTCAATCGCTTCTTCGATTGTTTTGGCAGCATTATCCGCTGCTTCTTGAGGAGTCATATTGCCTGAACCTGCATCAAACAGCATGTTTTCAGCCCCTACCCAAACCTCAGACATTTCAGGGATATTTGGCATTGGTTGTGAAACACTGTATTGCTCGATCACTGCTTTTGCTACTGGATCATCAGAAGCAGCAACTGTTTCTTGAGCCATAATGTTTGCTGGAATATCATGACGCATTTCATACAATTTCTCTTGATTAGCTTCGTTTGTTAAATATTCGACAAATTGTTGAGAAATGTCTTTGTTTTGTGAGTAGTTGGAAACAACCCATGCTTTTCCACCACCAAACGTTTCATAATCATTGCCATTGCTCAGCGTTGGGATTTTCGCTACGCCATAGTTAATCCCTGCTTCTTCAAAGCCGTTCACGCCCCATGGTCCGTAAATGATGGCTGCTGTTTTGCCTTGGTTAAAGTAATCTAACATCAAGTTTTCGTTGGCTGATACATCCAGCATTCCTTGCGGCCAGACATTTTGGAACCAATCAGTTGCGTACGTGATTGCTTCAACAGAACCTTCATTGTTGATCCCTAAATCAGATGGATCTGTCCCTTCATCCCCAAAGACATAACCACCATAACCAGCTAATAGACCATACGTATAATAAAAGTCTGTCCAACGAGCTAAGAAACCAACATTGTCATCGCCTTCTGCAAAACGATCATCTTTTGCTAGCTCTTCTAAATCAGAAAAAGTTGCTGGCGCTTCATCGATCAAATCTTTGTTATAGAACATGACAACTGCTTCAATCATTGCTGGTGCGCCATAGATTTTATCATCGATCGTCACTTGTTGCTTGTCTGTATCGCTGTACCGTCCATCATCTGGCAAAGTCATTTCTGCCAAATGCCCTTGCGAGCCTACTTGACCTACACGATCGTAAGGAGACATCGTAACATCTGGACCTTTCCCAGCAGGACCGTCTAGTTGAAGCGCATCCATTTGATCGAACATATCCATTTCTACAACGTTGATGGTAACATCATTTTCAGATTCAAAGTCAGATTTCACTTCATTGATATAATCAATATAGTCTGCTCCTACAGAGACCGTGAGCGTTTTTTCATCGCTACCTGAACCTGCATCTGCATTACTACCATCGGTACTACCACCGTTGCCGCCACACGCCGCAAGCGCTAACAACGCACTTCCTGAAACTAATCCTAGAGCTGCCTTTTTCCAATTCACTTTCATCCTGTTTACCTCCTGCAATTTGTAACTCCATTATGCAACCGGTTTCTTAAAATGGCAAACCTTTTCTAAATGTTAGCGATAACAAAAATAGAAAAAGCCTTTAAATTAAGATGTCGATGAATCGAAAAGAAATTGCGCAACCATTTGCTTAATTTTTCATTTTGTGGATTCACGAACCACGAGTTGAGGTAAAAAGCGCTGTTGTCGCTGGCTCGTATCATTATGTTCGATTTTTTGGATCAATAATTCGCCGCAAACTTCCCCCATTTCCACAATGGCTTGCTTCATCGTTGTCAATTTTGGCGAACTTACCTGATCAAGGAATACGCCATCGTAGCCGATGATCCCAAAATCATCTGGCACCTCCACTCCGATCGACTGTAAGCCTTGATTGATGCCTAACGCTAAACGATCTGTGGCACAGATAAAACAAGTGTTTTTCATTAAATGCTCATTCTGCGATTGGATAAACTTGCGGGCGGCGGAAGATCGGTTGTCAAAACGATAGATTTTTGGTGATATTCCCGCTTTTGTGACTGTATCTATGTACCCTTTTTCTCGGCTTTTCGTAAACGCTTCTTCCAACTCTAAACCAATATAGACCAATTGTTGATAGCCGGTGTCGATAGCATGTTTGCATGCAGAAACGATTCCTTGGTAGTTGTCACTGTCAACAAAACTGAACCCAGCTTCATTTTCGCCAAATAACACCACAGGCTTTCTTAAATTTCTTATCCAGTCCATGTCAGCCTGGCGAAAGCCCGTAATGATGCAGCCATCTGCTGGACCACGATCCACCCCGTCAGTCGTAACTAGCTGCAAAGAATAGTGTGCTTTACCAATAGAACGAGCGATCCCAACCAATAAGTTCATATAGTAAGGTTCCGTCGTATCCATCTCCTCTAAAATATACACTTTGATGATATGGGAACGCTTGGAAACTAATGATTTGGCAGCAATATTCGGCTGATAATCCAATTCAAGCATCGCTTGATGAACCAGCTGCTTTAACTCTTCAGTTACTTTGTCCGGATGATTGATCACTCGAGAAACGGTCATTGCGGAAACATTTGCTTTTTTAGCAACATCTGCTAGCGTAGTCATGATTCACTCTCCTTGTATTATTTCATCTATAGTATAACATAATAAACCAAAAGAATAACCAAGACACTCTCTATATAAAAAAGATTTCCAGCCAATTTAACGAGTATAAAAAAACAGAGTAGCTTCTCAGCTACTCTGTCAAAAAAGACTATTTTTTGGGGTGTCGAGAAAAAGGTATCAACACTTGTTAATCGGTTTCGATCAACCCGTATTTGCCATCTTTTCGACGATACACAATGCTCGTTCCATTCGTTTCCGCATCTTCAAAGATAAAGAAGTTGTGTCCAAGCATGTTCATTTGTAAAACAGCTTCTTCACTGTCCATTGGTTTTAAAGACAAACGTTTTGTACGTACGATGTCTAATTCAGAACCATTGTTTTCTTCATCGTTTGCTTCAGTTGTGAACAAATCACCATCTGTTGGCGGAACCAATGCTGTCTCGCGAGATTTGCGGTTGATTTTTGTTTTAAATTTGCGGATTTGGCGTTCCAATTTGTCAACAACCAAATCGATACTAGCATATAGATCAGGTGAGGTTTCTTCCGCACGCAGAACTAAGAATGGTAAAGGAATCGTTACTTCTACTTTTGCTGTTTTTTCAGTATAAACTTTCAAATTAACATGTGCTGTTGCTTCCGGCACATCGTTAAAATAACGTTCTAATTTACTTACTTTTTTCTCGACGTAATCACGGATCGCTTCTGTTACCTCGATATTTTCGCCGCGCACATTATATCTAAACATAAAAATTACCCCTTTCGTCTACCAGTAAAGAAGGAAAAGGACCACTCTTTTCTTCTTCTTAACTCTATTATATCGAACTCTTGCTCATTTGCCTAGTAAATCGAACAAATTTCTTTAAGCGTTTTCAAAATAACGATTCAACGGGCAAAGGAAAAGGATCGAATCGACTGGGGGCCAAAGGTCTGCAATGCTTCAGCTGCGTGATATAACGTTCTACCGGTAGTGTAAACATCATCGATCAACAACAGTTTCTTGTTTTTTATTTCAACCGTTGCCTCTGGCTTCACCGCAAAAGGTTGCACCTCCTCTAATCGTTGCTTGCGAGAACGTTGAGCTTGTGGTGCGGTATCAACCACTTTATCCAGCCATTCTTTCGACTTAACTCCGCCTGCGTCCAGCACAGCGGTCACTTGATTAAACCCTCGCTCCTGGTAACGTTCTGCCGATAGCGGGATGGGTATCAAACAATCGTAATCAAAGTTGTTGATCTTTTGTCTGATGGCAGCAGCAAAGGTCTCTCGCAACTGATAGTTTCCCATTAATTTGTATTCGTGAATCCACTCCTTCATCCCTTGATCGTAAGCGAACAGTGCCCGATGCTGCAAATGGATCATGGGACAGGTTTTCGCCCAAAAGAGACAGTCACTGCAGGAAATGGTATCCTTTTTGCCACATGTTGGGCAGCAGCTTTGCCAATTGATCACTGTAAATCGCTGAGCGCATTGTGGACATAATTCTTTTTCGGGGATGCGCCAAGGAGCCAACAGCTCAATGATCGTTACCTCTCTTGAAAAAAATATTTGGCACCAACTACACTCCATCGGTCAACCAGCTCCTTGCTAATTGGTTCATCTCATTGATTTCTTTGATTGCTTGACGGATCGCTTCTGTCGTTTGGTCGTAGAAAAAAATGACTTCCCCTTCTGTAAACGCACCTTTGCGATCGACACGGCCAGCGATTTGTACTAACGCCGATTTTGTAAAGACCGGGTGATTGGCTCCCAGTACCACCACTGAGACATTTTCAAACGTTACACCTCGTTCTAAAATCATCGTTGTAAACAACACCTTGTACACTTGGCTGCGTGCCGATTGGACTTTTTCCCTCCGTTTTTCATCTTGTGAAGAAACACTAGTGAGGAGCCATGATGCTTCTTGCCTGCGGACTGCCCCTTCCATTTCCTTCATCAGCTGAATACTTGGACAAAATACCAAGACAAAGTTTTTTTTAACCAACCGCTGCAAGTGCTGTAGCAATGGTCGCAGCCAACGTTTTTTGCGATAAGCCTGCGCCCAGCGGCTATAATGAATAGGTTTCGGAACGATCAGCGGACGCTGATGAAACCGTAGAGGCATTTTTAACACTGCAAATTCCGAATAAATTTCTTGCAACAATCGTTTTGAAGGCGTCGCACTTAAATAGATCAGACACCCGTTTTCTGCCAAGGCATTGTATAATCCGTAACGCAGCTGCGCATCGCCCTCGTAGGGAAATGCATCTATCTCATCCACCACGATCAGTTGAAAGCTGCGATAAAAATGCAGTAGCTGATGAGTGGTGGCAATAAGGATCGTTGTATAACGATAAGGTTCTTCTGATTTCCCATAAAGGAGCAGGCTTTCCTCTTGTGGGAACGCTTGTTGAATCCGGGGGAACAGTTCACGGCAGACATCGATCCGTGGCGAGACGATCGCCACACGACCACCTTCTTGCCGTATGTGGCGGATCGTTTCAAAGATCATCTCGGTCTTCCCTGAACCCGTGACTGACCAAACAAGAGACGATTTCTTTTGTCGACAATTTGCCACTAATTGCTGAGAAATTTTTTGCTGAAACGAAGTCAACACTCCTGGCCAAACGATCTTGTGATCAAAGGCTGCAAGATCCGTTTGTTGAATTACGAGTTGGCCATCTGATGTGATCCGACCATAGCGAATACAAGTTGGACAGTAATAGCAGCCTATCGGCAATAGAACCGACGGCTTGTGGTGGGAAGAACCGCAACGCTGACAAACGATTCTCTTCCCCTGCTCGAGCATTGCCGGTCGAGAATCAAAAGTTTTTCCTACACTCATTGTTTCATCTAAAACAAAAAATTGTCTTCCTTTTTGATTGGTCATAACATACACCTCAGTTTTAAGTACGCAAAAAAATCGGTTCAAGTACTTTTTGAAAAGTACTTGAACCGATTACAGGTTTCTTGTTTGCTTCAACAGCAGGTCTTGCTTATTCGCCGATCAATGTCAAAGCTTGATCTAAGACTTTTTCGCCGTTCATCATGCCGTAATCTGCCATGTTGATTACTTCTAATGGAATTCCTTTTGGCGCTAGACGTTTCTCGAAATCGCCTTTCATGAAACGAACTTGTGGTCCTAATAGTAAAACGTTTACGTCTTTGCTTTCTAAATGTTGATCTGCTTCTGATGCGGAAACTGCAAAAATATCTGCTTCTAATCCTTTTGCTTCAGCTGCTTTTTGCATTTTTGTTACTAATAAGCTTGTACTCATCCCTGCAGAACAAACTAACATAATTGTTTTTTTCGCCATATCGAACACTCCTTGAATTTTAAGAATAAGATAACATTTCCTATCTCTAGTATAGAACAAGTTTGAAATTTGTCAACGCTTTCTATCCAGCAACCAGTTTGATTTTACTAAACGATTAAAAACGACGTACTCTTTTTTTAAATTGACTAGGACTACCTCGTAGCCGGCATTCAGCCACGCATAAGCCCCATTTTCTGGATGTCGGTAATCATTCGCCCACCAATCGCTACTGGTGCGGGCACTTTTGGGCAAACCGGATGCGGGGAAAAGAAATTCATCAAACTGCGTAAACGTTAAGGTGATTTGCGAACCACCGTTGTTTTTTAAATAGTGAGTGATCGTATCGTACTTTTTGCGTCTACCCAAAGCAACTGCCTCCTCTTTTTAGAGTCTATGTTCGTACCTGTTTCTTTCTTCTATTTGTAACTTTCCTTCCGATTGCCTATACTAGAAACATAAAGGAGGCGATCGTGCGCGTGACTTATCGAACGATTCGACAAGACGGAGAAACAGAAATAGAAATCAAAAAATCGCGTTTCCTCTGTTCATTAAAACGAATTCAATCAGAAGACGAAGCCAAAGCGTTTATTCAAGCCCTCAAGAAAGAGCATTGGAAGGCAAATCATCATTGCAGCGCCTATGTATTAGGTGAAAATCATGAGATCCAGCGCAGCAGTGATGATGGTGAACCGAGCGGCACCGCTGGGGTACCGATTTTAGAAGTGTTAAAGAAAAACGAACTGATCAATGTGATCGCCGTTGTTACCCGCTACTTCGGTGGAACGAAACTGGGTGCTGGTGGATTGATTCGCGCTTATTCAAGTTCGGCCTCTGCTGGAATCAAAGAGGTAGGAATCGTCGAGGGTATTTTGCATCAAGAACTTGCCTTGACCATCGATTATCCCCTTTTAGGCAAGCTCCAAAACTACTTAGAACTGCAGAATATCTATATAAAAGATATTGCTTATACGGAGAAAATCGTTGTCACCTTAATGATTCCTGAAGCAGTACTTGCCGACCAAGAAGCCGCTCTGATCGATTTGCTACAAGGTCAAGTGCAATTGACCAGAGGGACTACCGAATATGTAGAACGCTTGATCGAGCAGTCCACAGAGTAAGCCAGCTTACTAAAGACCTTCCAGTGTGTGCTCTTTTCCTCAAGGAGGACGCTGCCAAGTTTGCTACAACCAATGCAGGAAGCCCAAATATTTGAAAAGCCGAAACGGTCATGCAACCAGCGACGCTACGCAACAGCTGAAACGCTCGTAGGGTCCTTTCGGCTTTTTTGGGCTTTTTGTTGCCAATTGAAATAGACAGGTTATTTTTCCATATAAAATTCAAAACGATTACCAACATATTGGGTGCGCACGTATTCAAATGGTTGACCATCTTCAAATGAAGTGATTTGCCGCATACGTAAAATCGCATCGCCGCGTTTGATTTGTAAGTAATCAGCAATTTGCTCGGAAGCGACCATGGCTGAGATTGTCTGTGAAGCGCCACCGATTTTCCGTTGTCCTTTTTCCTCTAAAACTTTATAGAGGGAAGAGATGATCTCCTCTTTGCTAAAGTCATGAATAAACTTCTCAGGGATACTCGCGACTTCAAAACAGATCGGCACATCATCCGCATACCGAATCCGCTCCATCCGTAAAATCGTTTCGTGACCTTCTAATTGCAGCTTTTCCATTTCACTGGAGCTAGGTGCAGTCAAGAAATAAGCGACCGCTTTGCTAGAAGGTTTACGACCAAGAGAATTCATGATTTCGGTAAAACTCGTCGTGCCCGTCATTTTCTCCTGTACTTTTTGGCGAGCCACATAAGTGCCGGAACCGATTTTACGCTCAAGAATCCCCTCATCTGCTAAGGTTTGGATCGCTTGTCGCAACGTCATGCGACTCACACCGAATTGTTTCGACAACTCGCGCTCTGAGGGCAGACGATCCCCGATTTTGTATGTATTGTTTTCAATATTGGCTTTAATTTGATCATGAATCTGGATATAAACAGGTAATTTTTCCACCACTACACATTCCTCCGTTCCCCTCCTATTATAACTGGTATATACCTAAATAGCTAATAAAAAAAGCAAAAACTGCTCTGTTTTTCTCAATTTGTGCGAATTCTTTCCCTATTTTATAGGCAGAAGAAAGAAGTTATCACAAAATGTCCAAACAAGAGCAGTCGCTTTTCTTTTAAATTGGTTCGGTCGCTGGCTTGAGAATTTATTCAGCCAACGCTTTATTGGCAGTGGCCATCAACAAGCGGATACGATTCAATTGATTGACGATCGAGACACCTGGATCATAATCAATGGCCGCAATGTTCGCCTGCGGGTATTGACGACGTAATTCTTTCATAACACCTTTTCCTACCACATGATTGGGCAGACAGCCAAATGGTTGCAGACAAATGATATTGTTGACATTATTTTCCAATAGATCAATCATCTCACCGGTCAAGAACCAGCCTTCTCCCGTATGATTACCAATGGAAACAATCTCGCTCGCTTGCTCCGCAAGCTGATGGATCGAATGGATACCATCAAAACGCGTTGACGCCCTCAGTGCTTTATCCATCGGTTTTTGGAGCCTTTCAATCGCCATGATCGCAAAATCAGCGATCATTTTACTTTTCTTCGCCATCCCCAAATGCTCGTAGCGCCAAATCTGATTGTAGAGGGAATAATTCATGAAGCCGACAATATCTGGTACGACCGCTTCCGCTCCTTCTGCTTCTAACAGGCGAACGACATCGTTATTGGCAGTCGGTGAATACTTCACTAAAATCTCTCCCACGACACCGACACGCGGCTTCTTGATATCTCTTATCGGCACTTGATCAAAGGCTTGAATGATTTTTTTCATATTTCGATTAAACAGACTGAAGGAGCCATTGCGGACATTTTTGGCAATTTTTTCCAGCCATTCTTGATGGAGCCGATCGACAGCCCCTGCTTCTTGCTCATACGGACGGGTGCGATAAACGACCCGTTCAAAGAGATCTCCGTATAAAAATGCCACCGCCAAACGCTTCATCATCGGTAAGGTAAAGCGAAAGCCCGGATTTGATTCAACCCCGGTGTTGCCCATCGAAATAGATACCACCGGCACTTGTGGAAATCCTGCATCGTTCAGTGCTTTACGTAACAAAGGAATATAGTTCGTTGCACGACATCCGCCGCCCGTCTGAGTCATCAAAACACTGGTATTTTCAACATCATATTTTCCGCTTTGCAATGCTTCTACTAGCTGTCCAATGGAAATGATCGCCGGATAGCACGCATCATTATTGACAAAGCGTAAACCGACATTAACCGCCTCACGATCTTCACTAGGTAGACAGACCACTTGATACCCAGAAGCTTGCAAAGCAACATCGACTAACCCGCTTTGATGGATGGGACTCAACATCGGCAATAAGAGCGTGTGCTGCTTGCGCATCTCTTTGGTAAAAATAATCTTTGCCGGTTCCTCGTATTGCTTTTTAGGTACAAAGTGCTGTTTGTCCCGTTCGTTGACTGCTGCTTTCAAGGAACGCAACCGAATCCGAATTGCCCCAAGGTTCGCTCCCTCATCGATTTTCAACACCGTATATAACTTCCCATACTGCGCCATAATCTCTTCGACTTGATCAGTAGTGACTGCGTCGATCCCGCAACCGAATGAGTTTAATTGAACCAGTTGTAATTGTTTGTTTTTCGCGACCACTCGAGCTGCCGCATACAATCGCGAATGATAGACCCATTGATCCACAACCCTCAGATCGCCGACATTTGCTAAATGAGCAATACTGTCCTCAGTCAATACATGGAAGCCTTCTTGGGTAATGACTTCTGCAATCCCATGGTTGATTTCAGGATCCAAATGATATGGTCTTCCAGATAAAACGATCCCTTTTTGATTGGTCGTCATCAGCATACGTAGCGTTTCTTCTCCCCGTTGCGCAATATCTGTCTTGAACTGATCCAGCTCCTCGAAACCGCTGCGTAGGGCTTGGGCAATTTCTTCTTCTACAAAACCAAAATCTTGAAAAGTACTCGTTAAAGTTTTGACCATTGAGGCTTCATCCGCCAAATTCAAAAACGGACAGCGGTAGTCAACCGCCCCTTCACGAATCGCATCGACGTTATTACGAATCACTTCTGGATAGCTTTGCACAATTGGACAGTTAAAATGATTCTCAGCGGCAGTGTTCTCTAATCGCTCAAAAATGACCCCTGGATAAAATATCAACGGTACGTTTTGATCAATCAGTGCTTGGATGTGTCCATGGGCTAGTTTGGCTGGGTAACAAACCGTATCACTAGGAATCGTTTCGATCCCTTGCTCATATAGTTCTTTGTTGGAACGTGGCGACAAGGTTACTCGAAACCCTAACTTGGTGAAAAAGGTATGCCAAAGCGGATAATTTTCATAAAGATTCAATACTCTTGGTAGGCCGATTTCACCATGGACGGCCTCTTTTTTACGCAAGGAACGGTACTTAAACAAGCGGCGATATTTTTCATCCACAAGATTGACTTTGCGGTCTTCTTTCTTGATTTTGATTCGCGCACCACGTTCGCAGCGATTTCCGGTAATAAATTTTCGACCGTCAGAAAAGAGGGTCACCGTCAACAAGCAATTGTTTTCGCATAGACCGCAATTCGTAAATTCTTTTTCTGCTTGGAAATCGGCCATTTCTGCAGGAGACAACAATGTACTAACATCGTCAAGGGCTGCTTCTTCTAAAGCGATCAAAGCGGCACCATATGCCCCCATCAAACCGGCGATCGATGGTCGAACGACTTCACGGCCGCTGATCAATTCAAAAGCGCGCAGAACCGCTTCGTTATAGAAAGTCCCTCCTTGGCAGACGATTTTCTCGCCGAGGTCTTCAGGTCGCCGAACCTTGATCACTTTATAGATGGCATTTTTTATGACCGAGTAAGACAAGCCGGCTGAAATGTCGCCAACAGAAGCCCCTTCTTTTTGGACCTGTTTCACTTTTGAGTTCATAAAGACGGTACAACGCGAACCAAGGTCAACCGGTGCTTGGGCTTTTGTCGCTGCCAACGCAAATTCTTTGACATCCTGATTCATAGATTTGGCAAAAGTCTCAATGAAGGAGCCGCATCCTGAGGAACAGGCTTCATTCAATTGAATCGAAGATAACGCGCCATCTTTGACCGTCATCGCCTTCATGTCTTGCCCACCAATATCTAGGATAAAATCAACCCCCGGCTGGAAATGTTCGGCAGCTTTGTAATGGGCCATCGTTTCCACTTCACCGATATCGACTTTCAGTGCATGTTTGATCAAATGCTCGCCGTAACCTGTGATCGTTGACTTTGCGATGTAAACGTCAGAAGGCATCTGACGATAAAGCTCTTGTAAAACCGCCATCGTTGTCGCTAACGGTTCACCTTCATTATTGCCATAGAAAGAAAACAATAATTCCCCTGCATCATTGATCAAAACCACTTTCGTTGTGGTTGATCCTGCATCGATGCCTAGATAAGCAGCGCCTGTATGCTCAGACAACGCTTTTTCTGTGGCCACCGCTTGAGCATGGCGAGCACGAAAAGCAGTCAATTCCTCCTCGTCTTTAAACAATGGGGCTAATGTATCAGTTGGCGCGAGTTTGCCATCTTCTCCGTTGGCTAAGCGGGCCAATAGCACGGAAAGCTGTTGCTCTTCTTCTGCATACAGTGCGGCCCCCATCGCTACAAACAGTTCTGGGTTCTCGGGAAAAATGATATCTGCTTCTTGCAGGTTCAACGTATCGATAAATCGTTGACGCAGTTCCGACATAAACGTCAGTGGACCGCCTAAGAAGGCTACCTTGCCTTTGATTTTACGACCAGCAGCCAAGCCAGCAATCGTTTGATTGACCACCGCTTGAAAGATACTCGACGCAATGTCTGCTTTTGCTGCTCCTTCATTGATCAGCGGCTGCACATCGGTTTTGGCAAAGACCCCACAGCGTGAGGCAATCGGATAAAGGGTTTGATAATCTTTGGCTAGTTCATTGACCCCATTGGCATCCGTTTTCAATAAAACCGCCATCTGATCAATAAACGCACCCGTTCCACCGGCACAACTGCCGTTCATTCGCTGCTCCAATGCCCCTTCAAAAAAGGTGATCTTCGCATCTTCGCCGCCTAACTCGATAGCCACATCGGTTTCGGGAATCATTGTCTCAACTGTTTTGGTACAAGCGATGACCTCTTGGACAAATGGGATCCGCAAAACTTCCGCCAGACCCATCCCACCCGATCCGGTAATCGCCAGCGCCAACGGCTGATCTTCGATCACTTCTTGCGCTTCTCTAATGATTTTTTCCGCTGCCTTCTGGATGTCTGCATAGTGTCGTTCATATCTTGAAAAACACGTTTGATTGCCTTCATCTAACAGAACCATCTTGACTGTTGTCGACCCGACATCGATGCCCGCTTTATATTTTTTCATTTGTTGCCTCCATCTAAACAACACTTTGTTGATTATCTAACAAGCCGTTTGTTATAATACTTATGTTCATTGTAATTCTTTTGATTGATAATTCAACAAACAATTCTAAGGAAGGTGTGGGATAAACAACAATTACCCGTTTTTTGTTGTTTATTTTGAAAGGAAATTCACAATATGAAAAAATTGGATTTACGTGTCAAACGAACCAATAAGTACATTATTGAAGCTTTTATCCGCTTAGTGGAAGAAAAAGGCTTCGAGCAAGTGACTGTCCAAAATATCGCCGATGAAGCCATGATCAACCGTGCAACCTTTTATGCCCATTACAAAGACAAACAAGACTTGTATGAAAAGATATTTGACTTGGCTGTCGAATCATTTACCGCGATTCTTGATTTTGAAGATTTTGTTCAAGGAAATCGCATCAAAATCCGCAAAATCGAAGCGGCCATGACCGAACTTTTTTTACACATTCAAAACAATCGTTCCTTTTATTTGACGATCATGGATGCCTCTGCCATTGAGATCATCCGTAAAAAGTTGGGCCTGATTTTGACTGAACGTTACCAAGAGATCTTTTCAACGTTAAGAATCACCGAAGGAGACATTGAAGTGCCCTTAGACTTCATCATTGACTATATGACCTCGATATTTGTTGGTACCTTGCATTGGTGGCTAACGGCAGAAACAACGATGACACCCGACCATCTAGCAAAACTTGTCATCAAACTGGTGGCAAACGGCCACCTGACTGTCTTGGGGATTGAGATTGAGGAATAAAAAAAAGAAGCTGCGAATGTGCAGTTTCTTTTTTATTCCTCAATTAGTGATTCTTTGAACGCCATTTGATCGTGTCTTTCGTCTTGCGCTGTTTCGTTACTTTGATTCCTTTTGGAGCCACACGAATCGCATAATCTTCCTTTTTCACCACATCATAGACATGCTCTGCAACTTCCGTTACTTTTTCTTTTAGATTCAATTTAAATTTCATGTGTTTTCATCTCCCGAATGCTTTACTAATAGCCTATCGCAAATAAAAAAAATCTTCAACTTATAGCCCTTCATAAAAAAGGATTTTTAGGGTTTTCGTTCCTCTTTATTGGACAAGCGATTTAGACGCAACCAATGCTTCGTAATGCTGAACTGTTTTTCTAGGTTTAGTAGAAAATTTGTTGAACAAACGGAACGATCCTTTCTTCTCCCCTTCACCGTTCCCCATTTCTGGCAATTCAGCATTATTGACATAGCTTTGGTTTGAAGGATGTTTGCAGAAACTTATCTTTTTCATATGCTCCTCGTTTCTTATCAAATGAGACTGAGTTTGATCGACAGATTGTCTCCAGTTAGACGCACTTATTTTCTATTTTCAATAAAAAAGTGTCAGTAGAAAATCCAACGATTTCCCACCAACACAAAATAGTGTAGTTTCCAACTACCACGAAGTTCGATTAATAAATTAAATAGTCAGAAGCACCAGCTTGCTTGATCTCGATCACTAGCTTATGAGGCAGGCAAATGCTCGTCTGTCCATTGCGATAGATCCAGCTGGTTTTGACAGCAATTTGGTCCGGGCTATTGTCTTCACGCACTCGGATCGCACCATCTTTGATCTCGACGATATTGTACTGACCTTCTGCTGGATAATACGTTTTTTCCATCGCATCGATTTCTTCCAAGTTGAAACGGTCAACTTCTTCCCCATTGATTCGCACGATCGCATAACGATCCCCAGTATCACTTTGGGCTTGCGCTTCAAATAGAAAAAGCGGTAAAAAAGAGCCAACAACTAATAGAACAAACAATAGATAATCATAGGGCTTTAATAGTTTTAAAAATGGCTGGATCGTCTTTTTCATCACATGTACGCCTTTCACTGTTCATTCACTGTTCCTTTTTAGAAGGTAATCGCTCTTCGAAAAAAGCAGTTAGATCAATGATCTCTTCCTCTGTGAAGGTTTCTTGCTCCCATTGGTCAAGAATTTGTTCTTGCAAAGCCAAATCCATTTCCCAAAAATGATCGATCTTCTTGAAATGCTTTGGGTCAAAGGAACGAAACACGGGGTAGATCATCAAAAATTCTTCAAAGGTAAGATCCCAGTCCTCAGTATAATCTTTAACGACCCCTTCTGACAAGGCTTTTTCCGTTGGATCGCCATTTTCTTTGATTAAACCAGCTTCGTAAAAATGGCGATAGATGGCCTCTTTGGTGATCTCTGGATGAAATTTTTTACTGTGACGATAGGCTTCTTCAATCAATGATGGATAGATGATCTCCATTTTCCCCCTGCTTTCTGGACGGCGTCATAAGACGGCGTTAATTCTTTTCGATTGGGTGCTGTGCTTTGTATTCTGCTAAAGATACATGGTGGCTGCGCTTGAAGGTTCCTGTTGTCCCATCAAACGAAATCGCTGGGGATTTGACGCCATGGTGGGTCCGACGCTTATTCTTTTTTGCTTTTGATGTTTTTCTTGCAGGTACTGCCATGTCATTTCCAACTTTCTGTCACTTTTTCATTATGCACGCAGCTGCAATGCATTTTTTCGTTTGTTTCGTTTAAATTCATGAATGATTTTTAATGCGCGTTTCCTTGTTTTGATGTTCGGGCTCTTTAAACGTCGATACGCACTAGACAAGTCCGTTTTTTCCATGTTGACTCCTTTCTGTTACCAGCTTGCTTTTGTAACGCCGGGAATTTCTCCGAGGTGTGCATGCTTACGGAAATTGATCCGTGACATGCCGAATTTATTCATGTAGCCCCGAGGACGACCATCGATCATATCCCGTTTCTTCAAACGAGTCGGATTCGAATCCTTCGGTAGTTTGGCCAATGCTTGGGTATCTCCTTGCGCTTTTAATTCTTGACGCACTGCTCGGTATTGTTCGATCAGTTGTACTTGCTTGTTGTATTTTGCCATTTTTGATTTTTTTGCCATTCAGTTATTGTCCTTCCTATTTCTTGATTTCACGAAAAATCGCTCTGCGCCGCAACTTTGGTGAATATTTTTTTAATTCTAAACGTTCCGGCGTATTGCGCTGGTTCTTATTAGTCAAATAAAGTCTTTCCCCTGTCTCCACACATGCCAAAATAATATTGTTTCTCATAATAACCAGCTCCTTTCTCTTGCGTCACACCAAAAAAGGTTAAAGTGTAACGATTACGTTTTGTATCATATCACACTCAAACATAGGAAGCAAGCAAAACTATTTCTTCTTTTTGTTATTTAACACGTGAAGAAAACGTCATATGAATTTGTTTTCAATCGTTGCTGTCATTGGCGGCAAGGTAACAGGAACCTGTAGCTTTTGATCGCGCAAAAAAACCACCTGATCTTTAAGGAATCACTGGTCGGGCTTTTCAAGCAGCCCACGTCGTGATCCTTTATCAGGTGATTTCTTTCGGTTAATTTACTGATTTGTTCTCATGTGATGCAAGCCATTCACTGATCGCTTGCAAGCGTTCTATCCGCAAGTTCGGCAAGCCATTGCGTGATAAACCATGAGAGGATTGAGGAAACAGCATCAGCTTCGTATCGACGCCTTTACGCTGCAACGCCATGTAAAACTGCTGTCCTTGTTCTTGCGGACATCGCAAATCATTTTCCCCATGGAGTACTAGCGTAGGTGTCTTGACTTGGCTGGCATAGGCCAAAGGCGACATCTTCCAAAGTCCTTCGGTCTCATCAAGTTCCCGCAACAATTGGAATTTGACAAAGGCAGGTCCAATGTCGCTCGTCCCATAAAAGCTGATCCAATTTGAGATCGAGCGTTGCGTAACTGCCGCACAAAAACGATCGGTATGACCAACGATCCAGTTGGTCATAAAGCCACCATAGCTGCCACCAGCTACATGGATCGTGTTCGTATCGATTTCTGGATGGTTTGCCACCACGGCATCAACCCCCAACAGCAAGTCTTGATAATCTTTATTGCCATAATCACCTAAAATCGATTTGACAAACGCCTGACCGTACCCTTGCCCGCCACGAGGGTTCAACAAGATGACCCCATAGCCGTTAGCGGCATGGACTTGCATCTCGTGGAAAAATGTTTCGCCGTAGCAGACTTGCGGACCGCCATGGATGTACAAAATTGCTGGATGACTTTCTTGTGTTTCGGTCGGGGGCAAATACCAGCCTTGAATTTGCCAACCATCTGCTCCTTCGTACCAAAACGCTTCGGGTTTACTGATCGCTAACTGTGACATAATTGCTTGGTTGGGATCATATAGATCAGTTACTTCGCCACTTGTTAAGTCAATCAAGCCTAAGCGACTAGGGATCGATGGCGTCGCATAAGCAACAGCAAGTTTGGCTTCCGAATAGATCGCCGCATCAAGGATATCCATTTTTTCATCAAGCAGTTTGGTCCATTCTCCTTGGATCGAGGCGCGGTACAATTGTAGCTTGCCATGCTCCGTTACGGGTACAAGGAATGTGTCATCCGTCAACCAGGTGATCGCTACGCCGCGATTTTTTTGTTGAAAATCACTGATGATCGCATTGCCAAAAGCGATGTCAAGATCTTGGGAAAGATTTTTGACCGCTTTCGTTTTTAAATCGATCAAAAATAAATCATCCAAGGTCACAAATCCGTAAGAGAGGTCATTGCCTAATAATAGCAGCTGATCATTGCGCGCTGCAGCAAAAGTATACGTTCCTTCTGGCAGAATGTTTTCTAAACTTTCTGTCTTTTTCGTCTGGCTATTTAGGAGACAAACCTTCGATCCATAGTCCCACTCGTCTTCTTCCTCTTTGTCAAAAGTGAGAAACAAAGTCTCTTGATCATCCGCTAAGCCAGAGAACACAAAGGGATACTTATGCTCAAAAATCAGTTCCGTTTCTTGTGTCGCGATCGTTTTTTTGATGATCGAATGTTTTTTTTCTTTTAAAAAGCCGACGCCATCCGCCAAATAATTGACTTTCGTAGTAGCTTTTACTTGTGGAAATTCCTTTTGCTTGTCCGTCTTTTCTTTGTCGTCTTGATTCTCTGAAACCGTCTCCTCTTGTGCCAGCTGGTAATAGATAGCTGTTGCGTCTTGCTTCCAAAAATAGTCGCCCAGACCTTTTTCAGTCACAAGTGCTTGGGGCTTGCCGCCGGACACCGACATCGTCCATAACGTACTTTCACCTTTCTTTGGATCGGTCGTCACAAAACTGAGCCATTGCTCATCTGGCGAGACCTTTAGGCTGTTGTGGGTCGTCGCTTCGGTGCCCCACTCACGCCTTTCGTTGGTCTTTGGGTCAATACTATAAATCGCTGAATCATACGTATTGGTCTCTTGGTTGACTGCCGTTTCCAAGTAAAAAACCTGATTTTGCCCCACGGCAGGTTGCGCAATCGTTTTCAGTTCAAACAGTGTCTCATTCGTTATTTTTTCCATCCATTTCCCTCCAAATATACGTATTTTCGCAGTAACTATCTACTAGTATATCAAAAGAAACGAATTTTTCTGCATTTTTTAATAGTGAAATCCTCGCAAATTCGCTACTTCTTCAAAACCAGCCGACATCCCTGTCTGCCTTAAGATCTCCTGCCCATTTTCTAAAAGGGTTAAGGTGATTTCCGTACTGGCGCTTTCGCGAATGATCCGATTCATTTGTCCAATAGAAGGTGCTAACAACGAATGGCCTTCTTTCGTCAAAACTTCGATCGTCAGCAGCCACTGTTTTTGTTTGAGATGGATCACTAAACGGTCTTCCGTGCGTTTGACATCATGAATCTTTGCGCCATGATAAGTAGCAAAACGATATTCTTGGCTGCCGACTTGCAGAACACAAATCGTTCCCAAAAAAGCAAAACCCGCAAAGGGAATGTCGGCTGCGGAGAAAAAGAACCGAACATCTGGCGCATCAAAGCTGTTGCACTGAACCCAAATATAAGCTGCTGGAAAGGAGGTTCCCCAATCTTTTTCCAAATAACCGATCCCGTTCGTAAAATCGATTGGTTCTTCGTTCCAGTACAGCGTACCTTCTAAGGTATGACTCATGCTCAAGACACCGTGGTAGCACTCCATAAATGACAGATACGAAAAAGGCCCCATGATACTCGGCGCATAACGTGTCCGCTGAATCGGTTTGTGGTCGTTGTATTTTACTGCTCCTTGTACTTGAAGATCGTTATTTTTTAAAGAGACTTGAATGCCTGCTTCACTAAAGATATTGTCACCAATCGTTACTTTACGCTCCTCTTCTGACACTTGAAAGTCAGTTTCCGGAAAGGAAAAGTAATGCGCGCCCTCATGATTGATCACTTGAATGAACACTTCTTTGGTCCCGTCTTTTTGAATCGAAAAACCAGGAATAAAAGCATAGACTTCTTCACCGATTTGGTGCTTATGGTACCAGCCTTCAAAAAAAGCGGTCTGCTTGTCGTGGCCGTGAAAGAACCGATCTGTTGTCAACATCTTGATTTCCCTCCGTTTCTTTTTTAAGTGTAGCATGAAGCAGAAAGATTCCTCAGGATAATGCTTTTTCTATGTAAAAAAAGCCAGAAACAAGTAAGACACTTGTTTCTGGTTTTGCTTATTGCTCTTTCATCACTCGTTTGAAAATATTCTAGCAGAATAAAAAAATCTCCTAAGAAGAATTTTCTTCTAGGAGATGTTTTTATCAAATATATCAACGTTTCACCCCACGTTGATAGGAATCATTGTACGCTTGAAAGGACTTATCGTGAAGTTTAGCCGCTGCATCTGCCAACCAGTTGACATTTCTGATCAACGCGCGGCCTTGTAAAACCAAATCCACTTGATTGGTTTGCAAAAGATATTCGCAAAGATCAGGATTATCCAATAAACCGACTGCTGCTACGGGAATATCGACCACTTGCTTGATGGCTGCAGCAAAGGGCACTTGGTAGCCATCATAGATCGGAATATTAGGCTTTTTATCCACCACACCACCGGTTGAGCAATCAAGACAATCAATGCCATCTGCTTGAAGCCATTGGGCTACTTGCTGCCAATCTTCCAACGAATTTTGGCGTCCTGGTTCTTCATAGTCTGTCAGTGACAAGCGCATCCACAATGCCCCAGAAAAGACCGCCCGAACTGCTTGTACCGTTTCTTTTACAAAGCGATACCGATTCTCTAAGGAACCACCATACTGGTCGGTGCGTTGATTGACGAATGGCGAAAGAAATTGGTCCATCAAGTAGCCATGAGCCCCATGAAGTTCGATCATCGCGACACCCGCATTAGCTGCTCGTTGGGCAGCCTGAACAAAACTGTCTTGCACCCGTTTGATCTCCGCCAGGGTCATTTCTGACGGTAACGGGTAGCGTTCGTTAAAGGCAACGGCACTTGGTGCCAAAGGATTGGTGGCATCAACTGCTTTTCGTCCTGCATGGCTTAGTTGGATGCCTACTTGCGCATTGAAACCATGCAGCAGTTCCACCAATTTCGTCAGTTCTGTTTGCTGTTCTTCATTCCATAACCCTAGATCATTGTTTGTGATTCGTCCGTCTGGTTCAACGGCAGTTGCTTCGATAATGATCAATCCGGCTTTGCTTAATGCTCGTGCCCCATAGTGAACAAAATGAAAGGGCTCCGCAACACCGTCTTCTTTTTTTACTTCATACATACACATCGGCGACATAACGACGCGGTTGGCCAATGTTAAATTCGCTAGCTTCACTGGTGACAATAGTTTGGACATGTTGACACTCCCTCAACGATTTTTCGCTTTGTATTTTTCTCTATATTCAGTATAAACAGCCCCTTCAAAAACACAAGCAATGACCCTTTTTCTCATTTTTAAAACAAAAAAATAGACGCATTCTGCTTGCTCCCATGACATTGGAACAATCAGCTGCCTCTTCCCACTATTATTATACCGCATCCAGAGTCAAAAAAATAGACTAGTATTTTTGGTGGATGCCCGTATAATTGAGTTACTTTGGAGAATGGATGTGAGTCTGAATGAACAACCTAAAGGCTGAAAAGAAGCATCTCGCAGACACGTACCAGCAATTGCTGACACGAAAGACAGTGCTGAACAGTTTCTTGACTGAAGGCAGAAAAAAAGATCGCCTTGCGATGCAAAGCATCGGCGAAGAGATTCGCTTAAACTTTGATAATTTTGCTGACCGTTTAGATACTTTTGCTGCCATCGAAAGTAAGAATCGTGAGATCGACCAAATGAACGCCGCTCTTCAATCTGCTGAACGTGAATTAGCTGCCATCGACCGTCTTCTGGATAGTCCCTACTTTGGTAAAATCTCCCTACAATTTGAAGATGAGGAAACGATAGAAGATTTTTACATTGGGATCAATGGTTTTGTTAATGAAAATAAGGAAGGGCTGATCTATGATTGGCGCTCCCCAATTGCCGAATTGTTCTATGCCAAACGCTTGGGTCCGGTCTCTTATCAAGTGAACAATCAGACGATTTCTGCCGTTCTTGAACAACGCCGTCAATTTATTATCGAAAAAGATCAATTGAAGCAAGCCTTTGATACCTCAGTGGCGATTCAAGATGACGTGTTACTGGCAGCCCTTGAAGCCAATAATAGCCAAAAAATGCAGGATATCACTGCTTCGATCCAACACGAACAAAACGTCATCATCCGTGACTTAGCGCATAAAAACCTACTGGTCAACGGTGTTGCTGGAAGCGGAAAAACTTCTGCTGTCATGCAGCGGATCGCCTTTTTGCTGTACCATTTTCGTGAAGAGATGACCGCAGAGAATGTCTTGATCCTCTCCCCGAATTCGCGGTTTATTGATTATATTTCGCAAGTGCTGCCTTCCCTCGGTGAAAAAAATCCATTGACGTTGACCATGCGGCAGTTTTGCCAAGTATTTCCTAGCGTTGACTTAGAACCGGAAGAGGCTTATTTTGACCGCATCCAGCAAGCACCCAGTGAAGCAATCGAACTTTTACGCAGTGCTGACTTCAGCCGCTTTCTTCAATCCTTGAGCAAACAGCTGCCAGAAGAACTTGTGCTTCAGTTTAAACCAATCAAAAGAAAAAACGTCGTCCTTTTTTCTGAAGAAACGATCGACACTTTCTTCCAAGAAACACCGAAACAGGCACCCTTGCGCGATCGCATCCAAGCTGTCAAAAAGAAATTGGCTTACGCTTGGGAGGAACGATTGCAAAAAAATGCCTTAGCAGCGAATGTTCACGACCAAGTTCGTTCTTTGACTGAAGATGAACAACGATCCCTTTTAGGGACAGTTTTAAAAGATGATTCAGAAAAAACGATTCAGAAAGCAGCCCTTCGCCTCCTAAAGAAAAAATATGCAAAAGTTACGAAACAAATCAACGACCTTACGTGGTTTGATACGAAACAATTGTTAGCAGACAGTGCCGACTATTTTACTCATGGACAGATCACTTTGACGCAAACAACAGATAGTTTGGATTATACTGTTTGTCTATTGCTGATACGTCATTTGGTGGCCGAAAAACAACCTGTCCCTGCTTTGCGCTATCTCTTTATCGACGAAGTCCAAGATTATACGCCAGCACAACTGCAGTTTCTATTATGTCTTTTTCCTATGACCGCTTTCACCCTCGTGGGGGATCAGCAACAGGCGATTTTTACAAGTGCCATCACCGTATCAGAAATCCAAACGATATTTCAACAACAGGCGAAATCCCTCGAAACGTATCAGCTGACTACGAGTTATCGGTCTAGCGGTGTAATCACACGGTTATTTGCTCAAATGCTACCAAAAGAAACCAATTTAAAAATCTCTGCCGTTCGACCAGCAGGAAAGTTGCCACAGTTTTATGCCAATCTGACTGACGTTGCCTTGGTAGACATAGTAAAGGAACTTAAGCAGCCAGTAACGATCATTACAAAAGATAGTCGATCCAGTGAAGAGCTTAAACAATTCTTCGATAAACAGGCCGTGTCATTTCATGGAACGGTTTTACCGATTCATCTTGCCAAAGGATTGGAATTTAAGCAGGTTCTTTTATATGATGTTTCAGCAGAAAATTATCATACCGATCAAGATCAGCGGATTCTCTATACGGCGATTTCTCGTGCAATGGAAGAACTGATGGTAACTTCAAAAACGACCTTTTCACCGTTTCTCACTATTTGATAGTAGAACGAGAAACCTCCTATTTTCTATAGAATCTTGATAAGATTTGAGAGAACCCTGTCTTGTCTCTCTGGGTAATTCTCTTGTCTGACCGATTTAGAAAGCGATCGATCAAATAAAAAAGCATCAACGCGATTGCGTTGATGCTTTGCTTTTGATTTGATTAGCGATGGATGTAAGTATATCCAGATGCGCTCAATGTTGCAGTGTTTGGTCCACCAGGACTGTCAAAGCCCATTCCGCCTTGAGAGATTGTGATCGTATTGTTTGATGGGTTGTATGATTCAACATAGGCTACGTGACCATAAGTTGGATCAGCAGTCCAAACGCCACCAACTGATTGACCAGCGGCAAAGACTACAACAGCACCGGCTGCTGGTGTACCATTGACAGTGTACCCATCAGCTGCAGCTGACGCACCCCATTGGGCCCCGTTACCCCAGTAAGTACCTACCCAAGGAGCGCGGTTTTTCACGTACCAAGTACATTGACCCCAAGCATACATGTTCCCTGAGCTTGAATGATCTTTTCCGCCGCCTGTAGAAGTACTTCCGGTAGAATCATTGTTTGATGAAGAGTTTGAACCTGAGTTACTTGAACTTGAATTGCTTGAACCATTGTTCGAAGAGCTTGTGTTCGATGAACTTGAGCTGTTAGAACTGCTAGTATTGCTTGAACTTGAGCTTGTGTTGCTTGAAGAACTACTTGTTGCTGTTTCAGTAGAAGCAACTGTATTTTCTGTCGTGCTCTCTGTTGATTGGGCAGCAGCTTCTTCTTGTGCTTCTTTCAAAGCAGCAGCTTGTCTTTCTTCTTCTGCTTTTTGAGCAGCAGCAGCTTCTTGTTGTTCTTTCAAGATACGGGCTTTTTCAGCTTCCGCTTCTTGTTTTTTCTTGTTCAATGCATCTTTGTCTTTTTCAGCAGTTGCTTGTTCTGCTGCTAAGTTTGCTTTCAAGACATTTAAATCAGCTTGTTTTGCTGCAATGGCATCTTTTTGTTGGCTAAGTTCTGCTTGGTTTGCAGCAACTTCTTGGATCTTGCTTTCGTTTTCTTTGACTTTGTCTTCAACATCTTGTTTGTCTTGTTTTTGTTGTTCAACTAAATCATTGTTTGCATTGACGATCGTTGTCATCGCTTGTACGCGACCGATAACATCCGTTAAAGAATCTGCTTCTAAAACAGCATCAATGAAATTGGTGCTTTGACCGTTAACTTGTACATCACGGGCTTGCTTTTGAATTGCTTCTTCACGTTTGGCAATACGCAATTTCAATGTTGCGATTTTGTCTTGCAATTTCTCAGCTTCTTGACCTAACTCAACTTGTTTTGCTTCTAATGAAGCAACTTTTGCACTCACTGTTTCAATTTCTGCTTCTAGAGAATCGATCTGTGATTGGGCGTCAGCTTGCTGACCTTTAAGAGAATTGATTTTTTGGTCTTGCTGCTCGATTTGATCATCAATGGAATCTGCAAATGCTAATGCAGGTGCTGCAACTGCGGTTAATGTTAGTGAACACACCATTAATGCTGATAACAAACTATTCTTCACTCGTTTTTCCTCCGACTAGCTGGTTGATTTGACAGATGAACTGCCTTTATAAAAACTTAATTTTGTCTAAGAAAGTTTAATGTTCGATTTAACGACAAATGAATTCTACCATAATGATATGACACACAGATAAAGGAAATGTTACAAAAATGTTTCAATCTAACACTTCCTTTATCTCAGCGATAAATAACAGAACAATTAAAGACCGTTAAATCAATGTTTCTGAATAAAACACCGCGTTTTCTTTTCATTTTCAAAAAATGATGTTCTTTCTATTTTAGTTATTTTTATCACATAAAAGCACCTAAATAAGAGCACTTATAGTTTTTTCGGAATTATCTTAACAAGAAAAACTATGAAAACAAGAAATCTTTCAAAAAAAGACCCTTTATGTGACAAGATTCCTTTTCCTTCCTATAATAAATAAAACAAGCGAGGAGGGAATCGCGATTCGTACACACAAAAAATGGTTTTGGCCATTGGCACTTCTTACACTTTTTGTCACCTGTTTCCTGTTATTCTTTCAATTTCGTAAGATGCATGAAGCCGATACACCTTTGCAACAGGCAAGCAACAGTGAGTTTTGGCTCTTAAGTGATATTCATTTTCTTTCCTCCACGCTTCATGATAATGGCGAAGCCTTTCAGACCTTCACGCAAGGAGCTGCTGGCAAAGAGATGATGTATCAAGAACAATCAATCGAGGCCTTCACCGCTCAAGCCTTAAAAGAGAAACCCACGGGAATTATTTTGACCGGTGATATGACGCTCAATGGCGAGAAAGCAAGTGCTCAAGAGTTGGCAAGATTGCTTGAACCATTGCAAGAAGCTGGCATTATGGTTTTAGCATTACCTGGCAACCACGAGATTTACAATGGTTGGGCGCGAGCATTTCAAGGTGAAAAGGAATACTATGCCGATCAAATCAGTCCTGAGGATTTTCAAACGATTTTTGCTGAAGGTTACGAAAAAGCCAACAGTATCGACAAGTCTTCCCTTAGCTACAGCATTCAGTTAAATGACAAGTATCGCCTCTTTTTACTAGATTCATGTATCTACGATTCTGAGGTTAATTGGGATGATCCTACAACGAATGGTGAGTTGAAACCAGCTACTCTAACCTGGTTGGAGGAGCAATTAACCCTGACAAAAGAAGCAGAGCAAGTACCACTGATCTTTTTACACCATAACTTGTTTGGTCATAATAAATTGTTACAAGACGGTTATGTTCTCGATAATGCCTCTGAGACTGTCGCTTTGTTGGACCGTTTCAACGTGCCAGCCGTTTTCTCTGGTCATATCCACATTCAAGACATTAACGAAGGGAATGATTCGCTTTATGAAGCAGTCACTGGGTCTTATTCAACAGCAGAATTAGGCTACGGCGTCCTTTCTCTTTCTGACAAGGAAATCGACTATGAAGCTCGTCAAATTGATCTAGATGCTTGGGCGGCTGAAACGAAGCAAACTGATGAACAGTTACTGGACTATCAAAACTACCAGAAAAGTATTTTTGAAAATGACACCGACCAACTGGTCCGCGACCAATTGTCCGCCGTGTCTGAACTGTCAGAAGCCCAGATCACACAACTTTGCACGTTTGTCACGAAGCTGAACACGGCCCTTTTTACTGGCAATGATACTTACTCAGTCGAGGAAATAGCTGCCATCAAAGACTCCGAGGAGTATCAGTGGTTAGCGACCTATTCTTACTTTTTGAAGCAATATGTCGATTCAATGCTCGACGATCAAACCGATGATCGCAAGCTGACGATCCCCCTCACAGCAGAATAAAGCCAAAAAGTGTCTTCTTCCTTTCTTTTAGGAAAAAGACACTTTTTCTTTTCTAATGAACGATAGCCCTCTCGTTTGGGTAAACGAGAGGGCTATCTGACGAGTCAATATTTATTCTTTGAAAGTGCAGCATACTATTACTACTATTATTTATTTCTCATTTAAACGATACAATCCCTAACCTCTATTGTATCCTTGTAACTCTGAAGTTACGCCAGGTTTGAATAAATTTCTTCAAAACAAGTAACGTGTGGTACAAAAATATTTGTCGCTTATTAATAACTATACCACGAGACAGAGTGCAAATGGAAGAAAACGTACTTATTCTTAAACATTACTTAAACAAAAAGCTTTGTTTTCATACAGTGTTGCCCTTTAAGAATTTTACGTGAAGCGATCAACCTTCCTGTCATGCATATCTGCTAACCATTCCTATACGGGAATTCCTTTTATTCAATAGGCAAGTCGTGCTGTTTTAAAAAAGATAATTTATCCCAGTAGCCTCTTTGAAATAAAATTTTATCATTTACTATTTGAAAAAAACCGCAGCCTCTCAAACCTAATGGGTCACACCACTCTAAAATTGCCCATTGTCCATCTTCGAAAATGTTCTCAACGATACAAACCATTTTTGCGTTAGAAAAATCTTGCTCAAACATCTGCTTTATCGCTTCTTTCCCAATAACTGGCTCATTGGCAACCTGATGGTTTATTGCATTGTCATCATATAATTCTGAAATACATTCTACATCTGCTTGATTAAACGCATCAACCCATTGGCAAAGTATTTCTTTTGGCTTCATATAAATCCCCCTCGAAATGTAATCATCTTTGTTCCAATCGCAATAAAAAAGCAGCTAATTTGTATCAATATATTCTACTTTTACAATTCATTCAAGACAATATCGATGAAACGAATAAGAATTATCGATCTTTCACATCGATTGCTCTTGTATAAGTACGGGGGACCATACATTGAATCGTGGCATTTTCCACTGTACCTGTTTCTTTATTCTATTCAAATGAGACATGCCATTTGAATCACTTGCGATCAGTGATTTTATTGGTAGCGATGCTACTAAACCTGTTCAATCACTTTTTCATTTACTGTGAAAAGCATTTATTTATTGAATACGGTATAGTGCCCTCTTTCTCTTTTCCTCTTTTTATACGCTTATCATCGAATGAGAAATCATGGATAAGTAAAACACAACGCTTAGGGTTAGTTGACTATCGAAAGCAAAGATGTACTATTTACCATGTTAGGCTCTCAAATCTGCAACTATTCTCTTGTAGCAGATCATCAAAACCCTATCCATTTCAATACTTATATAAAATAAAACAAAAAAAAAGCGAGAACCCAATGGATTCTCGCTTGTTAACGTCAATTAACCTTTAACGATGTTTGTTGCTTGTAAGCCGCGTTGGCCGTCTTCAACGTCGAAAGTCACTGCTTGACCTTCTTCTAAAGTTTTGAAGCCTTCGCCTTGGATAGCTGAGAAGTGAGCAAATACATCATTGCCGTCTTCACCTGTAATAAATCCAAAACCTTTATCTGCATTAAACCATTTTACTGTACCGTTATTCATAAACGTATACCTCCATATTACACATCGACTGTGTTTATTTGTTTGTAATAGAAAATGATGTGTAATTGAAGTGTGTATCAATAGAAAAGATAAACAAGTATTAACATATCAGAACTTTACCTATTCATCATAGCACGGTTAAAATAAAATAGCAAATAAATTTGGGCTTTTTTCTTGATAATAAGCGAAATTGTTATGAAATCTTATGATTAAGCCTAGGAATTGCTTTATCTGGAAGAATCAAAAATCAAAGAGTTGCGCCGTTTGAAGCAATTACTTTTTTGTACCAATCAAAAGATGCTTTCTTGATGCGTTTCTTTGTGCCATTGCCTTCATCGTCTTGGTCGACGTAGATAAAACCATAGCGTTTCGACATTTGTGAGGTCGAAGCACTGATGATATCGATGCAGCCCCATGCCGTATAGCCAAAGACCTCGACGCCATCATGTAACGCTTCATTGATTTGTTCAATATGCTGACGCAGATAGTCGATTCGATAAAAATCATCGATGGTGCCATCTTCGTTTACGACATCCTCTGCTCCCAAACCGTTTTCGGCAATAAACAAAGGTTTTTGGTAGCGGTCATAGAGTTGATTCAATGCTGTTCGCAACCCTTTGGGATCGATCTGCCAGCCCCATTTACTGCTTGGCAAATAGGGGTTTTTTATCCCACCAGTAATCAAATTCCCGACAGCACTTTCCAATCGTTCTGGATGCGCGCTGACTGCACTGGACATATAGTAACTAAAGGAAACAAAATCCACAGGGTTTTCCCGGATGACTTCTAAGTCTCCTGGTTCGATCACCAATTCCACTCCTTTTTCTTCAAACATGCGGTTGGCATATGCTGGATAATAGCCTCTTGCCTGCACATCACTGAAAAAGAGTGAGGTTCGTTGACTTTCGACTGTTTTTTGGACATCATCTGGATCACAGCTGTACGGCGTTAATAATTGATAGCTGATCATACAGCCGACCTTGGCATCGGGAATCAATCGATGGCAATAGTCAGTCACGATTGCGCTGGCGACAAATTGATGGTGCGCCCCTTGGTACTTTTCTTGTTCAATATTAGGATGGCCTTCTTCAATGATCCCAACACTAACATATGGATGGTGTTTGACACAGTTGATTTCATTAAAAGTCACCCAGTATTTGACTTTCTTTTGGTATCGCTCAATCACCGTCTTGGCAAAACGGACATAAAAGTCGATCACTTGCCGATTCGGCCATCCTCCATACTCAGTCACTAAATACAAAGGCATCTCATAATGGGATAGTGATACCACTGGTTCAATCCCATACTTCAAACATTCATCAAAGACTGCGTCGTAAAATGCCAATCCAGCTTCGTTTGGCTCTACCTCATTCCCCTTTGGAAAGATCCGTGTCCAAGCAATTGACATCCGATAGGCTTTGAAGCCCATCTCAGCAAATAAGCGAATATCTTCTTTAAACTGATGATAAAAATCGATGCCCTGTCTTTTCGGATAGTATTTCGTGCTGTTAGGATCCTGTGCTTCTGCAACTTGCTGATGAGTCATCATATGCCATTGGTCAGTCCAACGTTCTTTCGGCATTGAGGAATCGAACAGATAGACATCAGAAACCGACAAGCCTTTTCCATCGATCCCAGAGCCTCCTTCAACTTGGTTGGCAGCTGTTGCTCCCCCCCAGAGGAAATCTTTTGGAAAATAACTTTTCATTTTACTTGCCGCCTTTCAAAAATGATTCGTACGCCAACGCTTCCCCATTCGTGGCGATCACTTGCTGATAATACGCAAAACTAGCTTTTTTCTTGCGGGAAAGATCTCCGCTACCATCATTTTGCTTATCGACATAGATAAAGCCGTATCGTTTTTCCATCTCTCCTGTCCCCGCAGAAACGATATCGATCGGTCCCCACCATGTATAGCCTAGAATCGTTGCGCCATCTTTGATCGATTCCGCCATTGCCTTTACATGGTCTTTCAAATAAGCCATCCGTTCTTCATCGACGATCGATCCATCTTCATTGACAACATCCTTTAAACCAATTCCGTTTTCAACGATAAATAATGGTTTTTGATAACGATCAGTCAATTCGCTGCAAACATAACGTAATGCCAACGGATCGATCGGCCATCCCCAAGCAGTTTCTTTTAGGTAAGGATTCTTTTTCCCCAATAATCCGCCAGTATTGCCTAAAATTTTCATGCCCGCTTCATGCAATGAGCTGCGGTAAAAACTAAAGCCTAAATAATCGCAGGTCCCCGCTTTAATGATCGCTAGATCTTCTTCTGTAATGTCCAGCAACAGATGATTATCCTTCACGATGCGGTCGAAGTATTCAGGATACGCTCCTCGCAATTGCACATCACTATAAAACAAAGAACGACGGCGCAGTTGATACGATTCAAAAACATCTTGCGGGTTGCACGTTGCAGGATAAATCGGACTCAGTGACAGCATACAGCCCATCTGATTGTTTTCATCTACTGCCTTCCCATTCAGAACTGCTTTGGCACTTGCAACAAACATATTATGACTCGCTTGATAAAGTGCCTGTAATTTTTCTTCTTCAGTCTCGAAAGAAAACACATCGATACCTGCTGCGAGTAAAGGGATCGTATGGGTATGGTTGATTTCATTAAAAGTCATCCAATATTTCACTTTCCCTTTATAGCGTGCAAAAACCACTTTTGTATACCGATCAAAAAAATCGATCAGTGCACGATTTTGCCAACCACCATATTTCGTTACCAAATGCAGTGGTGTCTCAAAGTGAGCTAACGTAACAACTGGTTGGATCCCTTTTTCATTCAAGGCATCAAATAAATCATCATAAAATTGTAAACCTGCTTCATTCGGTTCCGTCTCATCCCCATTCGGAAAAATGCGACTCCAAGCAATTGAGGTACGCAAACACTTCAAGCCCATTTCCGCAAACAGTTCAATGTCTTCTGGGTACCGATGATAAAAGTCGATGGCTTCATGGCTCGGATAAAAGTTTTCCTCTTCAAGCTGCAGTGAAACTTGCTCAATACGTTTTTCACCAACTGGTAAAATATCTGCTACGCTTAATCCTTTTCCTCCTTCCAAATAAGCTCCTTCGGCTTGATTTGCGGCGATTGCGCCGCCCCATAGGAAATTTTTTGGAAATACACTCATGAAATCGCTCCTTTTAATAAATCATTTGCTACCAATGCGGTAACGTCTTTTTTCGCTTGATCCACAACTGTCAATGCATCTTCTTTGATCACACTGGTAAAGACCAACATGGTTGTCGGATCATATCCTTTTTCAATAATTTTTGCTAAGTCAAAGGTGCCAATTTTTTGCCCCTTCACGACTTGATCCCCTTGTCTCACCGAAATCTCAAACACGCCTTTTGCTAAATCAACCGTGTCTAAGCCGATATGAACCAACACTTCCGTCCCAGCAGCTGATTGGATCCCAAAAGCATGTCCAGTTGGAAACACTGTCACAACCGTACCAGTAAGTGGCGCATAAATATCGCCGGCTGATGGATAAACGGCTAATCCATCTCCCATTGCTCGAGAAGAAAATACTTCATCTTTGACATCATCAAGCGTGATCGCTTCACCAGCAACTGGTGTCATCACTTGCAGCCCTGCACCATCTTTTAAAACAGGTTCTAGCGTTTCTTCAAATCCTAATACATAGGTCAAAATAGCAGTACCGAAGAACGCAAAGGCAATGCCGATCAAATAGTACACAAAGGTGTCCCCAAAGAAAGCTGGCAATGTCGTCAATGCTGGAAAAACATAGACGATGGCCTTGGTTTGCATCATGCCCATAAACGCACCAGCAATGGCACCAACGATGGTTTGAGCAATCAACGGCTTTTTAAATTTTACCGAAAGTCCATAGACGATGGGCTCTGTAATTCCTCCAAGCAATGCTGGAAGCAAGGAAGATAGCGCCAGGCCTTTGGTTTCTTTTCTGCGAGAGCGTAAAAATACACCTAAAGCAACCCCAGCACTCGCAAATGTTGCTGCTGCGATCATCGGGCGCAGCGTATCATAGCCATATACCGCTAGGTTATTGACCATGATCGGTACAACTCCCCAATGGATCCCGATCATTACTAAGAATGTCCAACCGCCACCGATCAACAAGCCAGCCAACAGCCCACTCTTATCGCTGATAAAGTTCATGGCATTGCCTAAACCGTCCCCAAGCATTACACCGACCGGTCCAATGATCAAAACGGTCAGAGGCACCATGATCAAAAGAGCCACTAGCGATAGAGCAAAAATCTCGATACTCTTAGGAATGATCCGTTTGAGTAGGCGTTCCAAGTGCGAGTAGATATAGATCGAAACGATCGCTGGAATCACGGTACCCGAATACCCCATCAGCACAGCTGGGATGCCAAAGAAATCAACCGTCACACCGTTTTCCGTCACCATTGCTGTAAAATTCGGCTCCAGCAACGCCCCAACGATTGCTAAAGCAATAAACATATTGACTTTGAAAATCCGCGCTGCACTGATCGCTAAAAATAAAGGCAAGAAATAAAAGACACTATTGCCAGCAGCAGCTAATATTTTATAGGTGCTTCCTTCTGCGTCCATCAAATGATAGGTCGTAAAAACAACTAGTAAAGCTTTCAACATCCCTGCCCCTGCAAGCGCAACAATGATTGGATTAAAGATCGCAGACAATACATTGAAGAATCGGATAAATACATTGCCTTGTTTTTCTGTTGATTCTTCGGCATCTCCATCACTTTCCAAAGCGTTTTGGATCGAATACTTGCTCATGATCGTTTGAAAAACATCTGCCACATGATTCCCGATCACGACTTGAAACTGGCCATTTCCTTCAATGACTGACAATACCCCATCAAGCTGCTGGATTTTGTTCTTATTTTTTCGTGCCAACTCGACATCTTTCAACTTAAAACGCAATCTAGTGATGCAATGATACAGGCTAACGATATTTTGTTCCCCACCGACCTGTGCTATAATTTCACTAGCAAGTTTTGAATAATCTTTTGCCAAATGACTCACTCCCGTGTTTGATTTATAAAGCGCTTTATGGCGTTACTATAGCAGATTTTTTTCTCTCACCTGCGAAAGTTCGCAATTTGGAAACTGCTTACAAGAAAGGAAAGAAAATGGGCCTCTTAATCATTCGTTTATTGAATCTTTTAAATAATGCACCCACTGATTCCACCAACTACTATATCGGTTTGACCATGATCAACTATTACGATCAGATCCAAACTCTAAGTATTGGTGAATTCGCCGCTCTTTGCCATGTGTCAAAGTCAACCGTTTCAAAATTCGCCCGTACCTTAGGCTTTGATGACTATGGTGATTTAAAAGACAACGCAGCTTTCATCGAGAACCGCTTCAACAATCCGCTAAATTATCGCTCGAATATTTTGTCTGCTTTGGAGCAAGAAGGCGTAGACTCCTATTTTGACGCAGTGATACAAGACATCGATTATCTGCGGCATCATCTTGATCTGCCAGCCATCGAACGGGTCGCACAAGCAATTGTTTCGCATAAAAATGTCTTTGCTTTTGGAATATTATTCTCAGAATCGGCTGCTATTGATTTCCAGATCAAACTAGCTTACAACGGCAAGTTCATTCGGACCTTCCAAGACGATCTCGTACAAGAAGAAATCATCAAATCTGCCGATGAAGAATCGCTTTTTATTATTTTTACCAATTCCGGTGACTACCTGACCAAGCAACAAATTCGAAATGGAACGCCTCGAAAAGATTTCTTTGATCGAACCAAAGCCAAAGTCATTGTGATCACCGCCAACCCACAGATCTCGGAACTTCCCTTTGTCCAAGAAGCCATCATCTTCCCTCATCAAACCCATTTCCAAACCCATGCCTTTATGTATCAGTTCATCATGGATTTGATCGTATCGAAGTTCAAGCAGTTGACTGATCGAAAGCGAATGTAGTAATGACCCTCCATTATAGAAGAAGTGCATTTCCTCCATAATGGAGGGTTCTTTGTGAATGAGATGTCTCATTCATTCGTAAGCGTCACGCATTTATTCCTAGTTTCTTTGAAATTTTTTTAATCCTAGGCTGATATTTATTAAATTTCTCCTCATTTATGTTTTTTGTTTCACAAACTTCACTTCGGTATGGTATAATCATTTTGTTTTTAAGAAAACTATGGGAATACAAAGGAGAAGGAAACATGAAAAAAACTAAAATCACTTTAATCGCTGCATCATTGCTTATGGGAGGCACTCTTTTAGCTGCATGTAGTTCAGATAACGACACAGCTGCAAGCTCATCATCAACAGCAGCTTCAACTGCTGCATCAACTGAATCATCAGATGATGTTGTTTCAACTGCTTCTATCAGTGACCAAACTTCAGTCATTGAAAAAGCATTGGGTGCAGATGGTAACTGGATCGTTGCTGTAACTGCTGACATGACATTTGATAACGATGTAACCGTTGATGGCGAATTCCATGATAAAGGCGATGACTCAGCTGATATCTACCGTAAATTTGCATTGTACTCACAAGATGAAGACCGCAACGTAACAGCTGAGTACACAGTAACTGTTCCTAAATTGATCGTTAACTCAGAAAACTTCAACATCGTTCACGGTGTAATCAAAGGTGACGTTGAAGTGAATGCAAACGGCTTTGTATTGAACGGTGCAAAAGTTGAAGGTAACGTAACATTCACTTCAAAAGAATTCCAAGATTCAGCAACACTTGACGAAGATGGCGCTTCTGTAACAGGCGACGTAACAGTTAGCGAATAATCTTTCACTGGATTTCTGTGAAATAGATGAAGAAAAAACGAGGTTGACAAGTTGATCATTGATCCTTGTCAACTTTTTTTTGTTTTTTTATAAACAATTGCATCCGCTCTCATTACTAACATTGTGTAAGTAAGAACAAAGCACAAGAAAAAAACTGGCTTGCTTACGCAAAACCAGCTTCTTCTTTAGGCGCTTATTCTTCAATAACTGCCCACTTGTAATCGTATTGCGCACCGGCACCGTGAGAAACGACCCCTTTTACTTTTGGTGCACGTAAATGAGCTTCAACGTTTTGGTACACAGGGATAACCCCTTGTTGATCCATGATGATTTTCTCTGCATCCAACAAATCTTGCCAGCGGGCATCTGGATTGCCAGCATTTGTCGTGGCAGATGATTTCACTGCTGCATCGTACTCATCGCTTGTCCAACGACCTCGGTTGTATGAATTATCGGTTACAAATAGATCTGTAAAACTGCTGGCATCCGCATAGTCAGCACCCCAGCCACCCATAACGACATCAAAATCACCTGAGTTTGAACGATCAAGGCGAACGGAGAAAGGTACTGGACTTAGGCTAACTTTCACCCCATCAAGCGTATCTTGAATCGCACTTTGAATATATTCAATGGCTTTTTTGGTTGAGTCTGTGTCAGAGGCCAAAATTTCAAAACTTAAAGAATCGATTCCCAAAGCCTCTTTGGCTTTTTCCCAATGTTCTTTGGCTTTTTCTTGATCGTATTCAATGACACTTTCCGCTTCATCGACAAAATCAGTATTATCAGTTGGGTTAAAGGTCATTCCTTTTGGTATCAATCCTGTGGAAGCCAATGAACCATCACCTAAAATCGATGTCACTAATGCATCACGATCGATGGCATAAGAGATTGCTTTACGCAGATCCTCATTGCGAAATGGCGAATCTTCTTCTCGCTGATTCAACTCGATATAGGAAGTACGGGCTAATGGTTCTGACACAAACGCTTCATCATTGGCCATTTGCTGCGCCAATTCTCCTGTTAAGATGACGTCGTCCGCTTGCCCATCCTGGAATAGATTCAAAGAGGTCGATGATTCTTTTACGACACTGACATTGATCGTATCAAGTTTCACCGTATCTTTATCCCAATATTGGTCGTTCTTTTCATATGACCATTCTGTATCGGTTCCTGGACCATCAAAGCCAGCTAACACAAACGGTCCATTGTAAACGGCATTGTCGCTTGTTGAAGCATATTGATCGCCGTTGTCTTCTACGACTGCTTGGCTTTGTGGGAAGAAGGATGGAAATGCCAATAAGTATTGGAAGTATGGCGTAGGTGTCGTCAGCGTGATTTCTAATTCATAGTCGCTGACTGCTTTGATCCCCAATTCTGAGGCATCTTTTTCACCTGCTGTTATCGCTTCGGCATTGGTTACGGGCGCAAATAAGTACGCATATTCAGAACCTGTTTCCGCACTTACGGTGCGTTGCCAGCCAAAGACATAATCCGCTGCTGTTACTGGTTCTCCATTTGACCATTTGGCATCTTCACGTAATTTCAATTTATAGGTCAGACCATCTTCACTGACTTCCGCTAATTCGGCGGCACCTGCTGGTTCGGGCTTACTATCAGCATCTAAGCGGTACAACCCTTCATACACATTATTTAAAGCACTGAAACTGATCGTATCGGTGGCTAAGGATAGATCAGCACTAGGCATTTCTTGTTGAACCACAACATTAAAAATTTGTTCGGCAGCTGCTGTCCCACTACCACTTGAACTTTCACCTGTACTTGATGTCCCTCCTGTTGAGCAACCTGCTAATACGATTCCACAAACA
>OAVP01000181.1_pt1 | contig 48916 bp, 51 predicted proteins | sample 1495311 | NCBI WGS metagenome assembly OAVP01 (sample SAMEA2580102, study PRJEB22360) | human gut metagenome | biome: human gut; feature: human-associated habitat; material: faeces | place: Denmark | collected 2008/2010
GGGCAGAGCTGGGAGGGGCCGCCTGCCAGCCGTCTTCCAGCGAGTGCTCATCGTTGCTCATCTGCTGCGCCAGTTGCGGGTAGCAGCGGCTGTTCACCAGATAAGCGCATACCTTGCGGCAGTCCCGCGCGTGCACCAGCCCAGGCAAACTTTTTAGCATCGTTCCCTGCGAAATTTCGCCGCCGAGGAGCATCACCTGCCAGGGAATTTTCGCCAGGCTCGCCAGCAGCGTGTTCAGCACCTGAATATGTTTCTCCTGCTTGAGAATAACCGCGTCATCTTCCAGTAACAGATAGTTTTGCCAGCCGTGCTGTTGCGCCAGACGCAGCGCCTGCAAGTGCGACTGACGGCGGCCCCGTTGACCGTTTTCATCTTCACTGGCGGCAAGGCGGGTGATCTTCTCGGGTGGAATATGCAGCAATGCCAGTTCTTCACGGATCTGTTGTAAGCGATCCGGGCGTTTATCCAGATTCACGACGACCACCTGATCGATCGCCTGATGGTTGATCGCCTGGTGATGAGTGGCGTTATGCAGACTCAGATAAGCATTGCGCAGCAGCGGATCGCGGACGATATCCGTAAGCGCCGTGTTTACCGGCGTGCTGGCCCCGATAATAAAGTCTTTATCAAAGGTGTTGTGGCTATGCGAGAAACACAAAATCGTGCGCTCGCCGGGCAGTTGCAGCGGGTTAACGCTGAAATTGTCGGTGAAACTTTTCTCTTCGCCTAAATTGCAATCATCGTCGTAACGGTGCTTTTTCAGGTAGTTACGGTGATAGCAAAAGGTGCCGTTGAGGATATTATGTGGGCCAAAGCTGCGGCTTTGAAAGATACGGTTGATATGGCTGTACCAGATGGGGATCTGGTCGGAACCGGAGATGAGCGCCCGGTGTTTTTGCATCATAGCGATGGTGTAAGAGATTTTATCTGCCGGATAGTAGTCGTCATCATCCATGCAGAGGATGTATTCGCCGCGCGCCAGTTCGTTGAGCATGTTGCGTTTTTTGCCCAGCGGCAGTTTTTCCGGGTGATGGATGTAGCGGATGTTAAAGGCTTCCGGCGTGCCATTGGTCAGGCGGTCGATGATGTGTTGATGGCTTTGTGGGGAATCGTCGAGGATGATGAGTTCGCGGCGGTCTGCCGGGTAATCCTGATAGCGGTACATATAGAGCAGGTACGGCAGGAATGCGCCGCGGTTCCAGGTTGGCGTGACGACGCTGACAAACGGTTTTTCGCGGTGGGTGGCGAGTGTTTTGATGATGGTTGGTGTTGGCATGGTGTTTGGGTGAGTTAATGTGTGAATGTGATGAACGTGCGTGCTGATGCCCTCACCCCGACCCTCTCCCACAGGGAGAGGGAGAAAATCAGCGCCGATTTTAACACCGTGCTCGATCGGTCCCCTCGCCCCTTTGGGGAGAGGGTTAGGGTGAGGGGCAAAGCGCGCGCAGAGCGACTCACGTTAGCAGCGAAAACGCTGAAAGCAGCGGGTCGGCGGCACATAACGACTGAATTTGCTGGCGAACCAACAGCGCATTTTCACTGGCTCGCCAGCGTTCAAACATGGCAAAGAGGGCGAAAATATCCTCCTGCCGCAGCGGAGAACCATCCAGCGTCCATAAACTGATTAACGTGCGGAGGAGATAAAAATCGCACACCAGCGGGAAATAATCCGCCCCGTCAGTCTGCCCAATCACATCGTGGTAAACGCGGTAAATCAGCCAGTTACGCATCATCCAGGGCGCGGTGGCAAAATGCTGTTGCCAGGTGGTTTGCCACTGCGTCTGAAGCTGCTGTTGTAACAGGGCTTCGCTGTTGGCGTCATGCAGCGTCAGTAAAGTAACCTGCAACGGCAGCGAGGCTTTGCGCGGGCTTTCCGGCAAAATCGACCAGTCAAACGCACAACCGCCGAGCAGCGTCATCAACTGGCGCGCCAGCTGTGGCACGGGCGGGAGCTGGGCGTACTGTGCCTGTAGCGTACCTTTTTTCGCATGATCGGCCAGCGCCAGTGGCAGCGTCGTCAAACGGGCCAGGATGTCTCCGTCTCTGCCCGGCATTTTGCTGGCGCGGGAGAGCAAAATCCCGACAGCATACAGGGAAAGCTCCGGGGTTAAATCACGGAGCGTGAGGGTACTCAAAATCACCTGGTTTACTATCGCATCGCGCGCGGAAAGCTCTGCGGAATTATCTTCCACAGGGCGGTAGGTGAGCTGTAAATCAAAGGCCCTGACATCGTTGAGCACCGCTTCGCAGCTGGCAATATCGGTCAATGACAGGCTCAGGCGAATCTCGTTTTTCCACACCTTGCGGACGTATAAAGGCGAACCGGGGTGACGCGCTAAAAATTTGCGCACGTATTCCGGTTCGTAACATTCAATAAAACTCATAGGTGGCTTCCAGTCTTTAATGCTGTGCAGGATATGCAATAAGCGTGCCGGGAATTTTTGTAATCAAAAACAAGGGATTGGAAATCAGGCGGAAAATCCATTTCCGCTATGGGGAAGGTATTCGCGTTATTCCTGATAGAGAAAATCTGCTTCGCTGCCTAAAAACGACTGAATAAATTCATACTGGCGAATCAACAGCTCGCCGTTTTTATCGTTGTAGGCTTTGCAGCGTTCCGCTTTTTGCTCAAGGCGTTGCCACAACTGCTGTGCTGCCGCTTTTTGTACCGCCGGAAGCCAGGCAAATACCTGCGCCAGACCGTCACGATTTACGCTAACACCGAGCATTTTCAGCAGGCTGTGCCGTTGATGGCTATGTCCATGCAACTGCTCATAGTGATGCGTTATCTCCTCGTTTACTGCCAGCAGCTCCTCGCTGGCGCGGCGAATCATGCAGATCCGCTGGCGCTGGAGACGTTCGCGCAGGGAATCATACAGCGCGTCGTCGTCACGAATTCCCTGCAGCAACGCCTTCACCTGTTGTAACCGGATACTCACTTCATCGGCCTCTTAGTTCTGGAAAAAACTCAGCATGTCGCTGGCTAACTGTTCGGTGTCCACTTGCAGGCTGCCGGAGGCCAGCATCGCCTGCATTTGCGCCACTTTGTCGCTGTCGATATCGCTCTCTTGCTGGTCGTTCAGCGTTTGCTGGGCGGACTGCAATCCCGCCTGAGTAATGTCGTCGGCGCTCAGCGTCGTGGTGGTGGTCGCCGTGGTTTTGCGCGGCTGGTTGGAGCCTGCCGTCGTGGCTGTCGGGCGATTGCCTGGCATAGTCGGGGTGATTTTCATCGCAACCTCGTCTCGGTAATTGGGTGGGTTACTCCGGTAAAGCGGTTAACAGGCGGCAAAACTTTAATCGCCTGCGCAAATTACTCCGCGCTTACCGTCGTCACCACGCCGCTTTCGGCCACCATTGCGCTGATGACCCGCTGGCTGCTGGCATTGCGCACTTTCACCATCTCGCCCTTACGACCATTTTTCAGCGCCACGCCGGGCATCGAGGCGGTGATCCCCGCGCTCTGGTAAACAATCATCACCGGCTGATCGCGCCCGACCAGCACCGGAGACACCAGTTCTTCTTTGGTGATGGGTCTGCCTGGTTGCAATGCGTGCTTACTGCTTAAACCAATCGCGTCATCAAGCTCCATCAACACATCGCGGCGCTGGGCGCTGACGTTGTAGGGCTTAAGCTCCACATCATTCGCGGTGAGCGGCATATCGCGGGCAACCAGTGACTTCGTCATTACCACCGGCACCAGTACATCCGGGCGCACCGCCACGTTCATCTGCCAGCTTTGCGGGCAACTAACGGTGAAGTTCATCCGGTTGAGGGCGATTTCCGCAGGCGAAGTCAGCGTGACGCCGGGTGTTTTAGTACAGGGCGCGGCGGTCGCAATCTGCGAGGGAATGTAGATCTTAAAGGTGTAGCGATAGTCATGCCACTGCCGCTGCTGCGCCAGCGATTCAATTTTTTGGCTCGCGGCATTCAGCACCTGGGCGTTGACTTGTTCCCGCGCGCTGTGTTGCACGGGATGGACGGCGGCGTAGCCCGGTAAGGCCAGCGCCAGGAGGAAGTAAAACTTCCGCCTGCAAAATTGAAAACTCATAAACCCTTTCTCATCAGTGACTTAAAAAATGGCATGGCGATTGCTTAGCGTATGCGGATTGAAGCAGGAGTGATGCAGGAAATGGGGATCAGTTTTCAGCAGGCATTGGGAGTACATCCGCAGGCAGTGAAGTTACGTCTTGAGAGGACCGAGCTACTGACTGCGAATCTGGCGAACGTCGATACGCCAAATTTCAAGGCTAAAGATATTGATTTTGCCAGGGAGATGCAACGGGCAAATAACGCGGCGGTGGATGTCCAGTACCGCGTGCCGATGCAGCCGTCGGAAGATGGCAACACCGTGGAACTGAACAGCGAACAGGCGCGGTTTTCACAAAATAGTATGGATTATCAAAGCAGTTTGACCTTTCTGAATCTGCAAATCAGCGGCATCAGAGAGGCCATTGAAGGGAAATAAGCATGTCATTTACTGATATCTATCAGATTTCCGGCTCGGCGATGACGGCGCAAACGCTACGTCTGAATACCGTTGCCAGTAACCTGGCGAATGCCAATGCGCCCGCCAGCAGCGAGGCGCAGGCGTATAAAGCGCGCAGCCCGGTGTTTGCCGCGGTGTATCACCACAGCCTGCTGGCGGGTACACATCGTCATGCCATTGACAGTGCCAGCGTGCAGGTACAGGACGTGCTGCAAACCGGCGGGGCGGTGAAACGCTATGAACCGCATTCGCCGCTCGCCGATGCTAACGGTGATGTCTGGTATCCCGACGTCAACGTGGTGGAACAGATGGCGGACATGATGTCGGCCTCGCGCGATTTCGAAACCAATGTCGATGTGCTCAACAACGTGAAAAGTATGCAGCAAAGTTTGCTGAAACTGGGAGAAGCCTGATGAATACCCTGGCGCTGAATGCGCAATCGCCGCAGCCAACGGCCACGCAGGAAAGCAGTAATGTGGCGGCCAGCGACACGCAAAGCAGCAGCGATAGCTCGCCTGTCGATACCTTCCTGACGCTGTTTGTCGCCGAGATCCAAAACCAGGACCCGACCGACCCGACCGACGCTACCGAATACATCGACCAGCTGTCGTCGATGGCGCAGGTGGCGATGATGGAAGAGATGAGCGTGCAGGCCAACACCAACGCGGTGCTGATGAGCAACATTCAGGTGATGGCGCTCGGTAACCTGGTGGGCGACGACATTATGGTGCAGACCACCGCCTTGCAGGTGAGCGACCAGACCATTAATGGTCGCGCTACGCTGGACGACGCCTGTACCACCGCCGATCTCCACTTTACCGATGCCGCAGGCGATGACTACACCGTCTCGCTGATCCCGCAAGGGAGTTCGTCCGTCGGGCCAGGCCAGGTGGATTTCTCGGTGAATCCCGCGGATTACGGTATCCCGCCGGGCGATTACGACGTCTCGGTGGTCACCAACACCGGGGAAGAAGAGGTGCCGATTGAAGTCTCCGGCGAAGTGGAAGATGTGCGCATCCCGCTCGACGGCAGCTCTCCGGTGCTCAACGTTGCAGGCGTCGGCGAAGTGCCGTTCACCATGATTAGCCAGTTTGGCGTACCCGATGCCGACAGTGATGTGGCCTGATTTTGTAGGCCGGATAAGGCGTTCACGCCGCATCCGGCAAAACAACGGGCACGCTGTCAAAATTTGAATTAACAGGAAGACACAATGAGTTATGAAATTGCCGCAACGGGGCTGAATGCCGTTAACGAACAGCTGGACGGGATCAGTAACAACATCGCTAACGCCGGAACGGTGGGCTATAAGTCGATGACCACCCAGTTTTCCGCCATGTATGCCGGAAGCCAGGCGATGGGCGTTAGCGTAGCGGGCACCGCGCAAAGTATTTCGCGCGGCGGTTCGCTGGTCTCCACCGGTAACGCGCTGGATCTGGCGATTAACAACGATGGCTTTTTTGTTACCTGCGACAGCGCGGGCAACATTTCTTATACCCGCGCCGGATCGTTTGAAACCGACAAAAACGGCTATATTGTCAACGCCTCGGGCGCTTATTTGCAGGGCTATCCGGTCGATGACACTGGCACTCTGCAAACCGGTACGGTCACCGATATCCAGATCAAAACCGGCAATATCCCGGCGCAGGCCAGCAGCAGCCTGACTTTTACCGCCAACTTCGATGCCAGCGACGACGCTATCGATCGCACAACCGTACCGTTCGACGCCACCAACAGCAGCTCGTACACCGACAGCTACACCACCACGGTGTATGACTCATTAGGCAACGAACATTCGGTATGCCAGTACTTCACCAAAACCAGCGACAACACCTGGGAAGTGCAGTACACCTTCGACGGTCAGCAGCAGACCGGCGTTCCGGCGACGACGTTAACCTTCGACCCGAACACCGGGAAGCTGACCTCGCCAACCACGCCGCAGACCATTGAATTTCAAACCGACGCTGCCGCACCCATCGACTTAACCGTTGATTACTCGACCTGTACGCAATACGGCTCTGAATTTTCGGTCACCACCAACGCCGCCAACGGCTACGCCTCCGCGACTCAGAATGGTGTGCAGGTTGATGACGATGGCAAAGTTTACGCCACCTACAGCAACGGCGAGCGCATGTTGCAGGGGCAGGTGGTGCTGGCGACTTTCCCGAATGAAAACGGCCTTGAAGCGGTAAGCGGCACCGCGTGGGTACAAACCGGGGAATCCGGCACCCCGCTGATTGGCGTTCCTGGCTCCGGCACTTGCGGCACGCTCTCATCGGGCGTGCTCGAAAGCTCTAACGTCGATATCACCAGCGAACTGGTCAACCTGATGACCGCCCAGCGTAACTATCAGGCCAACACCAAAGTTATCGCTACCAGCACACAGCTCGATGACGCGCTGTTCCAGGCAATGTAATGGACCGTTTGATTTATACCGCCCTGAGCGTGGCTTCTCAGACTTTGTACGAGCAGCAAATTAGCGCCAACAACCTGGCGAACGTCAACACCAACGGTTTTCGCGCCGATATGGCGATGGCGACCAACAACAAGGTGAAAGGCGGCGGCTTCGACACGCGCTATATGGCGCAGGAAGGGGCCAGCGGCGTGAACGACAGCACGGGTGTGGCGGAGAAAACCGAACGCCCGCTGGACGTGGCGATTCAGGGGGCAGGTTACATTGCGGTGCAGGATAAAAACGGCAACGAAGTGTATACCCGCAACGGCAACATTCAGCAGGACGACCAGGGGCAACTGACTATCGACGGCAATCTGGTGCTGGGGGATAACGGGCCGATCATTCTGCCGCCGAACGCCATCGCTTCGTTTGGCAGCGACGGCACGCTGTCGGTGACGCCCGATGACGGCGACGTGACCGCGACGATGGATATCGATCGCCTGAAGCTGGTGGATATCCCGGTCGCTAACCTGGCAAAAAATCCTGAAGGGATGCTGGTGACTGCCGACGGCGTACCGGCCCAGCGCGATGAAAATATCAAAGTCAGCGGCGGTTTTCTCGAAGGCAGCAACGTCTCAGCGGTGAGCGAAATGATGTCGTCCATCGCCATGAACCGCCAGTTTGAAGCGCAGATCAAGATGATGAAAACCGCCGAAGATATCAGCGACGCGGGCAACCGCTTATTGCGCGGCTCGTGATAACAGACACCAGGGAATAAAGCACCATGAACGCAGCATTATGGATCAGCAAAACCGGCCTCTCGGCGCAGGATGCTGAAATGAGCGCGATTGCCAACAACATCGCCAACGTTAACACCACTGGCTTCAAGCGCGACCGGGTGATGTTTCAGGATCTGTTCTACCAGACCCAGGAAGCGCCGGGCGCGATGCTCGACCAGAACAACATTATGCCGACCGGGCTGCAATTCGGGAGCGGCGTACGCATTGTCGGTACCCAGAAAACCTTCACCGAAGGCAACGTCGAAACCACCGACAACGCGATGAATGTCGCCATTATGGGGCAGGGATTTTTACAGGTGCAAAAGGCTAACGGCGATATCGCCTATACCCGCGATGGCAACTTGCAAGTGAACGCCGACGGCGTGCTGACTATCTCGCAGGGTTTGCCGTTACAACCGGAAATCGACGTTCCGGCGGGGGCGACTAACGTTGCGTTTGGTGAGGACGGCACGGTGACGGCGATCTTACCCGGCGACAGCGATGTGACCGAGTTAGGGCAACTGACACTGGTGAACTTCGCTAACCCGGCGGGGCTTTCCGCCGAGGGCGACAACCTGTATCTGGAAACCGCTGCCAGCGGTCAGCCGACCGAAGGCGTACCGGGCGAAGATGGGCTTGGCACCTTGCAGGACAACGCGCTGGAAGGCTCGAACGTGGATATCGTCAATGAAATGGTGGCGATGATTACGGTGCAACGCGCGTACGAGATGAACGCCAAAATGGTGTCAGCAGCGGACGATATGTTGCAGTACATCAGCCAGACGCTGTAAGGCGAAATGTCGGATGCGACGCTGACGCGTCTTATCCGACCTACAAGAGCACATAACTCACTGTATTTAAAACAGGCAGAACGTGAAAAATTATCTCTGGCTGGTGGCGCTGCTTCCCCTGCTTAGCGGGTGTGAATCGCAGGCCATTCTGGTCAAAAAAGACGACGCATACTTTGCGCCACCGAAAACCGAAGCGCCGCCTCCGGCAGACGGGCGTGCCGGGGGGGTATTTGAAACCGGCTACAATTGGTCGCTGACCGCCGACCGGCGGGCTTACCGCGTGGGCGATATCCTGACGGTGATCCTCGAAGAATCGACCCAGTCGAGCAAACAGGCGAAAACCAACTTCGGCAAAAGCAACACCGTCGATATTGGCGCACCGACGATTTTTGGTCACACCAAAGATAAGCTTTCCGGCTCTATCGACGCCAACCGCGACTTTGACGGCAGCGCCACTTCCCAGCAGCAGAACAGCCTGCGCGGGGAGATCACCGTTTCCGTCCATGCGGTGCAGCCCAACGGCATCCTGGAAATTCGCGGCGAGAAATGGCTCACCCTCAACCAGGGCGATGAGTACATCCGCTTAAGCGGCCTGGTGCGCGCCGACGACATCCAGAACGACAACTCGGTTTCCTCCCAGCGGATCGCCGACGCCCGTATCTCCTATGCCGGACGTGGCGCGTTAAGCGACGCCAATGCCGCAGGCTGGCTGACGCGGTTGTTTAACCATCCTCTGTTCCCGATTTAATGCCGGAGAGTGCAATGCAAAACTGGATAAAAACAGTGGTCGTAGCCGTAAGCCTGGCGCTACCCGGCGTGGTGCTGGCGCAATCGCTGGAGTCACTGGTCAACGTACAGGGCGTGCGTGAAAACCAACTGGTCGGCTACAGCCTGGTGGTCGGCCTCGACGGTACCGGTGATAAAAACCAGGTCAAATTCACCAACCAGACCATCACCAATATGCTGCGCCAGTTCGGCGTGCAACTGCCGAATAAAATCGACCCGAAGGTGAAAAACGTCGCCGCGGTGGCGGTGAGCGCCACGCTGCCGCCGATGTACTCGCGCGGGCAGACCATTGATGTCACCGTTTCGTCGATTGGCGATGCCAAAAGTATTCGCGGCGGCACTTTGCTGCTGACCCAACTGCACGGCGCGGATGGGGAAGTTTACGCCCTGGCACAGGGCAGCGTGGTGGTGGGCGGGATGAACGCCACCGGGGCCAGCGGTTCCAGCGTAACGGTTAATACGCCAACCGCCGGGTTAATTCCTAACGGCGCAACGGTGGAGCGCGAGATCCCCAGCGATTTTCAGATGGGCGATACCATCACCCTCAACCTGAAACGCCCGTCGTTTAAAGACGCCAACAACATTGCGGCGGCGATCAACGCCTCGTTTGGCGGTATTGCCACCGCGCAGAGTTCCACCAACGTTACCGTGCGCGCGCCCACCAGCCCCGGCGCGCGGGTGGCATTTATGTCGCAACTGGACGATGTGCAGGTGCAGGCGGAGAAAATCCGCGCTCGCGTGGTGTTTAACTCGCGTACCGGCACGGTGGTAATGGGCGATGGCGTTGCGCTACACGCGGCGGCGGTGTCGCACGGCAGCCTGACCGTTTCGATTAACGAAACCAGCAAAGTTAGCCAGCCGAATGCCTTTGCGGGTGGGCGCACGGCGGTTACGCCGCAGAGCAATATCGCGGTGAATCATGCCCGTCCGGGCGTGGTGAGTTTGCCGGAGTCGAGCAGCCTGAAAACGCTCGTCAATGCGCTGAACAGTTTAGGCGCGACGCCGGACGACATTATGTCGATTTTGCAGGCGCTGCATGAGGCGGGCGCGCTGGATGCCGACCTGGAGGTGATCTGATGAAAGTGAACGCCAGCGGCGGGATTGACGGCAGCGACGCGTTAATGGGGCCGAAGGTTCAGGCCAATGATATCAAGCAGGCCGCCGAACAGTTTGAGGCGATTTTTTTACGCAACATGCTGAAAGAGATGCGGAAAACCAACGAGTTGTTTGATTCAAAAGATAACCCGTTTAACAGCGATTCGGTGCGCATGATGCAGGGGTTTTATGACGATGAGTTGTGTAACACCCTGGCGCAGCAGCACGGGATTGGCATTGCGGCGATGATTGTGAAGCAGTTGTCGCCGAAGCATAAATGAGCTTCGGCGTTCGGTGCACGATGCCTGATGCGACGCTGGCGCGTCTTATCAGGCCTACGAGTCGCCCGTATGTAGGCCGGATAAGGCGTCCACGCCGCATCCGGCGTTCGGCACCCGGTTTACGGAACTTAAGAATCCCCAACTTTACGCCGCTTTTAACCGGCACGATTTACCGGTAAGGATCCAACATGGACATGATTAACATCGGCTACAGCGGTGCATCAACCGCGCAGGTGGAGCTTAACGTCACGGCGCAAAACACCGCCAACGCCATGACCACGGGCTACACCCGTCAGGTGGCGGAGATCAGCACCATCGGTGCCAGCGGCGGTTCGCCGAACAGCGCCGGTAACGGCGTACAGGTCGACAGCATTCGCCGCGTCTCCAACCAGTATCAGGTGAATCAGGTGTGGTATGCCGCCAGCGATTACGGCTATTACAGCACCCAGCAGGGGTATCTCAGCCAACTGGAAGCGGTACTGAGCGACGATAACAGCAGCCTGAGCGGCGGCTTCGATAACTTCTTCGCCGCCCTTAACGAAGCAACCACCAGCCCCGATGATTCCGCCCTGCGCGAGCAGGTGATCAGTGAAGCCGGGGCGCTGTCGTTGCGTATTGATAACACGCTGGATTACATCGACTCGCAAAGCACGGAAATCATCAGCCAGCAGCAGGCGATGGTGTCGCAAATCAATACGCTCACCAGCGGCATCGCCAGCTATAACCAGCAAATCGCTCAGGCTGAAGCCAATGGCGATAACGCCTCCGCGCTGTACGACGCCCGCGACCAGATGGTGGAAGAACTGAGCGGGATGATGGATGTGCAGGTCAATATCGACGACCAGGGCAACTACAACGTTACCCTGAAAAACGGTCAGCCGCTGGTGAGCGGGCAGCAAAGTTCGACCATCGCGCTGGAAACCAACGCCGATGGCACGTCGACCATGTCGCTGACCTTCGCTGGCACCACCTCGACGATGACCACCGACACCGGCGGTTCATTAGGCGCACTGTTTGATTATCAAAACGATGTGCTGACGCCGCTGACCGACACCATCAACAGCATGGCGTCGCAGTTCGCCGATGCGGTCAACAATCAACTGGCGCAGGGCTATGACCTCAACGGTAACCCCGGCGAGCCGCTGTTTATCTATGACGCCAGCAATGCCGATGGCCCGCTGACCGTCAACCCGGATATCACCGCCGACGAGCTGGCGTTCTCCAGTTCGCCGGACGAAAGCGGCAACAGCGACAACCTGCAGGCGCTGATCAATATCTCCACCGAACCGCTGGAAATAGCCAACCTCGGCAGCGTGACGGTCGGGCAGGCGTGCTCGTCAATCATCAGCAATATCGGCATTTACAGTCAGCAAAACCAGACGGAAGTCGATGCCGCGTCCAATGTCTATTCCGCAGCGCAAAATCAGCAGAGCAGCGTCAGCGGCGTCAGCATGGACGAAGAGGCGGTTAACCTGATCACCTATCAACAAATTTATGAAGCCAATCTGAAAGTCATTTCCGCCGGGGCCGAGATTTTCGATTCGGTGCTGGAAATGTGCAGCTAAGCGGGAGCGCGAAAATGCGAGTAACTACCCAACAAACCTACGTCTCGATGACGCAAAGTTTTAATAATCTCTCTGGCGATCTGGCGCATGTTGTCGAGCAGATGGCAACCGGCAAGCAGATTTTGCAGCCGTCAGATGACCCGATCGCCGCCACGCGAATCACCCAGTTAAACCGCCAGCAGTCGGCGATTGAGCAGTATCAGAGCAATATCGACTCCGCGTCGGCGGGCTTAAGCCAGCAGGAGTCGATTCTCGATGGCGTCAACAACAGCCTGCTGGCGGTGCGTGACGACCTGCTGGAAGCGGCGAACGGCACCAATACCGCCGATTCGCTCGCAAGCCTCGGGCAGGATATTGAGTCGCTCACCGAATCGATGGTCGCGGCGCTCAATTATCAGGACGAAGACGGGCACTACGTGTTTGGCGGCACCATCAACGATCAGCCGCCGATTGTGGCGGTGGACAATGACGGCGATGGCGTCACCGACAGCTACAGCCTACCAGGGCAACAGCGACCACCGCCAGACCACGGTGTCGAACGGCGTAGAAGTGGATACCAACGTGGCGGCGAGCGATTTCTTCGGTAGCAATTTAGACGTGCTCAACACGCTGAATTCGCTCTCTCAGGAGTTGCAAGACCCCAACGCTGACCCCGCCGATCCGCAGGTGCAGAGCGATATTCAGAACGCCGTTGATGTGGTGGATACCGCCTCGGACGACCTCAACGCCTCGATCGCGTCGCTCGGCGAGACGCAGAACACCATGTCGATGTTGAGCGATGCGCAGACCGATATCTCTACTTCTAATGATGAGTTGATTGGTTCATTACAGGATCTCGATTACGGCCCGGCGTCGATCACCTTTACCGGACTGGAAGTGGCAATGGAAGCTACCCTCAAGACTTACTCGAAAGTGAGTGAGTTGAATTTGTTCAGCGTTCTCTAACTCTTTCAGGAACAGTATGCAGGTCGGACTTACATCTTCGTCACTCGCCACCGGCGGCGCGCATAGCGCTGCGGTATCGTCGTCAACCGTTGCGCCCACTCAGGCGGTGCGGCAAAAACTCCCGGCGACGGCGAGTGAATATCCGGCCTCGCCGCTGATTACCACTCGCCCGCAGCGTTACAGCGTGCAGCTTAACGACCAGCTCACCACGTTGCAGCAGGCGGATCATTATCTCGGGCAACTGGAGCAGCAGTTGCTCGACTATCGTCACAGCCAGCGTAAAGGCGGGCAGGCGCAGAATACGGCGCTGATGCAGATGCTGGACAAACGCACCGCGCTTTCCGGCGGTGCGGTGGACCGCCAGTTGCAGCCGGTGTTGCAGGGCGAAGCGCGGGTGACCTTTCACTCGCCGGATCTGGCGAATCTGGTACACAATCCCACGCCGGGAACGCGCATGTTCAGCGTCTCTGACGGGCGGCAGACTCAGCTTTCGGCGGTGATGCTGTCTGAGGATGACAGCGCCGCGCAGTATCAGACGCGGCTGACCAACGCCCTGCGCCGCGTGGGCGTGCAGGTACATCAGCAAGCGGATGGCATCAGTTTCTCCACCACTGAAAAACAGTGGCCTCATATCGAGCGCACCTTAAGCGTGCGCACCGATGGTGATAAGTCGGCGTTTATGCCGCTGAAAACTTTTGCCGAGCCGTCTGAGGCAGACCGTTTAGCTCAAAGCCTGCAACAGGGCGGTGCGGGAATTTCTCAGACGTTAGAAAGCATTAATCAGCAGCGTGCGCAGATGGCGGTACAGCAGGAAAAGGCGCGGCAGTTGATCGACGGCATGTCGCGCTTCCCGCAAACGGAAAACGCGGTGCAGGCGTCGGAAAACCTCGGCGGCGTGCTGGATAGCGCGAATCATAACTATCAGGTTTTATTGCAGGCGGTGAATGGTCAGGCGCGAATTTCCAGCCAGACGGTGAGGAATTTATTGGGGTAATTATCAGCCGGATAAGACGCGTTTAGCGTCGCATCCGGCATATATTGGCACTCATCAGCATTTCTGCAAAGTATTTAACAACTTCTCTAAATTCTGATACATCGCGCTATTAATATCGCTGTTCTGCCAGCCTTCCACATTAAAAGTTAATTGCCAGCTACCATTGCACTGGTTGCGCAGAACAATATCACTTTCCAGTCGGTTACGAACATATTTATAATAGGTTGTCATTGTCATATTATGCGCTGACAATAAATTATCAAGTTTGTCTTTCCCTGGTGCGAGGGTTTGTGACAGTAACGGTACGGAATTATTTTCTTTTCCAGAACTAAGGTGAAATATTTTTATTCTTGGACTGTTAATTGACTCTTTTACCAGTTGCGGGGCATCAGGTGTACTTTTCAAGTGTGAATACCCCACGGTCGAGCCAATAAATATAACAGCCGCGGCTAACGCTAGCCCCATTATTACTTTATGTTTTTTTCTAACAGTCACAGGCGGTGTTGTAGAAGATATCTCTTCTGGTACTGTTTCCTGTATCTGGTCGGTAATAATCAGTTTTTTTGCAGGCGATGAGTCCGGCAAAGACACATACTCTTTATTGCATAAGTAACCTTTCTTCGGAATTGTTTTAATAATGTTCTGTTGTTTGCCATCATCATCGATAGCAACGCGCAACGCATGGATCGCCGTCGGCAGGCTGTTTCCGCCGACAATGCGGTTCTTCCATACTTCGGCACATAAATAAGATCGCGATAAAACCACATCGGCATTTTTTGCTAATGTTTCCAGCAAAATAAAATGGTATTCGCCGAGACGACGTGTTTCACCCGTTTCGCAATGTATTAAGGCATTAAGCGACGGGTCCATCCGCCAGTTGTTGATAATAATACTCATAGTTGAGTTTACCTTAGCAAGGGATAAATGTTTCCTGATAGTGCTTTGCATAAAGCACAGTCTTATACGTCCCTGAGAAGATGATTTTTCTGCGTGATAACTAATATTTTATGGTAATAGGATTATTCTTAATCACTATATGGCGTGGAAATGTAACGAAATGACAGGACTGGTACAATAGCCAAATGTGTACTATTTGCAACGCAATGTAAATTTTGGCATCAGTACATTGAGAAGAAAACGCGTTAATTGATGGTAATCTTAACTATATCAAGCGTTTGATAAAGACATATTTTGATACCTGGCCATGTGGCAGATATTGCTAATAATCTTTTTATCTGAATTTAAACTCTGCTTTTTTTAGCTAAAAGTGGCATCAGATAAATCGCAGTGAAATTTTTTTAACGGCGGTTTTAAGTTTGCTCCTTAGGTGTCGTTTTTACAGGGTATCGAAACGAAAACGATTAATCCCAAGGAGCAGTATCATGTTATCTATTAACACCAATAACGCCTCAATGGCCGCCGTTAATGCAATCAGCAAAAGCAGCTCTTCTTTGTCTACATCTATGGAACGCCTGGCGACAGGTAACCGGATTAACTCTTCTGCCGATGACGCCGCAGGCAAACAAATTGCTAACCGTCTGACAGCACAGTCCAGCGGTATGGGCGTGGCGCTGAGCAACATCAATGACGCAACCGCGATGCTGCAAACCGCCGATAGTATGTTCGATGAAATGTCTGATGTGCTGGGTCGTATGAAAGACCTGTCAACTCAGGCAGCGAACGGCACCTACAGCGACGACGATCTGCAGGCGATGCAGGACGAATACGACGAACTGGGTCAGCAGATGTCTGACATGCTGCAAAACACCACTTACGGCGGCACCAACCTGTTCGGTGTTTCCGGTACCAGCAACACCGGTACTGACGGTCTGTTCCAGAGCGCGGTAACTTTCCAGGTGGGCGCGGAATCTTCCGACACCATGACCGTGAACATCTCCAGCCAACTGAACACGCTGGTGACCGATCTTTCTGCTATCAGCAACTCCTTTAGCGCGGATCAGGCAGACACCACGGGTACTGCAGGTGTTTCTGGCGGTACTGAGCTGACCGCGTCTGGCTCGGCTAACCAGATGATCACCAGCATCTCTACCGCGATGGATGACGTTTCGCAGATCCAGTCCAAGCTGGGTGCGTCTATCAACCGTCTGAACGACACCGCCAACAACCTGACCAGTATGCAGGACAACACCGAAGTCGCTATCGGTAACATTATGGATACCGACTACGCGACGGAAGCGTCCAATATGACCAAACAGCAGGTGCTGATGCAGACTGGCATCACCATGCTGAAACAGTCCAACAGCATGTCCAGCATGGTTTCCAGCCTGCTGCAGTAATGGCGGACTTGCCGGATGCGGCGTAAACGCCTTATTCGGCCTACGAACAACACCGCCTGCGGGCGGTGTTGTGCTTTCTGCGGCAGGCTTTTTTCCGCCAGACCGGAAACGCCATTTCCGCCTGTTTTTTAATCTATTGATTATTCACATAAAAAATATTGGCACGCCTTTTGCCAATAACCTGACATCGTTATCCGGAGTCATCAATGATCAACCCAAGAACCATTGCGCAAGAAATCGCGTATGCGGATGTCGCCACTCAGGCGGCAAACTTGCAGGAGAAGCAAACAGAGCTGGATGCTGAAAGCAGCGGCCTGGATTCGCTCAGTTCAGCGTTGAGCGATTTTCAGAGCGCCGTTGACGCGCTGAACAGCGATACCGACGGCCCGGTGACGTTTGCCGCCACCAGCAATAATGACTCGGCGACCGTTTCCGCCAATTCCCAGGCGCAGGCGGGAAGCTACTCATTTTTCGTTGAGCAACTGGCACAGGGGCAGCAAACCACGTTCAGTATGGGCGACGACGCCTTTTCCGCCACCGGCACTTTTGAACTGACGATGGGCGACAGCACCATGGATATCGATCTGTCGGCGGCAGATCAGAATGGTGACGGCGACGGTTTTATCGACGCCAGTGAACTGGTGAATGCGATTAACGACTCCGATGATAATCCGGGCGTGTCGGCGGCGCTGGTAAAAACCGACGGCACCACAACGATTATGCTCACCTCGGATAGCACCGGGGCGCAGAGCGCGTTTTCGGTGAGCGTAACGGGGCATGATGCCAGCAACGATAGCACCAGCGCGCCCGTTGCCACGGATGTTTCCTCCGCTCAGGACGCGATTATTCATCTTGGCAGCGCCACGGGGCCTGAGATCACCAACAGCAGCAATACGTTTGATGATGTGATCCCCGGTGTCACCATGACTTTCACCGAAGTCAGCGATTCTGACAGCGATCTCACTACCTTTAACATCAGCGAAGATTCCAGCGCCAGCCAGGAGAAAGTACAGACCTTTGTCGATGCCTATAACACCTTGATTGATACGGTTGATTCGCTAACCACCCACGGTGATGACAGTACCAGCGCCGGGGTATTTGCAGGCGACGCCGGACTCAGTTCACTGGCGAACCAGCTCGATGACATCGCCCATGCCAGCTACAACGGCGTGTCGATTGTTGACTATGGCATCACCCTCGATTCTCACGGCCACTTACAGATTGACTCCGACCAGTTCAACGACGAAATGGCGAAAAATCCTGACGGTCTGACCTCTATTTTCGTTGGCGACAACAGCATGGTGGCGCAGATGGACGACCTTATTAACACCTACACGGACTCCAGCAACGGCATCATCACCCTGCGCCAGCAGAACATTGACGATCAGATGAGCAAAATTCAGGACGAAGGCGATCAGCTTACTGATACCTATAACGCCAACTACGACCGTTATCTCGAGGAGTACACCAACACGCTGGTCGAGGTGTACACCATGAAAGCCAGCATGGCGGCATTCGCGTAACTCAGAAGGAATATCCCTAAAGATGTACCAAGTACAGGACGGCTATTCGCAATATAAAGAGATCGATCTCGCGGCGCGTACTGCGGCGGCATCGCCTCTGGAACTGGTGCTGGTGCTGTTTTCTGGCCTGATGGACGAACTGGAACGCGCCAAAAGCCATATTGAAGGGCGGCGTTTCGAGAAGAAAGCCCAGAGCATCAATAAATGCATCGACATTCTCAATGCGCTCACCAGTTCGCTGGAGTTTGAAACTGGCGGCGAGCTGGTGGTCAACCTTTCGCGACTCTATGACCACTGCGTTTACCGATTGTATGAGGCCAGCGGCGAACTGTCGGCAGAGAAAATCGATGAAGTGATGCTGATCTTAAGCAACCTGCGCGAAGGCTGGGAAGGGCTTTCGGGCAAGCTGGGTTAAGACGATGGAAAAACAACGCAGGCAACTTTTCGCACTGGTCGAGGCGATGAATGAAGCTCTCGACAAGCAACGCTGGCGACGCCTTCCAGCACTGCATCAGCAGTTGATACGCCAGTTTCACGATTACGCGGCGGCGGAAACCGACGCGGCGCAGTTGTGTGCGGTGAAGGCGCGACTGTACGGCGCGTTTAATGCCCTGATTAAACGGCGCGAGCAGCGCGCAGAAGTGTTGAAGGCGCGTATGGAACAGCATCAGCGGCATCAGGAAGGTGTGCTCGCCTACTCAATTGTTAATTTACTTTCGGAGAAGTCATGAATCCGGCATTGCTTGCCACGCTCGGAACGCTTGCGGAAACCGCTTCGTTGAAGGCGGATATTTTACCGCCGGTGAGCGGTGAAAACGCGCCCGCGTTTACCCTGCCGAAAATGGCGGTCGCGGCGGTGGCGGAGCGCGTTCATAGCGCTAAAACCAGTCAGCAACAAGCGACGCGCCCGCAGGAGAACGATCCGGTGGCGATGCAGGCGCTAATGGCGCTGTTACTTCCGCAACCTGCCGCGCCGCATCAGGACACGCCGCAGCCGCGAAACGTCGCAACATCGCCGGTTATCCAGCAATTGACGAAAGCGGTGGTGCAAAACGCGCCGCAACGCCCGACGCAACAGCAGGAACTCACGCCGTTGCCGCCGCAGTTGCAGGAACTGATCAGTCAGTTGCCGCAGGCGAAGCCCGAACAGCAGGCCAGATTAGCGACTTACGCCAGTGAAGATTTACATGCCATTGCGCCGACGCAGCCGCGCGTCTCAACACAGCCAGCTCGCCCGAAACCTGAACTAACCCGTGTGACCGCGCGCCCGCAGGTCGAGCGTAAAACGGAAAAAGTGCCGGACAGCGAACCAGTTATTGCGCGTGCGGTGTTGCAGGTTAAGACGCCGGAGCTGGTCAGCGATCATCAGGAGATTGTCGCCAAACCAGCCACGCTTTCGATGGATGAACTGGGCGAAAAACTGACGACGCTGTTGAAAGATCAGATCCACTTTCAGCTCAACAAACAACAGCAGATCTCCACCATCCGTCTCGATCCACCGTCGCTTGGCAAGCTCGAGATCGCCGTACAACTCGACAACGGCAAACTGATGGTGCACATCGGCGCGAACCAAAGTGAAGTTTGCCGCGCGTTACAGCAGTTTAGCGACGATCTCCGCCAGCATCTGACGGCGCAAAATTTTATGGAGGTGAACGTACAGGTTTCCTCCGAAGGGCAGTCGCAGCAACAACAACAGTCGGGCCATCAGCAGGAAGAGGTGAGTGCTGCCTTACAGCTTGATGATGCGCCTCAATTTCAACAGAACGAATCCGTTTTGATCAAAGTGTAAAGGCAATATGAAGAAAATCGTGGTGGCGGGCGTGGTCAGCGCCGTTCTGGCGTTGGTGGTGGGGGCCGGAGCTGGATGGGGTGTCTGGCATCATTATGCCGGAAAAGGAAAACCGACTGCCGCCGCGCAGACGGAAACGGTGGAAACCCTGGATGAGAGCAAAAGCGTGTTTGTGACGTTGCCGGAAACCATTGTCACGCTGCATGACAATAACGGCGCGGACCATTATTTGTCGGCGGAATTAGTGATGGTGGTCGCCAGTGACAAAGAAGCGGAAAAAATAAAACATCAGGAGCCGCTGTATCAAAGTATTGCGGTTGAATGCCTGACGGAAATGAAATTTGAAGATTTGCGTGGCATGAAAATATCCGCCATCCGCAAACTCATTTCTGACGCGTTAAAGAAAGATCTTCAGCGTCGCAAAATGAGCGCACCGTATAAGGATTTGCTGGTGAAAAAAGTGGTCTTCCAGTAATCACCAGGCGGATATAAACATGCTACAGGATGTATTCGAGTCAGAAGAATTTGCTGCCGCGCCGGTATTAACCCCGCAGCAGGAGAGCCACTACTTGCAGGCCTATTTACCGTTGGTGCGTAAAGTGGTGCGGCAACTTGCCCCGCAGTGTAATTGCATTATTGATCGTCAGGATATGGAACAAACGGCGTTAATGGGGCTGCTTAATGCCATCCGCCGCTACGGGCTGCCGGACGAAGGTTTTGCGGGCTATGCTGTGCACCGTATTCGCGGCGCGATCCTGGATGAGCTGCGCGCTCTCGACTGGCGACCGCGCCAGCTGCGACAGAAATATCATCAGATGAAAGATCTGATTCGCGAAACGCGCAAAAAACTGGGGCACGAACCGGAGTGGTCAGAACTGGCCGTGGAAGGGATCTCGCATGAAGATTATCTCGAATATCAGCAACTGGAAGGGGCGGAAACGCTCGCCAGCCTGGACGAACTGCTGAACGGCGAAGGGCCTGGCATTCTGCTTGCTGGCAGGGAGCTGGAAGATCAGTTTGTCACCCAGCAAATGTTGCAACAGGCGCTTTCACAATTAAGCGAAAAAGAGCAACTGATCCTCTCCATGTATTACCAGCATGAGATGAATCTCAAAGAGATTGCGCTGGTATTAGGGCTAACCGAGGCCCGAATTTGTCAACTGAATAAACAGATCGCGCAGAAAATTCGTGATTTTGTCTATCCGAATTAAAGTGAAGAAATCATGCAAAAAATATTAGGTTTACTGGTGGTGCTCGGCTGCGTATTTGGCGGTTATTTTGAAGCGGGCGGGCAATTAGTGGCTATCTGGCAACCGGCGGAAATGATCATTATTTTGGGTGCCGGTTTCGGGGCGATGATTATTGGTAACCCGAAACATGTGCTGAAAGAGATTGCCCATCAAATTAAAGGCGTGATCAGTAAAAAACAGCTCGGGCCGGAGTTTCAGCGTCAGCTATTAATGTGCCTGTATGAGTTGCTCGAAATGGTGCAAAACGGTGGTCTGCGCATGCTGGATCAACATATTGAGCAACCGGAAGAGAGCACCATTTTCCAGAAATATCCGCTGGTGTTAACCCAGAAGCGGCTGGTGACCTTTATTGCCGATAACTTTCGCCTGATGGCGATGGGTAAAATCGACGCCCATGAACTGGAAGGCATTCTCGATCAGGAACTGGACACTGCGGAAGAGTCGCTGCTCACGCCGTCGCGCTCGCTGCAACGTACCGCCGAAGCGATGCCGGGATTTGGTATTTGTGCAGCAGTGCTGGGGATCATCATCACCATGCAGTCGATTGACGGCTCTATTGCCCTGATCGGCCTGAAAGTGGCGGCAGCGCTGGTGGGGACGTTTTTAGGCGTCTTTATCTGCTACTGCCTGATGGACCCGCTCGCCAACGCCATGGAACAACAGGCGCGGGCAGAACATTCTTTGCTGGAATGCGTGCGCACTGTGCTGGTGGCGCAGGCAGGCGGCAAACCGACGCTGCTGGCGGTGGATGCCGGGCGTAAGCTGCTGCATCTGGCGTCCAAACCGACCTTCGCCAACCTCGACGCGTGGGTGAATGCGATGCTGGAGCAAGAATAAGCATGAGAAAGACGGGCAACCGCCGCGAGCGTGGGGCAAAAACCACCATCGTCCGGCGGCAGATCAAAAAGAATCATGCCGGGCATCATGGCGGGGCGTGGAAGGTGGCGTTCGCCGACTTTACTTTGGCAATGATGGCGCTGTTTATGACCCTGTGGATTGTCAACAGCGTCAGTAAATCCGAGCGTGAAAGCATTATCGCCGCGCTGCACGGGCAGTCGATTTTTAACGGTGGTGGGCTGTCGCCGTTAAATAAAATCAGCCCGTCTCATCCGCCAAAACCTGCCACCGTGGCGGTGCCGGAAGAAACGGAGAAAAAAGCGCGTGATGTGAATGAGAAAACGGCGCTGCTGAAGAAGAAATCCGCCACCGAGCTTGGCGAGCTGGCAACCAGTATCACCACCATTGCCCGTGATGCGCATATGGAAGCGAATCTGGAGATGGAGATTGTTCCCCAGGGATTACGCGTGCTGATTAAAGACGACCAGAATCGCAATATGTTCGAACGCGGCAGCGCGCAGATTATGCCGTTCTTTAAAACGCTGCTGGTGGAGCTCGCGCCAGTTTTCGACTCGCTCGATAACAAAATTATTATTACCGGGCATACCGATGCGATGGCTTACAAAAACAATATCTACAACAACTGGAACCTTTCGGGTGACCGCGCGCTTTCGGCTCGTCGGGTGCTGGAAGAGGCCGGAATGCCGGAAGATAAAGTGATGCAGGTAAGCGCAATGGCGGACCAGATGCTGCTGGATTCCAAAAATCCGCAAAGCGCGGGCAACCGGCGCATTGAGATTATGGTGCTGACCAAAAGTGCGTCCGATACGCTGTATCAATACTTTGGTCAGCATGGGGATAAAGTGGTGCAGCCGCTGGTGCAAAAGCTGGATAAGCAGCAGGTGCTTTCGCAGCGAACGCGTTAAATGCTGAATCTTTACGCATTTCTCAAACCCTGAAATCACTGTATACTTTACCAGTGTTGAGAGGTGAGTAATGCGTAAAATCATTCATGTGGATATGGACTGCTTTTTCGCAGCGGTGGAGATGCGCGACAATCCCGCCCTGCGCGATATCCCTATTGCTATTGGCGGCAGCCGCGAACGTCGGGGGGTGATCAGCACCGCCAATTATCCCGCGCGTAAATTTGGCGTACGTAGCGCTATGCCGACAGGGATGGCGCTCAAATTATGCCCGCATCTCACCTTGCTTCCGGGGCGCTTTGACGCCTACAAAGAAGCCTCAAATCATATCCGTGAAATCTTCTCGCGCTACACCTCGCGTATTGAACCATTGTCACTGGATGAGGCTTATCTCGACGTCACCGATAGCGTCCATTGCCACGGTTCTGCGACCCTCATCGCCCAGGAAATCCGCCAGACGATTTTCAGCGAGCTGCAACTGACAGCGTCTGCGGGCGTGGCACCAGTAAAGTTTCTCGCCAAAATCGCCTCCGACATGAATAAACCCAACGGTCAGTTTGTGATTACGCCGGCAGAAGTTCCGGCATTTTTACAAACCTTACCGCTGGCAAAAATCCCCGGCGTCGGCAAAGTCTCGGCGGCAAAACTGGAAGCGATGGGGCTGCGGACCTGCGGTGATGTACAAAAGTGTGATCTGGTGATACTGCTTAAACGCTTTGGCAAATTTGGCCGCATTTTGTGGGAGCGTAGTCAGGGGATTGACGAGCGCGACGTTAACAGCGAACGGTTGCGAAAATCCGTCGGCGTGGAACGCACGATGGCGGAAGATATCCACCACTGGTCTGAATGTGAAGCGATTATCGAGCGGCTGTATCCGGAACTTGAACGCCGTCTGGCAAAGGTAAAACCTGATTTACTGATTGCCCGCCAGGGGGTGAAATTAAAGTTCGACGATTTTCAGCAAACTACTCAGGAGCACGTCTGGCCGCGGCTGAATAAAGCTGACTTAATCGCCACCGCGCGTAAAACCTGGGATGAACGCCGCGGCGGGCGCGGTGTGCGACTGGTGGGGCTGCATGTGACGTTGCTTGACCCGCAAATGGAAAGACAACTGGTGCTGGGATTATGAATAACATACAAATAAGAGACTATCAGCCTGGCGATTTTCAGCAACTATGCGCTATTTTCATTAGAGCGGTTACGATGACTGCCAGTCAGCATTATTCACCACAACAAATTGCCGCCTGGGCGCAGATTGACGAATCTCGCTGGAAGGAGAAACTCGCGAAATCACAAGTGCGGGTTGCAGTCATTAATGCAAAACTGGTCGGCTTTATTACCTGCGTTGAACACTATATCGATATGTTATTTGTTGACCCTGAATACACCCGCCGTGGGGTTGCCAGCGCTTTGTTAAAACCTTTGATTAAGTCTGAATCCGAACTTACGGTGGACGCAAGCATAACCGCAAAACCCTTTTTTGAACGTTATGGTTTTCAGACAGTTAAGCAGCAACGCGTTGAATGTCGGGGAGAGTGGTTTATTAATTTTTATATGCGTTATAAACAGCAACATTAAATCCAGCTTGCAATGAAAATAACGCAAGCCTAGTATGTGCGCGTTTTCTTATTCCACAAACTGCAAGGAGGTAAATCATGACAAATCCTTTATCAATGACTCTTTGCAGACCTTTCCAGGATTAATTCTTTTTTTCTTGCCCTGGATTCGTCTGCCATTTCCTGATTTTTTAATTGTTACTCTCAATAATTCAAGTCGCAACACATGCAACTTGAAGTATGACGAGTCTATTTACGGAATGGTATATGGGCAATTATATTCGTCCCTTATCCGATGCGGTATTTACCATCGCATCTGATGACCTGTGGATCGAGAGTTTAGCGATCCAACAATTACACACCACGGCAAATTTACCCAACATGCAGCGCGTAGTGGGGATGCCAGATTTACATCCCGGACGCGGCTATCCGATTGGCGCAGCGTTCTTCTCTGTTGGTCGTTTTTATCCGGCACTGGTCGGCAATGATATCGGCTGCGGTATGGCGCTATGGCAAACAGATATTCTCACTCGCAAATACAACGCCGATAAGTTTGAAAAGCGATTATCAGATCTGGATGACGTTGCTGAAGAAAGCTGGCTGGAGGAAAACCTGCCGTCAGCATTTGCACAGCATCCGTGGCGCAGCTCGCTTGGCTCTATCGGTGGCGGCAATCATTTCGCTGAACTGCAACAAGTTGATCAAATCATCAACGCTGAACTGTTTGCACTGGCAGGTCTGGATGCACAACATCTGCAACTGTTGGTTCATAGCGGCTCGCGGGGGGTGGGGCAGTCTATTTTACAGCGGCATATTGCCTCGTTCTCGCATCATGGTTTGCCTCAAGGCAGTGACGACGCGCTACGGTATATTGCGGAACATGACGATGCGCTGGCGTTTGCGTGTATTAATCGCCAGATGATCGCTTTGCGCATAATGCAACAAGTTAAGGCCACGGGAAGTCCGGTTCTGGATGTGGCGCATAACTTTGTTAGCGCGTGTCAAATCGGCGATCAACAGGGCTGGTTGCATCGTAAAGGTGCCACGCCGGATGACAACGGTCTGGTGATTATTCCCGGTTCACGTGGTGATTACTCCTGGATTGTACAGCCTGTTGCGAACGAAAAAACGCTCCACTCGCTGGCGCATGGGGCAGGGCGTAAATGGGGGCGCACCGAGTGTAAAGGGCGTCTGGCAGCGAAATACACGGCGACGCAACTCTCGCGTACTGAACTTGGCAGTCGGGTAATTTGTCGCGATAAACAACTCATCTTTGAAGAAGCGCCACAAGCCTATAAATCGGCTGAAAGCGTGGTGCAATGTCTGGTGCAGGCCGGTTTAATTATTCCTGTCGCGCGGCTGCGTCCGGTGCTAACGCTCAAAAACAGTGGAGGGAAAAAAGGATGATCTTGCTACAACTCTCCTCAGCGCAGGGGCCGGAAGAATGTTGTCTCGCAGTGAAAAAGGCGCTGGACAGGCTAATTAAAGAAGCTGCCCGACAAGACGTCGCGGTAACGGTGTTGGAAACAGAAACGGGCCGCTACTCTGACACGCTGCGTTCAGCTCTGGTTTCTCTGGATGGCGATAACGCATGGGCATTAAGCGAAAGCTGGTGCGGCACTATTCAGTGGATTTGTCCGAGTCCGTATCGGCCTCATCATGGGCGCAAAAACTGGTTTCTGGGCATTGGGCGTTTTACCGCTGATGAGCAGGAACAATCGGATGCAATCCGTTATGAGACGTTGCGTTCGTCGGGGCCGGGCGGTCAACATGTCAATAAAACCGACTCGGCGGTACGCGCCACGCATTTGGCATCCGGTATTAGCGTGAAGGTTCAGTCAGAGCGTAGTCAGCATGCTAACAAGCGGCTGGCACGATTGCTGATTGCCTGGAAGCTGGAGCAGCAGCAACAGGAAAATAGCGCGGTGCTGAAATCGCAGCGGCGAATGTTCCATCACCAGATTGAACGTGGCAACCCGAGACGGACATTTACAGGGATGGCTTTTATCGAAGGATAATGAAGGATGAAACTGCCGGAAGGCGATTAAACGCCATCCGGCAGCAAATCAAATAATTACTTCGCCGGAATTTCTTTCAGCAGTTCAGTCAGCAGTGTCCAGTAATGACCTACGCTTTCGATGTGAACTTGCTCATCCGGAGAGTGTGGACCGGTGATAGTTGGCCCGATAGAAACCATGTCCATTTCCGGATACGGTTTTTTGAACAGACCACATTCCAGGCCCGCGTGGATAATCTGGATGTTCGGTGTTTTGTTGAACAGACGCTGATAGGTTTCACGTACCAGATGCATCACCGGAGAATTAGCGTCCGGCTGCCAGCCAGGATATGCGCCTTTCGCTTCGGTTTTCGCGCCAGCTAGTTTACCCAGCGAATCCAGCATGCTCACCACGTAGTCTTTACCGCTGTCGATCAGTGAACGGATCAGGCAGTGAATTTCTACGTTATTGTCAGTCATGGTCACCACACCGACGTTCAGGGAGGTTTCGACCACACCTTTTGCCACGTCGGAATTGCGGATCACACCGTTCGGGGTGGCGTTCAGCAGACGAATAAAGGTATCGCGAGATTTCGCAATCAGGGCAGCTTTATCGTTCGCTACAGAGTCCAGCAACAAGGCCAGATTTTTCTCTTTCTCTGCCAGCTCGTTTTTCAGGATCTCCTGATAGGTATTCACCAGAGATTTCAGGACGTCGACTTTATCAGCTGCGACAGCAATGGTCGCAAAGGCTTCACGCGGGATGGCGTTACGCAGTGTGCCGCCGTTGAAATCGATAAGGCGCAGATCCAGTTCTTCCGCATGACCCGCCAGGAAGCGCACCAGTAGTTTGTTGGCATTACCCAGGCCAACGTGGATTTCACCGCCGGAGTGACCGCCTTTCAGACCTTTTAAGGTTAACTTGAAGGTTTCAAAACCAGCTGGAACCGCTTCACGATCTAAATGCAGGTTGGAGGTGAAGTCGATACCCCCCGCACAACCCATGTAGATTTCACCTTCTTCTTCGGAGTCGGTGTTAATCAGAATATCAGCCTGCAACCAGTTGCTCTGTAAGCCGAACGCACCGTCCATACCGGCTTCTTCGGTCATGGTCAGCAGCACTTCCAGCGGGCCGTGAACCACGTTTTCGTCAGCCAGAACCGCCAGCGCAGACGCCATACCAATGCCGTTATCTGCACCCAGCGTGGTGCCGCGCGCTTTAACCCATTCGCCATCAATATAAGGCTGGATAGGATCTTTCGTGAAGTCATGCACGGTGTCGTTATTTTTCTGCGGCACCATATCGAGGTGGGCCTGTAAGACGACCGGTTTACGATTTTCCATACCTGCGGTAGCAGGTTTACGAATCAGGATATTACCTACCTGATCGCGTTCGACATGGAAACCTTTCTCTTTTGCCCAACCAACAATGTATTCAGCGAGTTGCTCTTCATGATAGGACGGGTGAGGAATAGAACAGATTTTGGCAAAAATATCCCACAGCGGCTGTGGAGATAATTGAGACAGTTCAGACACGTTAAGTCTCCTTGTCGATCACCCGCAAAACAGTATTGCAGGTCACAGGGTTAGCAGAAAATGTTGTCAACACAAGACAGGCTTGCGAGATATGTTTGAGAATACCACTTTATCCCGCGTCAGGGAGAGGCAGTGCGTAAAAAGACGCGGACTCATGTGAAATACTGGTTTTTAGTGCGCCAGATCTCTATAATCTCGCGCAACCTATTTTCCCCTCGAACACTTTTTAAGCCGTAGATAAACAGGCTGGGACACTTCACATGAGCGAAAAATACATCGTCACCTGGGACATGTTGCAGATCCATGCACGTAAACTCGCAAGCCGACTGATGCCTTCTGAACAATGGAAAGGCATTATTGCCGTAAGCCGTGGCGGTCTGGTACCGGGTGCGTTACTGGCGCGTGAACTGGGTATTCGTCATGTCGATACCGTTTGTATTTCCAGCTACGATCACGACAACCAGCGCGAGCTTAAAGTGCTAAAACGCGCAGAAGGCGATGGCGAAGGCTTCATCGTTATTGATGACCTGGTGGATACCGGTGGTACTGCGGTTGCGATTCGTGAAATGTATCCAAAAGCACATTTTGTGACTATCTTCGCAAAACCGGCTGGTCGTCCGCTGGTTGATGACTATGTTGTTGATATCCCGCAAGATACCTGGATCGAACAGCCGTGGGATATGGGCGTCGTATTCGTCCCGCCAATCTCCGGTCGCTAATCTTTTCAACGCCTGGCACTGCCGGGCGTTGTTCTTTTTAACTTCAGGCGGGTTACAATAGTTTCCAGTAAGTATTCTGGAGGCTGCATCCATGACACAGGCAAACCTGAGCGAAACCCTGTTCAAACCCCGCTTTAAACATCCTGAAACCTCGACGCTAGTCCGCCGCTTTAATCACGGCGCACAACCGCCTGTGCAGTCGGCTCTTGATGGTAAAACCATCCCTCACTGGTATCGCATGATTAACCGTCTGATGTGGATCTGGCGCGGCATTGACCCACGTGAAATCCTCGACGTCCAGGCACGTATTGTGATGAGCGATGCTGAACGTACCGATGATGATTTATACGATACCGTGATTGGCTACCGTGGTGGCAACTGGATTTATGAGTGGGCCACCCAGGCGATGGTGTGGCAACAAAAAGCCTGTGCGGAAGAAGATCCGCAACTCAGTGGTCGACACTGGCTGCATGCGGCTACGTTGTACAACATTGCCGCCTATCCTCATCTGAAAGGAGATGACCTGGCCGAGCAAGCGCAGGCTTTATCAAACCGCGCCTATGAAGAGGCCGCCCAGCGTCTGCCGGGCACGATGCGGCAGATGGAGTTTACCGTACCCGGCGGTGCGCCCATCACCGGCTTTTTGCATATGCCGAAAGGCGATGGCCCGTTCCCGACAGTATTAATGTGTGGTGGTCTGGATGCGATGCAGACGGACTATTACAGCCTGTATGAACGTTATTTTGCGCCGCGCGGCATTGCGATGCTGACTATTGATATGCCGTCGGTGGGCTTTTCTTCAAAATGGAAGCTCACCCAGGACTCCAGCCTGTTGCATCAGCACGTCTTAAAGGCGCTGCCTAACGTACCGTGGGTGGATCACACTCGCGTCGCGGCCTTTGGTTTCCGTTTCGGCGCTAACGTTGCCGTGCGTCTGGCATACCTTGAATCGCCGCGTCTGAAAGCGGTTGCCTGTCTTGGTCCGGTAGTTCATACCCTGTTGAGTGATTTTAAGTGCCAGCAACAGGTGCCGGAAATGTATCTTGACGTTCTGGCGAGTCGTTTGGGGATGCATGATGCTTCCGATGACGCGTTGCGCGTGGAGCTGAATCGCTATTCATTAAAAGTGCAAGGATTGCTGGGACGTCGCTGCCCAACGCCAATGTTATCAGGCTACTGGAAGAACGATCCGTTCAGCCCGGAAGAGGACTCACGCTTAATCACCTCATCATCTGCTGACGGTAAATTATTAGAGATCCCATTTAACCCGGTGTATCGGAATTTTGACAAAGGTCTTCAGGAAATCACCGGCTGGATCGAAAAACGCTTGTGTTAAAAATTTGCTAAATTTTGCCAATTTGGTAAAACAGTTGCATCACAACAGGAGATAGCAATGACGTTACCGAGTGGACACCCGAAGAGCAGATTGATCAAAAAATTTACCGCACTAGGCCCGTATATTCGTGAAGGTAAGTGCGAAGATAATCGATTCTTTTTCGATTGTCTGGCTGTATGCGTCAACGTGAAACCGGCACCGGAAGTGCGTGAATTCTGGGGCTGGTGGATGGAGCTGGAAGCGCAGGAATCCCGTTTTACCTACAGTTACCAGTTTGGTCTGTTCGATAAAGCAGGCGACTGGAAGAGTGTTCCGGTAAAAGACACTGAAGTGGTTGAACGACTGGAGCACACCCTGCGTGAGTTTCACGAGAAGCTGCGTGAACTGCTGACGACGCTGAATCTGAAGCTGGAACCGGCGGATGATTTTCGTGACGAGCCGGTGAAGTTAACGGCGTGAGTGAAATGTGCCGGATGCATCACATCCGGCAATAATCATTAAAACTGATAGGTCATGCCAACCGCGACAATATCATCATTATTAATATTCAATTTGTTATCGCTATCCAGTTGGTTGATTTTATAATCAACAAACGCTGACATATTTTTGTTGAAATAATATGTAGCCCCGACATCGATATAATTGACCAGATCTTCATCACCGATACCTTCAATATCTTTCCCTTTCGATAAGACATAACCCAGCGATGGACGCAGACCAAAGTCAAACTGGTATTGAGCGACCGCTTCAAAGTTCTGTGTCTTATTGGCAAAGCCGCCAGTTATTGGCGTCATTTTGCGTGTTTCAGAATAAAAAGTTGCCAGATAAATATTATTGGCATCGTATTTCAGACCTGTTGCCCATGCTTCTGCACGCTTGCCTGTGCCACGGCTTTGCAGGTTCTGCTCGTTGGTGCGATCTGAGTTGGTATAGGCCCCACTAATGGCGAAATCGCTGCCGCCAAAGTCATATGTCAATGACGTGCCGAAGCCATCGCCGTTTTGCTTTTTAACGTCGCGGTTTTCGTTTTTCCCTTGATATTGCAGGGTTAAGTTCAGGCCATCGATAACGCCGAAGAAGTCGGTGTTCCGATACGTCGCCAGACCGCTGGCGCGTTTGGTCATAAAGTTGTCGGTCTGCGCCGAGGAGTCGCCACCAAATTCCGGGAACATATCGGTCCAGGCTTCCACGTCATACAACGCGCCCAGGTTACGGCCATAGTCGAAAGAACCCAAATCTTTATACTTCAATCCGGCAAAAGCGAGACGCGTTTTTTGCTGTGCAGTATCACTCTCCGCTTTATTTCCGGCAAACTCCGCTTCCCAACGGCCATAGCCAGTCAGTTGATCGTTAATTTGTGTTTCGCCTTTAAAACCAAAACGGATATAACTCTGGTCGCCATCTTTACTGTCGTTATCACTCATATAATGCATGGCTTTAACTTTGCCATAGACATCCAGTTTATTACCGTCTTTGTTATATATTTCTGCGGCCTGTACGGATGCAGATGCCACAATGCCCATCACCACTAATGCCAGAGTGCTCTTTTTCATTTTCATTCCTGATTTTAATTAACGCGCGAATATTCAGCGGGAGAGCCCCGTTGAAAACAGGAAAGTTTTTAACCTGAGATTGTTAAAGATATATTACAGATTAATAATATTCTTAAAATGTGGTAATTTATTAAATCTGTAATAAAAGCGTAAACAACTGCCGCTAGGCTTGCTGATCCCGCGCAACAAAACGCCATGCTTTGCTTGCAGATGGTTGGCAACCGACGACAGTCCTGCTAAAACGTTCGTTTGATATCATTTTTCCTAAAATTGAATGGCAGAGAATCATGAGTGACAGCCAGACGCTGGTGGTAAAACTCGGCACCAGTGTGCTAACAGGCGGATCGCGCCGTCTGAACCGTGCCCATATCGTTGAACTTGTTCGCCAGTGCGCGCAGTTACATGCCGCCGGGCATCGGATTGTTATTGTGACGTCGGGCGCGATCGCCGCCGGACGTGAGCACCTGGGGTACCCGGAACTGCCAGCGACTATCGCCTCGAAACAACTGCTGGCGGCGGTAGGGCAGAGTCGACTGATTCAACTGTGGGAACAGCTGTTTTCGATTTATGGCATTCACGTCGGGCAGATGCTGCTGACCCGTGCTGATATGGAAGACCGTGAACGCTTCCTGAACGCCCGCGACACCCTGCGTGCGTTGCTCGATAACAATATCGTTCCGGTAATCAATGAGAACGATGCTGTCGCTACGGCAGAGATTAAGGTCGGCGATAACGATAACCTTTCTGCGCTGGCGGCGATTCTGGCGGGTGCCGATAAACTGTTGCTGCTGACCGATCAAAAAGGTTTGTATACCGCTGATCCGCGCAGCAATCCGCAGGCAGAACTGATTAAAGATGTTTACGGCATTGATGACGCACTGCGCGCGATTGCCGGTGACAGCGTTTCAGGCCTCGGAACTGGCGGCATGAGTACCAAATTGCAGGCCGCTGACGTGGCTTGCCGTGCGGGTATCGACACCATTATTGCCGCGGGCAGCAAGCCGGGCGTTATTGGTGATGTGATGGAAGGCATTTCCGTCGGTACGCTGTTCCATGCCCAGGCGACTCCGCTTGAAAACCGTAAACGCTGGATTTTCGGTGCGCCGCCGGCGGGTGAAATCACGGTAGATGAAGGGGCAACTGCCGCCATTCTTGAACGCGGCAGCTCCCTGTTGCCGAAAGGCATTAAAAGCGTGACTGGCAATTTCTCGCGTGGTGAAGTCATCCGCATTTGCAACCTCGAAGGTCGCGATATCGCCCACGGCGTCAGTCGTTACAACAGCGATGCATTACGCCGTATTGCCGGGCACCACTCGCAAGAAATTGATGCAATACTGGGATATGAATACGGCCCGGTTGCCGTTCACCGTGATGACATGATTACCCGTTAAGGAGCAGGCTGATGCTGGAACAAATGGGCATTGCCGCGAAGCAAGCCTCGTATAAATTAGCGCAACTCTCCAGCCGCGAAAAAAATCGCGTGCTGGAAAAAATCGCCGATGAACTGGAAGCACAAAGCGAAATCATCCTCAACGCTAACGCCCAGGATGTTGCTGACGCGCGTGCCAATGGCCTTGGCGAAGCGATGCTTGACCGTCTGGCACTGACGCCCGCACGGCTGAAAGGCATTGCCGATGATGTGCGCCAGGTGTGTAACCTCGCCGATCCGGTGGGGCAGGTAATCGATGGCAGCGTACTGGACAGCGGCCTGCGTCTTGAGCGTCGTCGCGTACCGCTGGGGGTTATTGGCGTGATTTATGAAGCGCGCCCGAACGTGACGGTTGATGTCGCTTCGCTGTGCCTGAAAACCGGTAATGCGGTGATCCTGCGCGGTGGCAAAGAAACGTGTCGCACTAACGCTGCAACGGTGGCGGTGATTCAGGACGCCCTGAAATCCTGCGGCTTACCGGCGGGTGCCGTGCAGGCGATTGATAATCCTGACCGTGCGCTGGTCAGTGAAATGCTGCGTATGGATAAATACATCGACATGCTGATCCCGCGTGGTGGCGCTGGTTTGCATAAACTGTGCCGTGAACAGTCGACAATCCCGGTGATCACAGGTGGTATAGGCGTATGCCATATTTACGTTGATGAAAGTGTAGAGATCGCTGAAGCATTAAAAGTGATCGTCAACGCGAAAACTCAGCGTCCGAGCACATGTAATACGGTTGAAACGTTGCTGGTGAATAAAAACATCGCCGATAGCTTCCTGCCCGCATTAAGCAAACAAATGGCGGAAAGCGGCGTGACATTACACGCAGATGCAGCTGCACTGGCGCAGTTGCAGGCAGGCCCTGCGAAGGTGGTTGCTGTTAAAGCCGAAGAGTATGACGATGAGTTTCTGTCATTAGATTTGAACGTCAAAATCGTCAGCGATCTTGACGATGCCATCGCCCATATTCGTGAACACGGCACACAACACTCCGATGCGATCCTGACCCGCGATATGCGCAACGCCCAGCGTTTTGTTAACGAAGTGGATTCGTCCGCTGTTTACGTTAACGCCTCTACGCGTTTTACCGACGGCGGCCAGTTTGGTCTGGGTGCGGAAGTGGCGGTAAGCACACAAAAACTCCACGCGCGTGGCCCAATGGGGCTGGAAGCACTGACCACTTACAAGTGGATCGGCATTGGTGATTACACCATTCGTGCGTAAATAAAACCGGGTGATGCAAAAGTAGCCATTTGATTCACAAGGCCATTGACGCATCGCCCGGTTAGTTTTAACCTTGTCCACCGTGATTCACGTTCGTGAACATGTCCTTTCAGGGCCGATATAGCTCAGTTGGTAGAGCAGCGCATTCGTAATGCGAAGGTCGTAGGTTCGACTCCTATTATCGGCACCATTTAAATCAATAAGTTACACATCATTAGTACCTTCCTTATTTTTTGACTGGGACGAATTTGGGACCGATGGGTTCAGGATCGAGTCTATTTGCCGTGCGTGTTCGGTAAGGTGATTAGGTGCAAGGTGAGCATATCGACGAACCATTTCGATAGACTCCCAGCCTCCCATTTCCTGTAACACTGACAACGGGACTCCGGCTTGAACCAGCCAACTTGCCCAGGTGTGTCTCAAGTCGTGAAATCTGAAATCATCAATACCAGCCCGTCTCAGCGCCGCTTTCCAGGCTGTGTTTGCGTCATACCGCATCTTCCTTACTGTTGGCGCTTTCGTTCCGTCTGGTTTGGTACAGCTTTCCTTGTACACAAATACCCAACGGTGATGATTCCCGATTTGTTTTTTCAAAACGCGACATGCAGTATCATTCAGCGCAACGCCAATTGCGCGGTTTGATTTACTCTCTTCCGGGTTTATCCATGCCACCCGGCGCTGCATATCTATTTGTTGCCATTCAAGGTTGATGATGTTCGAGCGTCTTAAGCCTGTTGCCAGTGCAAATTCAACAACAGACTTTAATGGCTCCGGACATTCATCAATCAGCCTTTGTGCTTCATGGGGCTCCAGCCAGCGGATCCGTTTATTCTTTGGTTGAGGCACTTTAATAATTGGTGCCTTATCCAGCATTTTCCATTCACGCTCTGCGGCTCTTAGTAGGGCCTTTATAAATGAAAGATGCGTAGCCTTCGTTGCAACGGACGCTGGTTTTGGCGTGTATTCTGGAACAGGTTTCCCTTTTTTTCTGCATGCTTCTGCCCTGAGTTTCCAGTTTTCCTCATGACGCCGGTTCGTCATTTTCTGCATTGCTGAATAAATTTTTGATTCAGTAATGTCTCTTAGTTGCATTCCTGCGAAATGTTGAAGCCAGAATCCGATCCGGCTTTTGTCATCGTCCAGTGATTTTTTATGTGCTTTCTCTTCAAGCCACCTGACACACGCTTCCTCGAACGTTATATCAGGTATTTCACCAAGTTTGCTGACCCGCCATGCTTCAGCCTTTAGCTTGTCATGGAGTTCTGTCGCCTGCCTTTTGTCCTTTGTTCCAAGAGACTGTTTAAATCTTTTACCGTTCGGCAATGTGAAACTGGCGTACCATATTTCACCTCTGCGGAAGAGTGACATTTTCTTTCCTCTGTTATGCCATCACCCGCGCTCACCTGGACAGTATGCAGCGGAGACTGAAGAGCCGCAATGCAGGCTTGTCGTGTTGTGAGGTAAGGAGATTTATTCTTAGTGGGATCTTTGCGTGTTGCCTGAAGACGCCCTGTGCGTATCCAGTTAATGGCAGTCGGTCTGGATATCTTGAGAAAATGACAGGCCTCATCGAGTGTGAGGCTGTATGGCTCCATTATTTCACCTCTTGCTGTGACATTGTTGAAAAATGGATACCAGCTCGTTGCTGCCAGACGATCCAACCGAGAGTCATATCCCATGCCATGTATTCGTTATCGCCGTTTTTTGCTCTCCGACGATCTACTAAGTCACCGAAACGCTTTTCCATGAATAATTCATAAGTTTCGCGTTCATCTGGTTCTACTTCCAGAGATAGGAGTGCGATTTCATAAGCACGGCGCTCAATATCGTCTCGCACGTCAAGGCTGCTGATACGCTCTTTAATTTCTTTAATCAGTTCTTTGTCGGTAAAAGTGGTCATTATGCTCCAGCCTCCGGTGCTTTTGGCATTACTGCCCAGTGAGTGATATTGACGTTTTCAAGGTCCCCGACCTGAAATGTCCACTGCCATTCTCCGGTTTCTTTTTGTCCCCAGGTGTACCAGAGAGAACGCCAGCCAATTAGCCAGCCTTCTCCGTTAGCATCGAATAACAAAACACTTTCATTTGCTGGTGGCAGTTCAGTTGACACTGGTATTACTTTGTTTTCCTGTGCTGCACATTTAGCTTCAAGCGCATCGAATTTACGCACCAGGTATTCAGCATCTGTTTCATTTACTTTCAGATCTCGCGGTACACATCTCCCACGAAGAAACCCTTCCATTTCGAAAACATTCATGCGCATTTGCGTAACTCCGATAACTCGTTAAAGCGTTCCATAAACATCCCGTAAGCGAACAGGTGTACTTAAGGCAATATTTGGTGATGATGCCGAAACCCTTCAGGTGGTCAATGCGCTGATCGATAAAGGAAAGGATGGTTACGATCAGATCCAGCAAAAGATGAATAAACAGGCCAGCCTGAATAAACGTGTTCAGGCACAGCTTGGTACGCTGTCCAACCTGTGGGAGGCAATGACGGGGACCGCAACTAACGGCCTTGCGGCTATTGGCGGCGCATTTTCTGGTGACGCCAAAAATATCACGCAATGGCTGGGGGAGTTGGGGGAAAAATTCACGAAGTTTGCGGATGAAAATCCCCGGGTTATTCGCGGCGTCGTCGGGCTTGCTGCCGGTCTTGCGATTCTGAAACTGGGATTGATGGGCGTGGGCAGTGCCATCAGCATTGTCAGCAGGATCATGTCGATGACGCCGATTGGCATGATTGCGACGGCGATAGCCCTGGCTGCGGGATTAATTATCACTAACTGGGATGTTGTCGGACCTTATTTCAAGAAGCTCTGGGAAACCATTGGTCCTTATTTTGAGGCTGGCTGGGAACTCCTTAAGAAAGTTTTTGCCTGGTCGCCGCTGGGGATGGTGATCAATAACTGGGGGCCGGTTGTTAAGTGGTTTCAGGATATGTGGGACAAGCTGAAGCCAATTATTGAGTGGTTTACCGACAGTTCCGGTGACACGGTCGATGCCATTAACTCTGCGCAGTGGGGCGCGGGTGCTTATGATGCTTATGGGACGGGAATACCGGCACGGGGATACACTCCTTATCCGGCGGTGGATCCGGCTCAGGCAAACAACGCCTCCGATGCCACAGGCTCGAATCCCTTCATGATTAATAAAGCTACCGCGCCAAAAGTTGATGGTGAGATCAAGGTATCATTTATAAATATGCCACCAGGTATGCGGGTTACGGAAACACGCTCCAGTGGCATTGATATAAATCACGATGTTGGCTATACCCGATTTTGGTAGCCAGGATTCCCCTCACATGTATTGCTGGTTGTAAGTCATAAATAGAGTGATAGAATTAATGCACATTTAGAAAAATGTTAATAGGCGAAAAATGAAAGGCTATATCACAGCAAGTGTAATTCTTGGAGCAGCGGCTATTTTTTCATCTCTCATAATCTCTGGCAACATCTCCTTTAAAGATGAACATATTATTCAGTTATCTGGAGGAGCCATAAAACTTGGTGATGTTTATAAAGAAAATAAATTGATAAGTGCAAAGATTATTTTTCCAGATAATCAGGGTGAACAGATTCTTGTTGTCGACGGCAATCCTGAAAACTTTAAGGAGGATTTTCAGGAGAAATTAAATAAAGTAATAAAAACTTTAAATGCGTCAAAGAAAAAAGATGAAGAGAAAGTTAGCCTGGATAATTTAAGTGTTATTGAAGAGTCTAAACTAGAGCTCGTTTCTGCGGTGCGTTACTCTGCTCAGTATGTTCCTATGTTTACTCTGACGCTGGACAAAAAAGAAATTACCATGCCTAAAAATACGGTAATATTTCCATTTGCCAGCGATGAAACAGCTAAGTATTTAAATGAACAACAGCAAAAGTATAAAGATTCGTTGTTTCTGACCCGCTAATTAATAAAATTCATTACAAGGCCACCTTCTAATAGGTGGCTTTTTTATTTTCGGAGTGTATATGACGTGGAAAGACAGGCTACAGGATGCGTCATTTCGAGGTGTGCCGTTTAAGGTTGAAGAAGAAAGTGCGGGAACCGGTCGCCGTGTGGAAACACATGAATACCCGAACCGCGACAAGCCCTATACCGAAGATCTGGGAAAAGTCACTTTCCGCCCGTCCATCACAGCTTATGTGGTGGGAGATGACTGCTTTGACCAGCGCGATCGCCTGATTGAAGCGCTGAATAAACCCGGTCCCGGCACGCTTGTCCATCCGACATACGGTGAGTTGAAAGTCTGTGTTGACGGGGAAGTTCGGGTCAGCACATCGAAGAGTGAAGGGCGTATTGTCCGCTTTGACCTGAAGTTTGTCGAAGCAGGAGAACTCTCTTACCCCACATCAGGTGCGGCGACGGCGCAGACGCTGATGTCATCCTGTTCTGCACTGGATGACTGCATCAGTGACAGCTTCAGCGGTTTCAGTATCGATGGTGTGGCGGATTTCGTGCAGAACGACGTTATCGGTAAACCGCGCAGAAGGATAAGTTCGGCGCGGGTAAGAACGGTTTTACCCGTGGTAACCCCCAGACAGGCACGCCTGCCACCGATCTGGATGATGACTACTTTGACATGTTGCAGGAGGAGCTTTGCAGCGTGGTGGAGGCATCCGGTGCCAGCCTGGAGAAGGGGCGGCACGACCAGTTGCTTACCGCGCTTCGTGCGCTGCTGTTAAGCCGCAAGAATCCGTTTGGCGATATCAAATCGGATGGCACGGTGAAAACGGCTCTCGAAAACCTTGGTTTGGGAGAAGGTTCGGCATTACCCGTTGGTGTGCCTGTTCCGTGGCCCTCAGCCACTCCGCCAACAGGCTGGCTGAAATGCAATGGTGCGGCTTTTTCTGCTGAAGAATACCCGGAACTGGCAAAGGCTTACCAGACCAATAAATTGCCTGATTTACGCGGTGAATTTATTCGTGGCTGGGATGACGGTCGCGGGATTGATACTGGTCGCGCTTTGCTTAATTGGCAGCCACACACAATTTTGGACCATGCACACTATATGGAATTATGGACAGGGGACGGACTCGCCGCAGGAAGTGCACGGGAAGGAGTAAACCCAGGAATACTGGCTACATACGGTGACGGGGGAATAGTTAAAACGGACGAACCCGGTCTTAAGGTGCCTTCCTCACTACGAGCTCTTAGCTCTCGTAGTGTTAAACGTTATGGTGAAATTAGTGGAAATGTAGGTACAGAAACTCGTCCTCGTAACATCGCTTTTAATTATATTGTGAGGGCCGCATGATGAATAAAGCTATATTAAATAGCGAACTCATTGCCATAAAAGCAGGAGACATTATCATTTATAATTATGATGGTGAAACGCGGGAATATATTTCTACATCAACTGAATATCTCGCTGTCGGCGTCGGTATCCCGGCATGTTCCTGTTTGGATGCACCAGGTATACATAAAGCTGGTTATGCAATCTGTCGCTCTGTAGATTTAAATTCATGGGAATATGTGCCAGACCATCGCGGTGAAGTTGTCTATAGTACCGAAACGGGAGATACCAGAGAAATCACAGTTCCGGGTGATTACCCTGAAAATACAACCACTATCGCCCCATTAACGCCATACGATAAATGGGATGGTGAGAAATGGGTGACCGATACTGAGGCACAGCATAGCGCCGCAGTAGAAGCGGCAGAAGCACAGCGCCAGTCACTGATTGATGCAGCAATGGCTTCCATTAGTCTGATTCAGCTGAAATTACAGGCCGGGCGGAAACTGACGCAGGCAGAAACAACCCGGCTTAACGCTGTGCTGGATTACATTGACGCGGTGACGGCAACAGATCCCAGCACCGCGCCGGATGTCATCTGGCCTGAACTGCCGGAGGCGTAGGCCATTCAATATCGGGTGCTGTTGAAGTATCAACACGCATCAGCAGCACTCGGTATTTCTTCCATTCGGTGAGAGTTGAAGTTTCTTCATCAGTTGCGATATCAGCATCAACAGCATCCTGACGCCAGGATATTTCACTGTCAGCTTTTTCCCGTAATTGGGATTTTTTAACTTCAGCAATAGCTATTAATTCCTTTTGGGTCGGCTGAGGAATATCTATCAGTGCTGGTTTTCCATTCAGTGTTCCAATCTGTTTTCCTGGTGGAATATCCATAAATAACTTTTTATGTTCTTCCTCACTGACTATTACACCATCATCAGGCCACAGACCTGATGCCTCAAATTTTTCTTTCTCCGATATGGGGAAAAAGCCATTTGCTTTAGCGCTCCATACGTACATATCAATACCCCACCGCTATAATGTCCACATTAAATCCCCCGGGACCTGCCTGCCAGATGCTGGCCCCTGTTAATGATTTTGTTTGATGAACAACCGCCACATTTGCTGGCGATTGTGTTTCAGTTGTTACAGTACCGATATCATTCCAGTTAATTGAGATGGAATAGTTCGTTGTTGTAAACGACCGGGGGAGAGTTATGTGTCTTACATTGGTGCCAACAGGAAATCCAAGATAAACACGCTGAATTATCATTCCTCCAGGTAACATAACCCAGTTAGCACCTTCTCCAAAACCAACGTTTATGAAAATGCAGAAATAACGAGCAAATGGCATCATTCCTGCTTTTGTCAGGGGGAGCTACCATGCTTATTGGCTATGTACGCGTATCAACAAATGACCAGAACACCGATCTACAACGTAATGCGTTGAGCTGTGCAGGATGCGAGCTGATTTTTGAAGACAAGATAAGCGGTACAAAGTCCGAAACCTAGGGCTGACACTGCTGTTCTTGTTGCAAATTAAAGGATTTAATAGTGAGTAGCGGCCTTACTAATGTAAAGCCGCTATAATCATTTTATTAATTGCATTAATCGTGTTTTGGCCATACTTTCAATGCAATTTCCCCCAACTTTTTACCCCGCTCCAGGATTTCATCCTCATCCCATTTATCCTTAACTATAAGTGGAATGTTCAGTCGTAGATTGGTGTGGACGATGAGAGCATCACGTTTTTTCAGAAATACAGCATTCTGAACAGAACGGTTTACGCTAAGGTTAAGCAATGTTAGATTTCCCAACGTAGCTATCGCTTGTTGCCGTTTCCTTACCAGTAGCTGTTCAGGGGTAAGATCGGTTCCAGACAGAACAATTTGGTTCAATACCGTAGCATCTGAATTTGTCACCATATGACCATTTTCGAGAGGCCAACAGGAATACCAACTTTGAGGCATAAGATGATCGATATCGAGGTTAGAAAGATTTGGAACATCAGGCTTCTCTGTCTTCACTTGGCGACAAAGTTCTCTTTCAAGTTCCGTTAACATTGAGCGCATTTTCGGTGCGTCGAGCCTGCCAGGATAAAGTGGAGCATTGATGCAAGCGTTGAGAAATTCTGAGTCCCCAGGCCAACGTGAGGCTTCGCCATTTAAGCTATTGAGGATATTACGTAACTCAACACTGGAAATTTCCGTTTTAGACAAGTGCCGCAATACATTCATAAATACATTGTTGTAATTCTTTGGCGTCAGGCCACATACGGCTCTTCGTACTACGTAGGAGACAAGATCATTATACATGGCTGCTTTCTCATCATCGGCGATGTTAGCTATCGAAATGAACAAAGCAAGCGGATAAAGTGTCGTCACATCATAGGCTGCGATGCGATGTCCAAAGTGTGAGATGGGGGTTGTGCCAAAACCACCAACCAATTCTTTATATTGTGATGCATATTGTTTGAGGCGCTTTACTTGCAGATCTGCTCGTTGTGAAGGCAAGTCCTTACTTACATAATCACGATACTCATTGTAAAGACGAGACAGATCGATTTCACGTTGCCTTTCTGATTGCAATGTCGCATGCACTAGCCACTCCATGCGTGGTTTATTAATACGACCACGACGTTGTCTTTCTGACCAGTACGTATCTTCAAAGATCTTCCACTCATTCTCATATAATTCAACAGCATTAATATTTTCATGTTCAGCGCACATAAAAATATAATTGCGAATAAGATCTGTGGCATGAAGTTCCGCACCTCTGCCATTTAATGTTTCAAAAATTATTTGAGCGTCATCTTCAGCCTCGAGAAATATGCTTACTAGTTTCAGATCCGTCAAGACAGCCTCAATTAATGCTACAGCATTTTCTCGTGGTGAGTGATTTTCTATTTTAATCCACTTTATAAAGGCTTCAGTAAAAAAACATAATGCTTCTAGTGATGGCGGGTGATTAAAATGCTTACGCAACGTACCATGCTGCGTGAAACTATCAGAGAATACATTCCGGATATCGTCAATATTTTCAACATTAAAACTTTGAATAAAATGAGTTTGATCCCGAAAAGTTGGCCACAGTTTGAAGCGCTCTACTTCTTTATTTCGCATTGTGTCTTCGTTTGAGTTTTTCAGGCAAGACGAAATGAGAGGCTCTAAGTTGGAAAGATCTGTCGCACGTAATGCTAATCGGATGGATGCCAGAACATATTGAAGAGTGGTCAATCGTTGCTGACCATCAATAATATGTATGGAATCTACACCTAATAATCCTTTTTTTGGTTGAGGTTCCAGTACCACTGCACCAAGGAAATGGGGAGTTGGTTTTGTACCCGAGAGCCGGGATTGTGCTTTCTCTAGGATATCCTCCAGTAGAGCTGACCATTGGTTTCGCTGAGTCCATACATAGGCACGTTGATAGAATGGAACGCAGTATTGTCGGCGGTCTTGAAAAAGTTGTTGGACAGTTAGCGTCTCGGATTTCATGGTATACCTGTAAGCGACATTGTACAAAAGTGAGGAGTTAATCTGATTTAGAACAATCATTTTATGTTGCTATGATACAACGTATTTGTTACCGGTTAAGTAAAAAACGCGTCTGAACGCTGACGTTTTAGGGCTTTACTAGTTATTCTTTCTTATCTCTTCATCATCCCATCGGCATCCTGTCGAGGTTGTTGACTTGTTGTTATTTATTTTGTTTAGGCGCTGTTTAATTATTATTGATGGGACTGGTGGTGAGAGGTGATTGAAACCGCAGACAGGTCGTATGCAAGACGTGCTGCGGTTGGCTGGTAAATGTTAGATAGTGCGAGTATTGAATGATTTCTAGCTCTAGCCGTTATTGATTTTACGTATTTTTGTATGAGAGGATTTGCATCTCCTGCCACCGACCCTCCATGACTTTACGCCACTGTCTCTAGGGCTGCTATGTGCCAGGAGCAGCCATTGCTAAGTCCATCCTGTATTGTGCAGGTCAGCTCGTTTTTAAAGAGTCCGGCCATCATCTTACTGGTACAGACACCATATACTTTGTGACGGTCAGGCTACATATGCACAACTCAACTTATTCATCTATTTTTTGCTTTAGCATGTCAGTGTTGCTTTCTCGTCGGCGGGTGAGCGGTGACCTGACCTGTCGATAAAGGAACGTAGCACGTTTTATGCAACACCCGCATGCGGCAGAAAATTATTGCCGAACGTTTACCCCTGTCAACAAGCTTTACTTTCTGAGGCGCGCCAGCCCGCGAGGAAAACAATCTGAACATCAAACAATTAATGACACAAGAAATACGATTAAAGATTTTTTTGTGCATGCCGATAGTGCTTTTTTAAAAGGAGAAATCTATGTCTGTCACAATTCAGGGAAATACCTCAACCGTTATTTCAAACAACTCCGCCCCGGAAGGAACATCAGAAATAGCCAAAATCACAAGACAAATTCAGGTGCTGACTGAAAAGCTTGGGAAAATCTCATCGGAAGAGGGGATGACGACACAGCAGAAAAAAGAAATGGCTGCATTGGTACAGAAGCAAATTGAAAGCCTCAGGGCTCAACTGGAGCAGTTGTTAAGGCAGCAGGCAGAGAAAAAGAATGAAGACGCGACAGTTCAGCCTGATAAAAAAGAAGAGAAAAAAGACGATACAAATACCGCTGGCACCATTGATATTTACGTCTAAGTGACAGCCGTATTGTGGCCCTCATCGGGCCACTTTTCGCCATCAGTCTTTTCTTTAAAGACATATTATCTTTGTATCATTTCTGATAGTTAACATTACAAGATATAAGTAATGGACGCACTCCCAATTAGTCTATTTAAATCGCCACGAGTTTAACTGACAACCCATGATCAATTATGAATTGCAACTATTTCTGTAGTCACTTTTGTGGGGACAGTCCACAAAACTGCCAACTTCCGCTTCTTGCTCATAGCGGACCTTACAACCACCTGATTGGTCCGCTCCGTGTCAGGAGCGGATACCGTAAGCATTTTATCCTCTGGAGGGGCATCCCTTTCAAGAAATGCATCCGTTGTGGATTTATGCAACACCTGAAGCTACTAACAAAGAACAATTTGTCTGACCAAAGGCATTTTTTAGCAGCGGGAAAAGAGGGGGAAGTTCCGTTAGCGATTTTAGAGGCTTGAGGCTCTTAAGTGATTTAAGTGATGGCAAATTAGGTGTGGTAACCATGTCTTTTACTGCACAGGCAACATAGCCATCGTGATCAATCAACATACCATTAGTAAACCAGCCTAAATGATTCCCATTGAATCCATAAACATCAAACTCATTGTTCTGGTTATGTTTAAGGTAGGCGCTTGGTTCACCCTCCCAACTATATAAAGTCAACTCGTCATCAAGTGAAATATAAACGACGGCGTTGCCTTGATTATCATATAGATCTAGGTCATTACTCGCAGTAACACAAGCTGAGAAAAGAAACATAACTAGCACGAGTGATTTTTTCATAACTTCTCAAGTTTCTTAGAAAGGAAAAGTTCGAACATTCTATCAAAATTATGAGGACACTAACTTCCGATTTTCGCTCATAACAGACATTCACTACAGTTATGGTAGAAGGTATGCATGCTGGGTGGGGAAAGTATGAAGGAAAAGAAGACTGCTGCGCCGTTTGTCGTCACGTTTATCTTCATTGGCTATGCAAGTCGTAATACAAGGTGGGACAAAACTGAGACACATAAGGCCTCGCAATGGCTTGCAAGGCTTTACATGTTTTGATGTGGTGGGACGTGTGAGCGCAGTGTTGATGGGGTAATGCTTTGAATTAGAAGCGGATTCTTATAATTCGTAATGCGAAGGTCGTAGGTTCGACTCCTATTATCGGCACCATCTCCACTTCTTCAAACATCCGTATTTATCCATAACCGCACTGTTTTATAAAAGATTTTTTGTTTTTACTGTTCGTATTAGTCCATAACTTTCCAGTAGAATCCAGTACTAAATGTGTATAGGATTATGTATATGTTCCTGTTCGATTTTGGAATTCTATACACATGCCCCTAAATGATATGCAGATTCGCCGTGCTAAACCTGAAGCTAAAGCCTATACACTTGGGGATGGGCAAGGGTTGTCTTTACTTGTAGAGCCAAATGGAAGTAAAAGCTGGCGATTTCGTTATCGCTATGCCGGTAAACCCAAAATGATCTCGCTTGGTGTTTACCCAACGATCACTCTTGCTGATGCTCGTTCCCGTCGTGATGAAGCTCGAAAACTTGTGGCAGAAGGAAAGAACCCTAGTGAGGTTCGAAAAGAGCAAAAGCTGGCTCTGCAAACAGAGTCAGAGAACGCCTTCGAAAAGATAGCCAGAGAGTGGCATCAACAGAAGTCTACCAAATGGTCGGCGGGATATGCATCAGACATCATGGAAGCGTTTAAGAACGACATTTTTCCTTATGTGGGAACAAGGCCAGTGGGAGAGATTAAACCGCTAGAACTGCTTAATGTGCTGCGTAAAATCGAAAAGCGCGGTGCATTAGAAAAAATGCGCAAAGTTCGGCAGCGATGCTCAGAAGTTTTCCGCTATGCCATTGCTACTGGAAGGGCTGAGTTTAACCCTGCTGCGGATCTTTCAAGCGCCCTCAATGTACACCAATCAAATCATTTCCCGTTCTTAAAGGCTAATGAGATACCTGATTTTCTTCGCGCCTTAAACGGATATACCGGAAGTCGGCTTGTCCTGATTGCCACGAAATTGCTCATGATTACAGGTGTTAGAACCATCGAATTACGTGCGGCATTATGGTCAGAATTTGATTTAGATAACGCTATTTGGGAAATTCCTGCTGAAAGGATGAAAATGCGCAGATCACACCTTGTGCCTTTGTCGACTCAAGCGTTAGATTTGCTAAATGAACTCAAGATGATGACAGGGAAGTATAGTTATGTTTTTCCGGGGCGGAACGATCCGAACAAGCCTATGAGTGAGGCGAGTATTAACCAAGTTATCAAGCGTATTGGTTATGGTGGAAAACTTACTGGTCATGGATTTCGACATTCCTTATCTACTATCCTCCACGAAAAAGGATATGATTCGGCTTGGATAGAAATACAGCTTGCTCATATAGATAAGAATAATATTAGAGGTACGTATAATCATGCTCAATATATTGATAAACGCCGTGATATGATGCAGTGGTATTCAGATTATATTTTTATTAAGGAGAATGTGAATGAGTAACGAGTTTGATAGTAGTAAACTAGAAAATTGCTTTGAGCTTGCATTGGAAAATATTATAAAGCACGGCGATACAGATATTTTCCCTTACCCATTTGAAAGTCGGTTATTTGAAGATGATAAGGAGAAAGTAAAAACTGCATTAATGCAAACATTTAATGACTTTGAAAATAAAAGGATCGAGATTCCACCAAACATAATTAATAGCTTTTCAAGTATTGGTTATTATGGTTACAGGTGGGCGACCCAAATTGATCCATTCTGGAATGCTTTTTTTCTTGGGTTAGTTTTAAAAATCGCTGATGATATTGAAAGGAATAGATCTACTAAAACGCAGGTTTATTCATATCGCTTTAAACCAAACCTTGCTGATGGTTCTCTTTTTGATAAAGAGATCTCTTGGAGAAAATATCAAGAAGACAGTATCTCTGAATGTTCTAACGATGAAATAAAGTATGTACTTACATGCGATATAGCAGATTTCTATCCGCGTATTTATCACCACCGTTTAGAAAATGCGTTAGATAGAGTCGACCCCAATAAAGATTACTCTGGGAAAATCAAGAAATTACTACAGACATTTAGTGAAACAAAATCATATGGAGTACCAGTTGGATGTCCTGCCTCTAGAATATTAGCAGAACTAGCTCTAGATTCTATTGATAAATTATTGTCTATGAATAGAATCAACTATAAGCGTTATGTCGACGACTTTGTTATTTTTTGTAACTCTAGAGAGGATGCTCATAAGATTTTAACTTTGCTTAGTAAAAAACTGATGGAAAATGAAGGGCTAACTTTACAGAAACAAAAAACCAATATTGTTACTAAAGAAGAGTTCCTTTCAGTAACTAAAGCTAAGTTGCATGGTAATGATGAAGATGAAGAATCTCCTATGAAGGCTAAATTTATGAGTCTTCCTATAAGATTCGATCCTTACTCAGCAAATGCGATAGAGGAATATGAAGAGATAAAGGAATCTTTAAAAGATTTTGACTTGTTAGCTATGCTGAGTAGTGAGTTACAAAAATCAAAAATTAACCAATCTTTTAGCAAGCATTTGATAAAGGCATTCTCAGCAACATCAGATGAAATAATAAGTAGTGCTTTCAAAGTAATGTTTAATAACTTGCATGAGTTATATCCAATATTTACAACTATAATTCAAGTAGCTAACTCCAACTGGCAAAAATTAAGCACAGAAACCAAAGATATTATTCTTGATAAAATAACTGCACTAATTAAACAAGATTCATATATTTTGAGTACTGAGCTCAACTTAGCCTATGTAGCCCGAATGCTCTCAAAAGAAAATTCAGAAAAATCCACCCTAATCCTTAGTGAAATATACAATAACAATCCAGAAAGCATCTTAGTCAAGAACATAGTTACACAGTCAATGGCAAAAATTAATTCTTACGCATGGCTTTCTGATATCAAAAAAAATTTCTCTGCAATGCATCCGTTGCAGAGAAGACTATTGATCGTTTCCAGTTACATCTTAGGTGATGAAGGACGGCACTGGAGAGAGCATAATAAGAAAACATTCAACTTTGTAGAGGTGATTTACAGGGATTGGGCAAGTAAAAGGCATACCGCAAGAAATCTTGAGGATGCGCTATGATATCTGAATTAACGTTTTCTCGAAAATTCACTTCATTTTGGAATCAATTGCTTCCAAATGCTAATAATTTCATACGCATCATTAACGGCAGTCTCATCGAGGACGTTTATCCTCCTCTAGATGACTGCGCTAATAGGTCAAATAACGTCTTTGTTAATGAGTGCGCATTTAATTTATATAGGGCAATACAGAATGATTCGTTAGACAGAAATATTCTTTCAGCACATGATATCTTCCATAATGCTGATTTTCAGGTTGTTTTTGAAAAAACAAAAGAATATCTACAGCGGTTCGCTTACGGTTCTAACTTCAAGCTACCCTTAAGCATGGTTGAGTACAATGCCATAAGGGAAATAGCAAGAAACATTTTGTCTCGATATGGAATGGAAAACCAAATTGAAGTGTCTCCACAATTCGATGGATGCGGAGTAATAAATAATTCATATGGCGATATTTATTATTCAAATGTTCTTGTGGAAATAAAATCAGGAGATAGGAAGTTTAGTGTTTACGATCTTAGACAGGTGCTAATATATTTCACTTTAAACTTTTACTCAAAAAACAAAAGAAACATCAAGAGATTTGAGCTTTTCAATCCTCGGGGTGATGCTGCCAACTTACTGATTTAGTGTATGATGGTGTTTTTGAGGTGCTCCAGTGGCTTCTGTTTCTATCAGCTGTCCCTCCTGTTCAGCTACTGACGGGGTGGTGCGTAACGGCAAAAGCACTGCCGGACATCAGCGCTATCTCTGCTCTCACT
>OAVP01000194.1_pt1 | contig 47461 bp, 56 predicted proteins | sample 1495311 | NCBI WGS metagenome assembly OAVP01 (sample SAMEA2580102, study PRJEB22360) | human gut metagenome | biome: human gut; feature: human-associated habitat; material: faeces | place: Denmark | collected 2008/2010
CAGATAATTAATTTGTAAATTATAATTTATATATTACAATTAATAAATTCATTCTTCGATATATTATTGGGAATTAAAAAGAGAATAGTCCTCTAAACTGGGACTATTCTCTTTTTGATATTATTTTTCTAACCATTTACCATTTTGTAACTGAACTCGTTTAATTTCGTAAGCAGCACTAATATTTTTAGAATTGCCTAAGAAAAATGATACTTTATTTCCAGTTGCTGGATTATCATAAACACGCAATCTGAAAGTTACTTCTGCCATCTTGTAATTGTTTTTTGTGATATATGCTTTGACTTCTTCGACTGCTTTTCGTCCTGCAATTAATTGGTCGTATTCCGTTGCAGCAGCTTGTTTACCAATTACATCGACCATACTTGTACATAGGGTTGCTATTGTAGCAAACCCGGCTGCTGGCCAACTGGCCAATGTCAGAGCAGAAATAACTCCACCTTGAACCCAACTTTTCGCCTTGCTTTCAAATAGTTTTACCAATACGCTATAATTTGCTTTTGGTGCATATTTATTATCCAAAAATAGTTGTTGAAATTGTCTAGCCCCTTCTAAATTTGCTGCTGTCACTTGAATTGTTGCCCATCGTTCTGATTGAAATGCCATTTTTTTCTCTCCTCCTAATTTTTTTTATCAAATTTATTGATCAATATTTATTTGATGTCACCAGTATGCAGGATTATTGTTTTCTTTCTTTTTTTTGTAAACTATAATTTATACATTTATCGGCGACTTCATTAGCTTTGAATAAAAAAAGACGTGCTATGCACGTCCTAAGAGTTGAAACTATTCTTTTATGGAATTGAATTAGTAGAACTGCAGCCTTATGTCGATTGCGTTCTTGGCCAGCTGATAGCCAGCTTCATCAACACCAGAAAATACTTCTAACGGCGAAATATTATACCTCTTGCCGTTTTCGAATTCATAGAAATCTTGATTGGTAAACAAGTTATAGGCTAAAGCAACCAGTCGTTGCTCCCCACCGGATAAAGTGCCATCAAACCATAGGTCACTATTGATTTCTTTTTGGACAAAATTAACCATAGAGCGACGTTGGTTAAATAATCTTTCATCACCAGTGAAAATAAAAACCAAGCTACGCCAATAAGGATCTCGAAGATCTGTAAAGCTCAATTCATCCATCATAAAATTAAATCTGGCAATATGTTCCTTGTTTAGAAATAATTCTTCCATTATTGTTCCTCCTCTAATTGGTTTTGACCATTCCTTCAGCAATTACTCGAACGTCACTTTTGCAATTTCAAAATCAAAATACGTTCCAGATACCCAGTCTACATGACCGCTATCTGTAAAAGTTTTGCGGATCACATCCTCTTCATCTTTTAGCTCAAGTATGGCATCAAGGATCGCTTTTGCTTCGTTCTCCTTAAAAATACCTAACTCTTCTTTTCTTTGCGTAAATTGCAAATTCTCAACCGTCGCAGCGTTACTTAAAAATCCCATTAGTTCCTTAGAAAAATGGTTGAAAACGATCACTGTCCAGACCTTTTCTCTTCTAGCTTCAAGAGAAATTAGTTTACCACCTACATCATTCTTCATTTGGTTTGACCAGGATAAATTGATCTCTTCCATCGACCTTCTGATACTCCCGTTGACACGCTTTACATAAATAATGACCATTAGGATAAAGAAAGTCCCCTTTTCTTACATAAACTCGTTTTGCTAACTCACCGCAATCACATTTGATCCAGCTAGGCGGCCAGTATAAGCGTCGATTGTAGGGCGTTATTGGTACTTTCCATTGCCCACCGTAACATTGTCTTTCTTCAGCCATCTTTATAAGTCCCCTTTCAACATACGATTAAGCACCTAATCGATCCTTATCCTTAAAACGGACACCTTCTGCATAACCGGAGTAAAATGCTTCCCGATCCCTCACGGTGTGAGAGGTATCTTTACCAGGTACCAGTCCAATTTTTTCGACTTCAGCCTGAACCACTTCAGGTACTTGCAAAGCCAATTCATAGCCGTTTGTCAGCACTTGTTTTCGAAATGTTTGCGACAAACCTTTCAAGTATCCTTCCAAATAGTCTTGTTTTAACTGCCATTTCCGTTTGTATTTTCGTCTGATCTCTGGCAACTGAAGAAACTGCCTTGCACAGTAGCTGGCACTACCACGAGCATACTCAAACGTGATTTGAGCAATTTGTACATCGGACACGATCCCAACAAAGTGAAGTTCAATCGGTTTTCCGGACACATAGTAATACCGGACACGAAAATTTTTAGCAATGATCCTCGCTAATCGGTAAAGCCATTTTTGTGGCCGGCCTTCATAAATCACTGTATTGATCACTGCTTCTGACTTTTGTTCTTGCTTATAATGAAAAACGTCTGATTCATCGATATTATGCTGAAGCATCAACTCTTGTGCTTTTGCTAAAGCTGACATCGATTCCTCGTCATTGGCATCATTTGCAAGTGCTAATAATTTTACGATCTTCTTTTTGGCTTTTTCATCCATTGGATCTCACCTTTTGTCTGATTTTAGTTTACCACGTATTGGATAACGGTTTCACTGATAAGTGATAGCACTTCAATGAAATAGAAAATAAAGTGCGGTCACTTTCTGAGCGCAGGAATCTCAAATCCCGCTTTTTCTTGCTCAAGCAACATATCTAAAGCGATACACATTAATTTCGATTCACTTTTCTTGTACTTGGTGTTCAAGTGCTTCAGTCCCTGCTTCCTCTTTTCATTAAGCGTTACAGGAAGACGTGTGTTTCCTTTTGCAATGGTCATAACTCGCTCTCCTTCATTGAAACGATCAAAGATTTAATCAAAGACGCAGCGAGCGTAAATCACACTCGCCGCAGCTTTGAACGGACTCTTTTCTACTGATTGTTTTTCATGACTTCCTTTGCTTCTTCTGTAAGCGGAAAGACTTTTGCAACAGCCATGCCACAAGGAATTGCCCCTACAGCTTCCTCACAAATGACACCAGCTTCTATCAGTACATCTTCAATGCCCGTATTTTCAGACCACCCTTTGATTGCGACGAAATCTTGTTTGATTCCGACACTCGTGTTCACCGTAGCCGTAGCAAGCAGCTCTTCTTCAGACTGACCTCTTCTTTTCTTAACCAGTTGAATCGCTACATTGTTATTATCTTCATAGTGATCAAATGTCACAATACATTTTTTCTTATTTAAAACGGCGTTCATAGTTTCTCCTCCTAAAGATAAGGAGTTACAAGGCAAAACCCTGATTATTCAGTGATTTCTTCTTTTAATTGATCCGCAAGTTTTGTAAGCTTTGCAGCGTTATCGAATCGCATTCTTTCTATAGAAGATTTCTTGTGCATCAAATCAGAGACAGTCATTGCTTTGACTTCGGATCTATTCTTGATTTCAGTGATCGAGTGACCGCTTTTAAATAGCAGCCATTCAATTTTTTCTTTATCTGCATACATATTTTTTCCTCCTGAAAGGAGTGTGACAATTAAAGCTTGCCACTACTCGCAATTATGGTATATTTTGAGTAGTAGCGTCCCGTGAAAGGATTTGTTACTGTGCATTTATTCTGTTCCCAGCAGAATAAATGCTTTTTTTGTTCCGTCTATTTTTAATAAAACCCCTCCTTAACCTAAATAAAATAACGGTATACCGTATATTTATTATATCACGGCATACCGTTATTTTCAAGAACTATCTATAATTTTTTACCTTTCGCTAAAGCGATCAAAAGCCGTCGTATCGTTTATTTCGAAGTGCTTTGCTATGAAATAAATGACTGATACAGTAACCGAATTTCCAGCTTGTTTGTACAGCTGACTGTCCGAAGTCTTTTGATCATACCTGCAGTTATAGTGATCAAGCCCGTTACTGATTATTTCTTCAGCGATCTGCCTACTACCGAATTTCGCTGCCAAAAAGGCCCAATCAGGAAACGACTGCAGTCGCCAACATTCAAGTGGTGTTAGTTTCCGGATCTGAAAATCATCGGTTACTACGGCTTGCTGATCACCTGTAACGACGGTATTTGCTTGCTGATTTCCCACACGTCCCCGACGTTTTGTAGATTTAGGATAAGCGAAATTGATACTATCGCCTGGTAGTGCTGCAGTATAGCCTTTTTTCGTGGCTTCTTTCACCAGTATTTTGGGTTCGTGGCCGCCACCACTCATGGTGGTAAGTGTAGGGCATAACCCTTCTACGGAATGGATCGCTGCAGCTGATCGATAGGAACCATCGATCGACCCTGCAACGATAATTCCGTGACGATCTTGTGTGGTTAAGGTAAACATCGGCGCTTCATTTTCCTTCATTCTACGGCCGTTTTGACGAATAGTAGCTTTATCTGGCGTTAGGATCGGGATCGCAATTTTATTTCCTTCTCCTTTGTTTGTGGTAATCGTAGGACTAAGTCCTGAAGCGTCATACACTTGGCCATTCATTCCTCCACCACTTGGATTGACGTTGCCAACAACGATTTGTTTCGGTGTTTTGTAGTCCGTTGCTGTCAAAGTCCCCATCAGACCGTCCGTATAGTACGTTCTTTCTCGTGTAAATCGACTTAAATCATTCGCTGCATGTGTCGTTCCAGCTAAATGGATCCTTCCTGATTTTTGATCAGCTGATCCTTCTTCTCTTGTGAGAGGAAAAATCTTTTTGGTACCTGCTCCTCTAAGATGTCCGATAATAAATACACGCTCTCTGTTTTGGGCGACAAACTCTTTGCTGTTAAACAGTTGCCACTCCACGTCATACCCCAATTCATCCAGGGTTCGGAGGATCGTCTCAAACGTAGCCCCTCGTTCATGGTTGAGGAGTCCTTTGACGTTTTCAAGGTATAAAAGCTTAGGTCGCAAGATAGATGCGAAGCGTGCAATCTCAAAAAAGAGAGTTCCTCTAGTATCTGAAAAACCTTTTCTTTTTCCTGCAAGGCTGAAAGCTTGGCACGGAAATCCTCCCGTGATAATGTCCACACGTCCGATTCCTCGAATAAATTCATCTGAAAGTTTTGTGATATCATGCATTTCTACCTCCTGTTTTGTGTCAAAAATTGATTGATAACTTTTTCTGGCATGGCCATCGATCTCACAATACCCAACACATCGGTAGCCAGCTTGTTCCATCCCTAAACGAAATCCTCCGATTCCTGAAAAAAGATCTAAAAAGGTGCCTTTATTTTCTGTTGTACCATTTTCCATTGTTCACTCAGTTTCTTCATGCGCATGAAAGGTATTTCAAGTACCTGATGGATTAAGAATACCGAGAAAATGGATGGTTAAATTTCGGAACAATGGTGGTACTTAGGCCTTTTTTTAAGAAAGAAAAGCGATCTTTTTTGCCCTCCACGTTCCAGCCGCCTCCACCACTTAGGAGGGCAAAAAAAATAGACGTGCAAGGCACGTCTGTAGAGCAAAAGGTTGATATTTCACTGAAATCTTGCTATAATTACTATGTAAAGAGGAGTTGCGCTAACAACTCCCCTACAGCACCGTTTAAGACGGCGGCGGATCAATTAGTTAAAAATAACCGTAACCCTGCTAAAGTTGACGGTTATTTTTTTGCACTCTTTTTTCGTTTCTTCTTGCTTTTACGCTTAGAAGAACGAGTGTTTATAATCGTATCTGCTAGTTTCACACATGCTTCGATTAAACCAATGAAGGCTAATAAAACAGGCGCTATTGCTAACAAAATGCCGATTATATCCACATCTTGCAAAAGGCTACTCCTTTCTTCAGATTTCGATAGTACATTCATAATGCACCACCTCACTTTCAAAAAAAGCGCCACCGTCACAAACTTTACTGTACTCATATTATACCATAACTCACGCTAAAAACCTATATTTATCAAGGCTTTTAGCGTTTTTTTTATGTCTAAATCCGAGTGAAATGCTTGTTCCTTCAGTCGCTCCAGCCACCACCACCGCTCCTTCAGAAACCGTGTTGCTGACACAACCCGAAGGGATCGATAGAAAAAAATACCAGGATCAGGCAGAGATCTCTTGTTCTTTTAAAGCCAAAATAGACAAAGCATTCGCAAACTGCAGTAAGCCGGATTGAGAATCATCGACGATCACATTTTTCTGATAATGGATCCGATCGCTCACGTGATTGATTGATAATCCGTAAACAAAACGCATCAAAAAGATCTTTCGTCTCCGATCGGTAATTTCTGGTTTATATGGATGGCTAATAGCCGTCAGACCCAAAGAAAACAAGTGGTGAAAATAAAGAAACTCTTGTTTGAACTGCTGATTTTCTTGAACAAAGCTAGAGTGTTTGATTTCTGGTATATCTTGGTCTAAGAGCGAATACGTTGAATGAATCGGCGGCATCCTCGTCAATCCCATCCTTTCTCTTGAAACAAGATAACTAGAGAGCATCGATCCGATCTCTCCTTTGGTTTTTTCCCAATCGATCACCTCTTTTTCAGGTAATTCAAATTGGTGAACATCAAATAATCGCACATTATTCCTCTTTTCATGATAGGTGATACAAACAGTTGTCGTTTGAACCTGAATTTTATATCAAAAAAGACCTGGGGTTTCCAGGTCTTTTTTCGTCTTTGTTTCTCAAAATGGCAAATCATCATCTGGTAAATCGATTGCCGAGCTGCTTTGTGCAAATGGATCTGTTTCTTGTTTAGGTAGCGGTGGCGGTGTTGGTTTGCTTTTTTCAGCTGTTTCGTTGGATTCATTCGCACGTTGCTCAGACACATCTTTTGATTCCATTAATTGAAACGTCTCTGCCACGACTTCTGTGACGTACACTCGCTGTCCTTGTGGGTTATCGTAAGATCTTGTCTGAATACGTCCAGTCACGCCGAGAAGCGTCCCTTTCTTGGCGTAATTGGCAAGGGTTTCGGCTGGTTTACGCCAAATGACACAATTTATGAAGTCAGCTTCTCTTTGACCGCTTTGATTGGTGAAATTTCGATTCACGGCCAAAGTGAACGTGGCCACTGCAGCACCGTTCGGTGTAAATTTTAATTCTGGATCTCTCGTTAATCTTCCTACTAATACGACGTTATTGATCATGCTTTATTCCCTACTTTCTTTGCTTTTTTTGGCGCATTGACAAATGATACAAAAGTGATCTGTCCCGTATCGCTCAACTTGATTTTTGCATTATAGGTCGTCTTGTCTGCCTTTTTGATTCCTGAAACCACGGTTTCTTTCCCGACTAACAACTCCTTCAGATTGGTTTTCGTCAATTTTTTCTTCCGGAACTGATCAGATAACGTAAACGTACAGTTAGGATAATTCGAACAACCGTAGAAAGACTTTTTCAACACCACATTTCCGCCACATTTCGGACATTTCCCGATCGTCTGCTTATCAGCTTCTTTTTTGACTTCCGCTTGGTAGGTGTGGAAATTCAACGTCTGAACATCATCTGGCACGTGTTCGATCAAATGCACGATAAACTTCTTGATATTGGCAATAAAAGTCTCTTGATTCCCTTCTTTTTTCCCGATTTTCTTTAAGTACGTTTCCCATTTTGCCGTCATTTCAGCACTCGTCAATAAGTGCTGGCTTTCGACTGCCTGGCACAATAATTTTCCTTTTTCGGTAACGATCAATTTATTTTTTTCAACTTTGATATATTCTTTTTGCTTCAATGTCTCTATAATGCTCGCACGTGTCGCTTCTGTACCGATTCCTTCGACTTCCTGAAGGATCTTGATTGCTTGTTCATCATCTACGGTCTTATTAGCCGTTTTCATTGCTGTAAGTAACGTGCCTTCAGTAAATGGTTTCGGTGGCTGCGTCTCTTTCTCCACACTTTTTACATCCGCTTGAATCGCTTCACCGATCGTCACAGTTGGTAATGTTTGGCTCTCTTCGTTCTCCTTGTTGGTATCGGCTTTGAATAAGATCTTCCATCCCTCGACTTTTGGCACTTTTCCCGTCGCTTTAAAACAGAGAGTTGACACTATGGTTTCTATTACGGTTTCTTCATAAGTATAATCTGGTAAAAACATGGCGATCGTTGTTTTCATGACGAGCAGATAGATTTTCTTTTGTAGATCATCTAATTTATTAAAGGCTGACTCACTTGCGACTTGCTTCGTTGGAATAATGGCGTAATGCTCTTGCACCTTACTTCCATCGACATATCGCTTTCTTGGCTGATCTTGTGCCATGGGTTCATCTATGGATAAAAAACGGGCATAACTGTCGTAATTCGCTTTTAAGTACTGAAATTCACTGTCTGTAATAAATGGTGTATCTGTTCTTGGATAGCTCAACAATTTTGCTTCATAAAGTCCTTGCATGGCTTTCAACGTCTGACTGGCTGTTGCTTTGTATAGCTGGTTGATTTTTGACTGCAGGCTGCTCAATGAGAATAAATTGGGACTATTCGTTTTCTTCATTTTTGTTTGAAGATATTTGATCGTTCCTGGTTGTGTGCCGATTGCAGCGCCCTTAGAAGAAACAAAGGAAAGTAGTTCCTCTTTAGTAGAAAAACGTTGTGACGGGCTTAATAGGGCTTTGAACGAGCCATTCGTTGCCTTGATCAATGATTCGATTTCATAAAATGGTTCTTTTTTAAAATGCTCGATCATTTGTTGGCGTTGATAGATCATGTAAAGCGTTGGTGTTTGTACCCGTCCAAGAGAGAACGTTCCATTTGCCCCTTTTGAACGAAGATTCAACGTGTAAAGCATACTCCCGTTCATGCCAATGAGCCAGTCGGCAATTTGCCGTGTCTGTGCTTCTTGATAAAAAGGATAATAGTCCATTCCTGGTTTTAAGTTTTGAAACCCACTACGAATCACATCTTTTTCAAGACTATTGATCCATAAACGCTTGTATATTTTTTTATTAGAAAAAGCGCCTGATTCATGAATGATCGACCAGGCGATATTTTCCCCCTCTCGATCACTATCCGTTGCAACAATGATCGTATCAGCTTTCTTTAGCAGTCCAGAAACGATCTTAAATTGTTTTTTCTTGTCAGCTGCTACCTGAAAATCGTATTGTTGCGGAAAGATAGGCAATGCATCCAATGCCCAACTCTTCCATTTTTCATCATAATGTCCTGGTTCTGCTAATTCGACCAAATGGCCGAAGCCAAAGGTGATAAAGGTCTCATCCGGAAAAATTGGATCTTGGATCTCAAAAAAGCCATCCTTCTTCACGCTATGCTTTAACGCACCTGCATAGGAAGCTGCTTGACTTGGTTTTTCTGCTAAAATTACGGTAGTCAATACGTACACACCTCTTTTTTTGTGGTTGATAATCAGTATAACGAAAAATGGTTTAGATTTCTTATAAACCAGGAATCAGGGCGATAAAATTATAAGCACTATGAACGATCATCGATCCATAGGCTTTTTTTGTTTTGAGTGAAACCCAGGAATAGACCAGGCTGTTTAAAAAATAGGGCAGTAGAAATACCTGCCCATGTAAAACAGAAAAAATGAAGCTAGAGAAAAAGACTGCAGCTGGTAAATTCGTGCGTCGAATCAAAAAAGGCAATAGTTTGACCCGTATCAAGTATTCTTCAATGATCGGTGCCATTACAATAGAGAACGTTGCGGCAGAAAAGGTGATTCCATGTTTTGCTTCAGGAAGTCTAGGAAGATACGTTGAAAAAAATTGTTCGCCGATCCACATACTAAGAAGGGATAGCACAACGGCCATCCCTATTCCCTGAATGATTGTAAAAATCATTCGTTTCATCCGTTCACCTTCTTTATAAGCTCAATGCTGGTTCAGATTCGAGAGACTTTTTTCTTTGATTTTCACCCTCGTTTACTTGATAGACCAGCTCATTGTTCCAATCCCATTTTTGCGTTTCTTGTCCGACCGGAGCTTGCGGAAACTCTGCTTGAAATTCAAGCGGCGCTTTTTCTTTTTGATTGAAAGTAAATTGTTGGAACTTATCGAAAAAGGCTTTTCCGGCTTCATCGTTATCGACACACAAGGCAATTTCTTCAATTCCTGAAGGACTGACTTGTTGTGCTTCTTCCAAATAGTGATACACCGTTTCTGGTTTCAATCCTTCCATAGAAACAAACCAGGTATCTTTTAGATCGCTTTTATTCAAGGACATATAGCTCATAAGATCGACGCCAGCTTCAAAAAACTTCAACTTTTTCGGCTCGCCATTGCGTACATTAAATCCTATTTTACTGTCGGATCCTGTCTGAATTTTCTTCCACGTTGAATCCGGAATCGTACCTTTTTCGCTGCAGCCAGCGATCTTTCCATGATCATTCCATAATAACAAGACATTGTTGCGCTTGTCTTGTTGCAAAAGACCCTTATTATGAAGAACAGAAACGATTTCTTCATCAATGCAGCGATCATCGATCAAGTATTTCTTCGCACGAACAAAGTCCCGTTCGTTTTCTTTGTTGTAGGTAAATTCCCGTTGTTCAGACGGTGCTACATCGGAAATCTCATATTCGCTATCTGTAATATGGTGTACAGCGGATTTAAAATCCTCGATACCAACAACTTTTTGAACGAAATCGATTGGCCCGCCACCAAAGTTCCCATTATTTTCAATGAACAAGTTCTTATCAGCCGTGATTACCAAGGAATGATTGTCAGCTAGCCGATACTGTTTTTTCGAGTCCTGGATCAAATCGATGCCATTTTTCAAAGCGATATCTAGGATCGATACCGTCTTCGCAAAAGCAATCTGTTCCGAGAACGTTCTGTAAGTCTTTTGTGATTCGGTCAGCTTTTGTTTTTCTACCGTGGGCGCTTTTTCTTGTTCTTGTTGTTCCAATTCTTGATGGATCATCAGTTGCGTATCGATCTTTTCAATCATTTGGCGAGAGAACACTTTCACCTCTTCCATTTGAGCCAATTTATCCTCAACGGTATGACCATTCTTTGTCCAAGCCGCAATATAAGGAATCGATTCTTCTTTTGTATCAATACCGTAATGGTGGGCAACGATATACGCAGCCAGCTCCGCTTGAAATTCTTTGACTGAGCTAGAATAAGTCGAATTACTCGCTTTTGAGTGAAGTTTTGCATGTGCCAATTCGTGGATCATAGTTGGCACTTGTTCTGCTTGTGTAAACCGAGGATTCATGAAAAGCATTTCTGAGCCATCGATGCCCTGACCATATGCCCCTTTTGCGGTTCCTAACACCGGCGTAACAGTCGTAAGATCATCAATGATCGTCAGGCCTTCTGATAAGGCATAGGTTTCTAATGATTGGTATAACAGTTTCGTGTTTGTGGCCTTCGTCAAATCAAAGTTATAAGGACGATTTGGGAAAATTTTCGGCAGATCATCAGCTGTGGCCGTCGTCTGACTAATGTCAAAGACCGGCACGTTTTTGAATGCCCTTCTTTCTTCTGTTTTCAATTCTCCTTTGAGAATTTTCTCTTTTTGTTGCTTAGTGGCTTTTGATAATGACTGTGAACGTCCCTGTTCGTTGATAAAACATTTATACGTTGTTGGCGCCAAAACCCGTATTGCTTTTTCTCCCTTGCGAATAAAGAAGCCAGCTTCTTTGAATTTTTTCGCACCGGCAACAGCGTGAGCATGAGGTAATTGCTTTTGGATCAATGCCGTATTTTTTAGTGAGTAATTGTAAAACTTACTCATAAACGCACCTAATTCTAAGACGTCTTCCGGATCATCAAAATGATTCTTGATATTTTCCATGGCATCTTTGACGAGTTGATCGGTTTCTTTTTTTAATTCATCGGCTGATTTTCTTTTTTTGACTGACCGTTTTTCTTCAGAAGGTTCAACTTTCTTTTGAGTATCTAGGTTAACGATTGTGAGTTTCCCTTGTGTCAAAGGTACTGCAGTTCCTTTATAGTAATCACTCGGATCAAATTCGATCAGTCCATGATCAATAGGCACGCCCATATAAACATTATTCTGTTTTTTATAGTCATTCCATTGGCTAATAAAAGAGGAAAGATATTTTGGATTCAATCGGTCATTTACCAAAAAATCAGCATTTAATTTCTCTTCAGCTTCTTTATGATCTTGACTGAACCAAATATTTTCCTCAGTTAATTGCGCATGTAAATCAAACTCATAGGACGCTACTGTACTTTTAAAAATATTTTCCTCATCTGTATAGATTCTGAAAAAAGCCCCCTCTGCATGGTTTTCAATTCTTAAATAGTAATCTGCTTTTGAATGATCGTTTGTTAGAACATCTTTCTTATCTTTTGCAGCTAACGATTCAAGCTTTTTATAATAGTCTTGGTTACTATTGACTCCGTCCCCGACGTCTAAACGAAACGCATCGACGATTTCTCCATCTTTAATTTCCTGAAAGTAAAATTTGTAATACCCACTTTCCATTGGTCGATCTAAACGTTTGATTTCTTCGATCAAAGGTTGTGAAACGATCTCTCCTTCAAAATTACGAATGCTTTCCGACCCCTCGTTAAATTCAACTCGATAGAAATGGTTCAAGGCAGCTTCTTGATCTTTTGTAGCGTTGGGTACCTCTGTAGTGTCACCCGTTAGTTCGTTTAAAATATCAGAAATGACCGACTGTTCTGCTTCCGTTTTTGCGGCATACCGTTGAGAAGATTCGAATGTTCCCGACTCCGTTAATTCAATGGCCAGTTTTCTATAGCCTTTTACAAAGTAGATCATTGGATTTTTTTTCCATTGTGTCAGACGTCCACTTTCAATCATTTTTTGTGCTTGTTCATTCATATGTTTATCCGCCCTTTCTGATCGACGCTTCAATTCTTCTAACTCAACCAGTTGCTTTTCGTATTTCCGAATCGTTGCGGCCGAATACATCGAGTTTCCTTGCTTGGCTTGTTCGATTTCTGCTTTGATCATTGGAATGTTATCAACGCTCATGATTAGACCGCCTTGCTTATTTAGTCCGAGTGCTTTGCGTTCTTTTTGGTATTCCAACGTCGAGATCCGTTCCTCTTGTGCTTCTATTTCACGAAGAAGAGTTCTAGCCTTATCTTCCAGCTGCTCTTGTCTATTAAAAAAAGACCGACCATTTGCTTTGTCATTCATCGGCTGACCGTTTGTTTGTGCTTGATGGTCAAAGACTCTTGAGATTTGCGCACTGTATTCTCTCTTCAGACGTTCCAACTTTCTTTTTGCTCTTGCTAATCGACTATTGTCCGTTTCTTGTCGATCATTGTCCTGTTGTTCCATCAACTTTCCCTCCAAAAAAAGACCGGCTTTCGCCGATCTTCTTTTTTATTCTGCTATTTACTGATTGAAAGCAGCCACTCTGAATCCGAAAAAAATTTTTCTACGGCTGGGTTTGACTTTATTTTTGATCCAGCTGAACGATCAACGGCTCCCCTTCTTGCGTTGCTTCATCCAACATTAAAGAATAAACATCGGCATCTTCTTTCGTGATACGTACCTGTTGCGCACTCATTTCGCCAGCACCCACTTCTTGAATACGCATCGTTTGGTTCTCCGAATCCACGCTATTGATAAAGTAATAATTTTCCATGACTTTCCTCTTTCTCCTAATTGAATAGGTCAGACTCTTGACTCATTTTTGCTTGTTCGATTTCACGCTGCAGCTTTTCAAAAGCTACTTTATTTTTGAATTGATCAAATTCATTGCTCGTCACCCGTTCCAGGTGTTTGACTTGATTTGTGACCGACCGACGATACTTGAATGATTCCTTAACTGGTTTTGTTCGCTCACTTGGATTTCTCTTTGGCGGTGATCGACTTTCATTCGTTTCTTTCCCCTTGAAGTACTCCTGTTTCATTCTATTGTAAATTTCTTTGTTAGGGTTTTGTTGCCCAGATATTGAAGATGGACGAAAAGAATTTCTTTGCGACGTAGAGTCATTTTCTTTTTTTAATTCCTGAAGAATACTGTTTCCTAATCGATAATAAATACCATCCGGCCCGTACATTCGGCCCTCGTAAAATGATTTTTTCTCTTTGCTAGGATCTCCCTCACCATAAGTTGCTTTCTTGAATATGTCTTCCTCTTTTGCCAGCTGTTTGAATTCTTCAAAGTGGCCATTGTCTTTCATCAATGAATCAATCAGCTGGTTCATTGTTTCTCGACTTTCTGACGTTAGGTTTTTACTATTCCACTTGCTTTGATTCTCCGGCAGCTGCGCTTTTAATTCCTCAAGCAACAGAACACTTTCTTTTTTTGGCGCAGCCATTTCTGTTTTGATTTCACTACGAAGACCATTTCTCAAATCATTCAATCGTTCCAATTCGCTCGAACGATCAAAGATTAGATTCGCAAAAGTCGATTTCATTTTTTCTAATGTTTCATCGGAACGCTGGCCTTTTCTTTCATAGCGATTATGCTCTTTAACAAAAATCATTTCACGGGTAGGTTCAACTTCTGTCGTCGCAAAATGCACGTGAAAGTGACCTGTATTGTAATGGATCTCACCTACACTGATTGTTGATCCATTTAATTTTTCTTTCTCATAAAGGACGTTCATCATTTTTCGACCGGCCATGATCAACGGTTCCCTTTTTAATTCATTTGAATATGGATTGTAAATGCCTGCTTCAATCAATGCTTTTGTATCGAAAGACACCACATCTTGAAACAATACAGATTCATTTTTGTTCGCTCGATCGAATAATTCTTTGTATTGCTCAACTTCTTGTTGCGTCAAATCATCATTGTTGAAATCAAACATCCCTGTATTCAGCGACCATATTTTTTCTTGCGTTTCTTTTTGCATGATCTCAATTTGCGCTTTTGATAAAGTCGAATAATCAGCGAGACGTTTGTTGATCTCACCTAATGATACTCTTTCTTCAGCTGTCAATTTTGATTGAGCGAGTAACGCATTTTTTCGATCCATATAATCCAAATAGCCTTCAAATGATTGACTAGGATCGTCATTCGTCATTGCTGTTTCAAAGTCAGAAAGATCTTTTTCTTGATACACTTTCTTATCTTCTCGATCCATATACTTTACATACTCAGAATCAAACGAAATAACAAAACCGCTCATTAAGTTTATATAAGAGCCAGCAGATTGTGCCATGTAATCACCTCGTTCATTTAAATGCCATCAGATTCAAATGCACGATACAAAAGCGCATTATTCGTGTCGACGTATTGTTGTAGAATGTGCTTAAAATCATCCAAACTATCTTTAATCGCATCAACTTCTCGATTATTCGTTAAGTCATTGATCATTTCATTTTGAAGAATCTGATTGATCACTTCGTTTCGAGTGACTTTCTTTCCTGTATTAAAGGTTTGTTTCTTAGCTCGCTGTTCGAGGTACGCAACCAACGGCTCATTTTCAACTATTAAAGTAAATCTTGGCATGAAAAAACCTCCAGCTATTTAATCATTTTGAATCTTGTGAGTGCCTAACAGAGGTAGAATAATGAAAGAGCATAAGGTGAACGCACCACTCTCATGGAGAGAGTGGGAAAATAGGCTGTGCCTATTGCGTTTCAAGACCTTTAGAGAAGTCACCACAACCCTTTTTTTAATGGCACTCAGCTACCACTACCGATGGCATCTAGGTGGTACTTTTTGTAAAAAGTGCCACCTAGATGCCACCATCAACCCTCAATTATTTTGGTAAATATTGGGAAACAATATCATTAAAATCACGTTCTTTTTTGACATCTTCTTGAACAGATTTGACCTTTTTCTTTTCTTCTTTCTTTGATTCGTCCTTCCTATTTTTAAAGCGATAGTTCCTATTTCGAACAACTTTCTTACTCATTGTGACTGCTTCTTGATAAACATCTGAAGAAAAAAGGTCTTGTATTTTGGTATGATCTTGCTCCAATTTTGCATTGGTCATAATCTCTAATAAAGACAAAGAATCCAATACTTTTTTTTCGAAATTTATTTCTTTTCTCACCCGATTAAGTAATTCAAGCAGCGCATATCGAATCATCGGACTGTCTTTAATATCCTCGTCAACGGGCAAATAGGTTTTTAATTCTTTCAAAGCATCTTCATGTTCCGTGTCTAAAAATACCGGAATTCGTTTCTTTGACATGCTATCTCACACACCTTTTTTGAGTTCGTCAATTTTCGATTCAATCAACTGAATCGTCTTTTCGATATCAGAGATTTTGGTTTGATTATCTGAAATGTTACCTTTAAATGATTCAATCGTATTCTCCAAAGTGGTGATTGAATCTTCCGTTTTTGCTAACTGCTCTCCGACTTGATATTCTTTTTCTTCAGTGAAAGAAGCAATTTTTTCTCGTGTATTTTTGATTTCTTCGACAAGAGATTTGTTCTCTTCCTCAATCACTTTTCTGTTTAGCTGCTGTAATCGGATATCATTTTCAAGTCCGCTGATTTTCAATTCAGCTTGACTTAAAGTTGAAAGATCACTTTTAACGAGCGTCGATTTTTCTTGGGATCCATACAGACTAAGCGCTGATTCATCGGAATCTTTGGATCGTTTATACGTAACATCAAACCGCAAAGCGCCGAATTCATCGTCGATATTTTGTGCTAAAAGAACAAAATAATTTTCAGAAACGGGAATTACTTCAACTTTTAACGGTGTATTGATATCTTCTTTTGTGACGACAGTTGCCTTTGTAACTGGCTCTCCATCAGATACAAGATCGACTTCTGAATCGACATAAATATCCATTCGATAACTTTTACTAACAGGTGAATATTGTTTTTTTAGTACTGTGACCTCTCCTGCATCAAAAGGAATCGGCTTTTCAACTGACGATTCCGAATACGCATTTGCTGGTTTTGACAACACAGCTTGACCGATGATCGATAGAAATAAAAAACCAAAAGCCATTAATATTTTGGTGTATGTTTGTGTCTTCGTTCGAAAATGTTTTTGTTTTATTTTCGATTTCATTTCCTTTACTGAAGAAATAAAGTGAGAGATTTTTCCGAAAATAACCATCATTCATTCCCCTTTTTTAATTTGGTATTTGTTGCGATCAGCTCATAATGATCGATTTGATTAGAATCACTGACGTGAGCTGAAGCAACATAAACAAGGATTTGATTTGAATCCAACCCTTCATATTTGAGATCAAAAACGACGAAATAGGTTTGATCATCGTTCGTATAAACACGTAGATCTTCTACGCTCATTTTGGCATCTTCATTGTCCATATCCCCAATCGATTGCGTCATTTCTTGCTTATATTCGTCAGTAATCAATTTCTTTTCGTTCAATAACGAGACACGATCTTTAAGAAATGGTTCATCTTTTGTATTGAAATAGGTCGTCACAAAGTCTTGCACAACGGCACTTTTTTTATCCATTGATTGATTTGTTTGTTCACTCTCAACAGTTTCTGATGCCTGATTTTCAGTAGGATTAACAGTGCTGCTATTGTCCAGATCCGAATGGTTTTCTTCAATAGATTGTTCAATTTGGGCTTCTGAAGTAGCTTCTGGTTGTTTGCTTGAATGCCAGATAAAGAGTCCAAAAACTCCCCAGCTAGCTAATAAACCAAGTATTAAAATACCGCTCAATCGTTGATAACTCATGATCTCAACTCCTTGTTTTTGTTTTCTTCTTGGAAATAGTCCATTCGATAAATACGTGGCTCATCTTCCATTTCAAATCGTATGCCGTGACGATTATAATGATTGATCAAATCTTCTTTCTCTGCTTCTTTATAAGATAGGAAGACGGCTTCTCTTTGTAGTTCCTTCCATTTTCGAATGACTACTTTTACAATAACTAGTCCTAAAACGAACAATAAGTATGCTGGTTGAATGATACAGGCCAAACATAACAACAAATAATTTACACCGCCAAACAAGAAAAAAATAAGCATATTATTTAGCACCCGAACATCCTTCAGCTTGTCTTTAGATAGAACTACAGTAAAGAAAACAGAGAAAATCATCAGTAATAAAACTAAAATTGTATAAATAAATACAATATTTTGATAGGTTACTTTTGTAATATGGCTACCCAAAATAGCATTTAGTTTACTAACTGGCAACGTGTAAATAGATAGATAGCACCCGACTAAAATGATATAGTCGATCAAAATAGATCCATTCCTCAGCCATTTGTACTTCTTAAGTTGTCGATAAAGGTCTGTTTTTTTTAGTTCTTCGAACCATTTGTTTTGGATTTTAATTTGTAAATGCTCTTCTTTCAGTTCATGTTTCCACTGTTTAAAAGCTTCTTTGATCATTTTGTTATGCTCCTTTGCTATAACTTATTTAGGTGTGCCATAGCCCATAATATACTGACTAGTCTTGCCGTAATTGCGCTCTTTCGTGCTGTCTCCTGAGTTTCCTTCCAGCGTATAGACAGTGCCGTTTGAGTAGCTTTTTACGATGCCCACATGGTCACTGATGCCATCTGCGTCCCAATCAAAGAAGATCACCCAACCATCTTTTGGTTCCACACCGACTGGCTGCCATTCATTTTTTTGTTTGAAATTTTGAATACCTGTTGGACAGTAAGCGAATTTTTCCATGTTCACATTTGCTTTTGCGGCCACATAGGAAACAAAGACTGCACACCATTCAACACGGCCACCATAGCCATACCATGACCAATATTTTTGTCCTCCAACATGCAAACCTTCATCGATTTCTGCTTGAGCGACTTTCGCCATATCACTGCTTCCGCCAGGAAGACCGGAACTTTTCGGCGTTAGATATTGTTTAACGATCATGGCATAAAACATATTTCCATAGTCATAACGATAGGTATAACCGAGGTTTACCGCCACCGGATTCGTGTAGGTCACTTGTACGCCGTGAGCGTATTTATTCGAAAAAGCGATTGCTCGATTTAAGTCGTAATTGTTTGTCGAAAAGGACAAGAAACCAGGGCCAAAATTATAGGCCTGAATGAGATTTAACAAATCCATATCCTTATGTGCTTTAACCAAACTAGCGAAATACTTTACACCGACTTCAATGCTCGTATAAGGATCTGAGATCGTGTTAGGTGCATTTCCTTGTGACTCGCTGGACTGCATGACATCTGGATAACGAATGGCATTTCCACCCGTCTCCGCTTCAATAATGCCAAGTAAGGGATCCACCATATCAGGTATCCCGTTCTTCTCTGCTTCTTTTGCAACTTTATCCTTCCATTGCATCGTCATTTCCGAGACACTTATTCCACCACCACCTATTTCAGTAGACGTTGTTTGTGAAGCGCCACCGATAAAGATCACAAGAAGCAATCCGGCTACCACAATAACTAGAGCAGTAAAAACAGCGGTTGAACTACCTAAAAAAGCAAGTAAGAGTTGGATTTTCTCCTTCTTACTTGCTTTTCCAGCCAATAATTTAATTATTTTCGATTTCATTTTATTAATGACCTCCTGCAAATCGTTTCAACTGTTCTTGATCAGGATCCGTTTTGATCTTGTAGTTGTTATTTCCTCCTAAATTGACGATTACTTCTCCTTGTTCGAGTAATGCCAGGTCTTCATACTGTCCATCAGTCAACAGATTTCCCATTGCTTTTTTCATTGTTTCACTGACTGAAGCATCCAGCTGTAGAAAGAATTTCGCATTACATAATTCGAAGACTTGTTTGATTTTTGAAATGTAATCATCAGAAGACGTTTCAGGCAATAGCTCTTGCGGTGATTGTGTCGCAAAGAAAGCACCGGCCGAAAACTTCCGCATTTCTTTTAAGAATTTCACGACTTGTTTAACAACAAATACCGTGTCAGGACTTAGGATCTCTTGACATTCATCCAAGAAAAAGGCAAAGAATCGAACTTCATCAGGAGTAATATCGCCATTCTCCAAAGCAATTTTTTGTTTGCGGCCATTTTTAAGTGCCTGGTTCCAAACGATATTCATAGCGGTGTAAAGCATACATTTATAGACTTCATCATCAAAGTGACCGATCGTTTCAATATCAAAGAAAAGGACATCTTCTTCATCAATATTTCGAAACGTGCTGCGTCCATTGAAGATTGACCCATATTGTTCGCACATTGACGTGATCACCGTTTGAAAGTTTTCCATTTCCACCATTTTGACGTCTGTCACACGATCCTTATAGCCGCTTTCCACAAATTGATCAACAAATTGCTTGAATTCACCCACTGTGGGATATTTTGAAGGATCCAATCCAATGATATGGATATCTTTTTGATTCTGTGTATAGTTTTCAGGTAATAGACCGTAAGAGATATAAAAATCATCCATGATCTTACCAAAATCGAGAATATCTACTGAACGCATAGCGGGATTTAAGAAGCGCACTTTGTTAAAAAAAGTTGCTCTATGCTGCAAGTAACTGTTCAGTTCATCGATCACTTTTCCGCTAGCATCTGTGATTGTGGCAAGTGGTTCCATCGGATTTAACATGCCTTCTTTTCCAGATAGATCATATATTTTCCCGTTTTGCGACTGGATCAATTTATACCAATCTCGATTTTTCTCAAACCCTCGAATGATCGTCCGCTTGCCATATAACATTTCTTCCAAAAGCTTCAGTAACGTCGATTTCCCCATACCAGGTTTCCCAAGGGTCATGGAACTAAACGATTTCCTAAGTGCAGTGATCGCATACGGATTATAGATAAATGACCCCCCTGTGTCTGTTTTCCCAATATAGCCACCACCCGTATCATTTAAAAATTGGTGATTAAAGGGATAACCGCCACCGATTGCAGAACTTGGCACGGTTATGCCTTCCTTACTGCCTGGTTCATTTTGCTGTTCAGAATAGCTTTGAAAGAAAGCCAGCCATTCTTGGGCTTGTTTGCCAATATACGAAACAGATTTGTAGCCCATGGCTTTGAGCGAACGTCTAAGATCACCCACTTCTTTTTCAAGCTCTTCTTGTGTATCTGCAGTCACATAGATACGTATATCGACCATTTTACTGACTTCGTCGCCTTGATTGATTTCATTTGCATAACGTTCCAAGGATCGGAATTCATTGACTGCTTCGTTTCGTTGGGTACGGGTTCGGTTTTCTTCTGCTTGTGAGTCTAATTCACGCATAGCTTTGTCAATATCGCTTAAAATGACTTCTTTGTCGATCGGCGCTAGATCGAATTTTGTGATTGAATTTTGATTGTTCATGATCGTGGTTAACCAAAACGGTGCTGGCCGTTTGGCTAATTGATAGATGTGAAGGCAAGCATAGGTACCGTCCCCTGCGACCATTCGGTCTTCAGGAAACGTAATGCCGCCTTGAGGTTGGATTTTTTCGATGAAACTGAGGTCAAAGCCTTCTTTAACAAGTGTTTGAATTTCTTTTTCATTTAACATAATTTTTATCCTCCAGACTAAATCGGGGTATTCAGGTTATTTAATTTAATTAAGATCTGTTCAATTTGTTTCGGCGGAATATCCTTGATTCCTAGATTAGATCCGCCTGCTCGTTTTAGAATCGTTTTGGAAAGATTCAGCTCCTTTTCTGTTTTTCCATAAACAATAAAGTAGAATTCTAAATTTGATAGTTCTTGTTCGACCCACACCAACCGGCTGATCTGTTCTCGAATGATTCTTGCTCGAACGGGGTTTCTTTCTTCCCTTGCCAGCTGCAGCTGTCGGTTCCAATAGACCAGATTGTCATCGATATTTGTAGGAAACATCATCGATAAAATACTCATTTCTTCTTCGTAGATCCGCAACATATTTTCAAAATGTCGCATAGCCTGATATTGCTCGCTGGCACTGAGACCGTTGATATTTCTTGTCGTGACTTTCAAAAAAGAGAGGTACCGGCCATTTTTTTTGACCACGTTTCCTCTGATCATTTTTTTGATTGGTACCAATTCTTGAATAGAAGGGTTCTCCCCTTTAGTGCGCTTTCGTCCTATTGATCGGAAACTTTGAACTTGTTTTGCGGCCATTCCTTACCCTCTCCTTTTTTTATAGCTTTGTACTTCATACACATTTCGATCCATTACGATCAAGCAATAGATCGTATACAAATTTCTTCTGTTGCCGTTTGACGCAGGCTTTGCACATAAAAACAAGCCTAGAAAAAAGAAAACAATGCCTAATAAGATCGACGTCACAAGAGAAAAATGCAGATACCCTTGTAAATACAAAAGGAACATCGAGGGGCCAAAGACGATCAGAAGATCCAAGATATACAAAGATTTATACTTTAGTTCTTGTTTAATACTTCGTTGAATCACGATATTGTGGTATTTATCCATGTTTTTCCTCCTCTATTGGTACCAATCTGCTTCGTCATAACTGGTAGGAATATGTTCTACCGCCTGACGGTACTCATTTAAAGCCATTTCTTCTGCTGGCTGACCTTCCAATAAGTGTTTTCGCCGACGATCGGTCACTTCTTTGGTTTCTAACAAGTTGTAGCTTTGTACGATGTCTTCAGACACGTAACACCGTTCCCCTGACTGATTTTCATACGGTCGGACTTGGACTCTGGCCACAAAGGAAACATGAGATCCTCGACACGTCATTTCAACAAAGGACTTTGCGATCGTGCCATATAGCACACATAAAAAGGAATCTGATTGATAGTCAGATTCCTTTTTTGTCTTGAAGTTTCGTTTTGATATTAACAAGACACGTGTATAACACGTGCCACTTTCCGTTTTTTTTAAGATGGGACTTTCAGCCAGTCGGCCTTCAATACAATGGACATTTAACACAAGATCTCCTCCTAAATATAATCATCGGCATTTACTTTATTCATGGATTGATAGATATCATAGTAATCATTTTCTGGTGTCACACTCGACTCTTTCAAGTATTTGGTGGCCAATTCTTTGGGTGTAGAAAGTTCCTTCGTTTTTGATTCAACCGTTGGAATATGATACGTTGGTGCCGTTGATTTTTCTGCAGGTTTCTGGCTAGTCACCGATCGATGGTTCGTTGGTTGACCTGGTTGTTTGATCGAACCTGCTTTTGGCTCACTCCGTCTAGCAGGTGTCACCGTTGATCGATCAATTCCTCTACTTGGTGATTGTTGCACTATTTGAGTGCCAGCACTGGTAGACGATGGATTGCTTCGTTGTACGACTGCACCTGTAGAAGGAGCCACACTTGTGACCCGTTCAAGAGCTACAGAAGCTCCTTCAGACGCTTGTTCACTCGATTGAACAGATTGACTTGGTGTTGCTGCAGAAGTGCCGTAAGACGTTTCTGGTGCGGATCGTTTCACTTCCTGATCATTGGCTCTCTGAGTGTTAGTTGGATTTCCTGCAGAGGCACTCGGATTGTTTGACTGTTGCATATTGCTGTTCTGATTGACTTTGTCAGTCGCTGCTTGGATTGCGGCTTTTCTACTTGGCGTATGGATCGGCGGAATGGTCGTTCGTTGGATTTTTTGTAAAGCGGCCGTTTTCCCCGTTGCCAAACCATTCGCACGATTGCCGTTGATAGGATCGATCGGTGATTCGGTTCGATTGCCACTTTCACCCATATGTTTCAACGCTTCAGCTGAAACATTGCCAATGCTTTTTCCATCTGGTTCTTTTCCTTGAGAAACAGTGCTGGAAGAAGAAGAAGCGTTCATTGGTTGATACGTTGTTTCTGGTGAAAGATTGGTTCCTGAAGGCAGCTCTCCATTAGCAGAAATCTGATCTTTGTCTTGAACCGATGGATTTATCTGATCATTTGAAACCGCTGATCGATTCGATCCTTGCGTTTGTGTCACCGGCTCTTGTTGGTCTTGCATGGCAAACGACTGTCGCATGCTCGCTGCAAATTCTTTTATACTTTTTGTGGAAGATCCATTGTTTCCTGGAATAGTTGAGCGACTCTGAATCGATTTATCATTGTTGCTCTCATGGACACCGTTATTGACTCTCATACGGCTGACTGCATTTCCGGCGTGCTCTTTAATACTACTACCAGCATTTACTCCCCCTTTTACAGCGCTTGTCGCAGCTTTCGCAGCAACTGCTGTACCAACCATAGCTTGCCATCCTGAACGAAGCCCGATATCCAACCCCAGAAATTTCCCAAAGAAATTTGGGCCGTCGATCGTAATTCGGACACCAACAATACAAAGTACTAAATATGGAAGAAAATCGACATCAAGATTACCTATAAATGAAAAGTATAACTTAAAGATACTCAAGCTAAACCCTGTCAACATAATCGCTAATAAACTGTTCCCAATATCCAAAAGGATTTTTTTTGTCCGTTGTCCGGTTTCAATATCAGAAACAGAAAGAACTGGAAACATCAACTTTGCAAATATTAGCTCAATCAAAGACGTTGCAATTATAAATGCAGAGCAGATAAAAGCAAACGAAACTGTCAGCAATGACAAAGTGATCGTGCCCGTCCTGTATGAAAAACGAAATTTACCTTCTTTAAAAAAATCGAACATTCCATTTTCTATTTTTTCTGATATGACTTTTCCATCTTCGTCAGTCTTTAGCCTATATTCTAGGTAAGAAGTATCATCTTGATTTTTAGCTTTATCCTTCATTTTTCTGATTTTTTCAGGAGTTAAAACTTCTGATAAATCAGTAGCTTTAAAAGCTTGTTCTGACAAATTGTTTTTTTGAGTTCCCGCATCACTATTCAGTCGAGAAAAACCGTTTTTCGAAGAATACTGCAAGTCTGATAAATTTTCTTTTACAATACTGTAGGACAGTGTACTTTTCTCAGTCGTATCTAAATTTTTTGTTTCTCCATAAACTTTTTGAGAAAGCTCCACACTTGATGTAATCAAGCCTGGAAGCTGAACACCTAAACAAACAAAAAAGACAGCCCTGAAAAGGCCTGCCTTTAGATCCACTCGTTCGTTTAAAATATATTTGTAAGCAATAACAATAATCATAATAATCAAAATAGTGAATGAGACTAATCGCATGCTGGTATATATTTTACCGATTGTCCCATTATCAAGAAATCCAAAGACCTTGAACACTTGATCCAAGATATCTTCCACCCCAGAAGCTAGTTTGTATAGTCCTTTTACCCAGTTTGCACTTATCCATTTAAATAAATAGCTAAATAGAGTTGCATCTTGAATCCAATCACTAAATTTTTGAAGAAAATCCGTTGCTTTTTCCGTTTTACTCACCTTCCAATCATAAAAAAAGAAGCCTTATTCAGGCTCCTCGTAGTGACTATCTATTCTTTATATTCTGCAACATAATAGTGAGGGTCTGTAGAATAGATTTCTCTAGTTTCTTTCAAAGAAGAATCCATTTTCGAATAATTTTTTGAAATAGGTACAAAGGCATATCCTTCATTCTCTTCGTCATAGAATACATTAAAGTCCTTTGTATCTGATATAAAATTGTCCAAAACTTCAAATATTCCATAATTCTCACTATTTGCTATTTTGTAGTGATATAAACCTTTTTCTTGCTCTTCAACCTCATAATTCATTGTTTCAGAAATTCCCTTATCAATATTGGAAACAGTAAGAGATCCATCCTTCATTTTATCTATTTTAAATTCTGGTTCATCTGAAGGCGAATTAGATAAATAGAAAGATTTTCCCTCTTCAAAAATATCTGACAGCTTTTTTTCTGGTGAATTTGAGCATCCACTTAGAAAAAAAACACCAATAAGTCCCAACAATAAACCGAAACCACTCATTTTTAATCGTTTCACATTAACCCCTCTTTTTCTATCGATTTGAATTTAGTATAGCACGTCTACTCTGTATCTAATCGGACTAAATTAGAAATATCTTTATAGTATGAGTCGTTTAAATAAAAATTAGCCAGCTGTAGAAATGCACACCGTTCTTCTTCTTTAAAAAGTGGTTTAAGATCTTCAGTAACCGCTTGTTTCAAAAAGTCGATTAAATCAATTTTTTGTGATTCTTCCGGATCCTCGACAATCGAAACTTTGATAATTTCTCGATAGTTCTCCAAATCTTTTGTATCAAACCGTTTGAGGACTGATGCAAAGGTTTCTTCATCGATCTGTAACAGTTCCTCTTCTGTCTGAAGGCCTTCTTCCAGAGACAAAAGCAGCGATCGGTTGATTGATTCAGAAATCAAGTCATCGACGTCGATTGCGTTTGCTGCTAAATCAAAGGTTTTATGTTCAGAGGGAATGTTAAAGTCTTCAATCGGTCGGTTGGGGTCAAAGTACTCACCCAAATATTCAAACCGGAAAGGCATAGAAGTCTCTTTCGTAGAAAAAATAGAATACGACCGAATTTTTTGGCGCTTTTTGTTTTCCCTGTGCAACCTCAGTACAACCATTTCCCCCATCATAAGCGTAGATAATTTATAAGGGGTGATTATTCGTTGAGAGCCGACGTTAGTTTGTTTGCTCGTATCAAGAGAAAGTGGATCTTGTTCACCAGTCGAATGTTTTTCCACCGTTTTCTCTCCAACTCGTTTTGATATTTCTTCGTGCGTATCTTTATCTTGGCTCATGATATACAAGTGGTTTTGGCAATTTTCTTTGATGATCTTCGCCGTATAGTCCCCGTATACAGAGCCTAATTGCGCATAGCTTTGTAAAAATAGATCGAACAGAATGTTTCGCCCTAAACAAACGGTCACAATGTTATCCATACTTTCAATGGCTGGCATGTTCCCAAATTCATCCAGGATAAAATGGACTCTTCGGAAACACTTCCCACCTCTCGTATTTCCAGCATTTTGTGCAAGTGTTGTATACAGTTGTTTAACAAACATGGAAGAAATCACATTTTTAGACGGATCATAATCCGGCGTGATCATGAATACAGCGATCGGCTTTTCTGTGTAGAAAAGTTCACATTGCTTCAACTCGTCTAAATCTCCGCTGATTCGATTTAACTCACCATCTTTTTCAAGTAGAGTGATCGAATAGGTTGCTTTTTTATCTTGGAAAACCACTTCTAATTGATCGCCAGTGTGTAAGTTCAAATTGAAGTTCAAATCCACCACACCAGCCATATTCGGACGGATCGTTTCTACTCCTAATACTTGTCCATTGCGAAAGAAGCGAACTTTCAAAATTTGATCATACATCGATCGATCAAATTGGAAGAACAACGACTTAGGAAAACCCACCGACTTCAGCCGAAAACTATTTTTTGACGTCATCTTCGCAATCGCTTCAAACCCTTGGAAAATCGTTAACTTATCCAAGACGGCACTTTGAATTGGCCCTTTATTCTTCGAATCCATAGAAGAAAATGAAGAGTATTGTGCTTTGGCGATATGTCCTTGCGGCAAACGTTCAAAATACAGATCCAGTTCCGTGTACTCTTTTTTCGTGACCCGATCAACGACTTTTCGATTCGTCATTTCAATGATCCACTGTGCTGCATTGTACATCGTGATCTTTCCTAAATCGTCCTTTTCCAAATAATAGTCGATTAGGGCTAAGATCACGCCGTTTAACAGCTTCTGCGCACCGCTATAGACCCATTTGTTCTGGCCGGCGTTTGGATCGTTGAACAAGGCATACGTAAATTGATCCACTAGCATTTGCGCAGAAGAAGAATCCCCTCTTACGTAAGCATCAATAATCAGCTGCAGCGGATTATAACTCATGGATTGATCGGGTGTTTCTAAATTAAGTACTTGTACCTCATAGCCCCTTTCTTCTAATGTTTCTTTTGATCCTTTGTAAAGTTCTCCTTTCGGGTCATTAAAAATCAGAGAACACTGTTCCTTCGCTCGACTCAAGATATCAGTCAGTGGAAAAACGATCGACTCACCCTTACCTGATCGACTCGTCCCTAGAATAAGTGAATTGACTGTATTGCGATCGATATAAAATTTGTTCATATAGTGCGTGATAGGAATGCCGCCGATCCCTTCAAAATGTTCTTTTCGATCAGGTACGGCTGGATATTGCTCTTTGATCTCTTGGATCGTCGCCAAACGAGCGTCTCCTTCTTGCCCATAACTCAATGAATCAAATTTTCGAGTCAGCTTTTTAAAGACGAACCAGGCAAAAAAGAAAGCCAAAGGCAGTGTGATAAGCAGCTGCTTGTTCGTTCCTATATGAATAAACAAGGAACGGGCAAAATAAGGGAACGTCTGAAACAGCTTCCCAGCCGTTGAAAAGTCTTGGTTAATCGAAAGTGTAAAAGCTTTGCCAAGAATCGGCAGAAATGAAACGATAAAATTGATCAGATAGTTGCTCATAAAATAAACCAAGAAGAAGGCGCTGAAAAAGCCAAGAAACGCTATTGGCGCATGACGCTTATGTTCTTCGGCTAGTCCTTCTCCTTTTATCGAATAACCCCTTCCGACAAAAAGGGCAATTTTTTTCAGACCGAACACAGAAAATAATCGATAGAAAAAGGAGCGTTTCTTACTTCGTACTCGCATAGACGCTCACCTTATTCCAATACCGATTTCGCTTCTTTCGGCTTGTCCTGTAACAAGTAAGCAGAAGCGATCTGTTGTTTTTGACCCATGGTTAAATCCTTTTTCAACGCATCTGAAAGCTCTTGGTAGATTGACGTAATGGCCTTTTGATCTTGTTGTAGAATGGCCAGATCCAATAAACCATAATCAGATTCGCCTAGCTTTGTTAACTGCTTTAAGGTGTCTGTGTCCTCTTTTTCAAAGACGACTTGAACCACATGGTCAATATTTTCAGGATATTCTTTAGCCGCTTCAATATACTTGCCAGCACTGATTTGATCATCATAAGAAGGAACCGCTGGTTCCGTTGATTCGAAACTCGCATAAGAATTTTCTGTTTGAACAGCTGCAGATACAGTTGTTTGATTTGAGTCTTGTTGGGCTTTTGCATGAACATAGCCGCCAAATCCTGCCACGGCAAGTAAAACTGCACCACTCAAAGTGATTTTTTTCCATAAAGACGGTTTCCCTGCTGCTTGTTGTACGGCACCTGGTTGTGTTGGCGCTGCCTGTAAAGGCGTGCCTTGTTGTTGCTGTTGGATAAATGCCATCAGCTGTTGTTGCGTGGCTAAGTTTTCAGCCCCTCTTCGGGTCTGATCATCAATCAGTTTTGCAAGAAATTGCGAGATTTCCATTTCTTTTTGTTGATTTTGTTGCTTCGTCGATTCAACATTCTGCACGGCTTTGTCTTTTAGGGACAATTCTTTTTCTTTTATAGCCAATTCACGGTCACGCTGCGCAAGTACGGCTTTTTCCCGTAACTCTTGTTCATGGATCCGACGTTGCTCTTCAAAGATAGGCTGTGATTCAATCAGTTTTGATTTCATGGACTGTAAGTACTGCAATTCTTGATCCGTGACTTGTTGCACTGATTCGACCAGGATCGTGCTTAACTCTTCGAGTTGACTGTTCTTACGCTCAATCAATCGGCTGTACTGTGACTTATGAGCTTTTTCTTCATAAGAAGCAGTGATTTTTTCTTCTTCTTGTTCGATTGCTTCTTGTCTCATTTGATCGAGTTGTGCCGCTTTTTCCTGTTTGTCTGCCTGCAATTTGACATCGATTTGATAAAGCTCGTCTTGATGGCGCTTATTCAATCGTTCCAATTCTTCTTGTTGGCGCTTTTGGATCCTCGCTTTATCAAGCGCTAATTGATTCTCTAAAGAAGTGAACGCTGCTTCGATCTTATCAGTAAATTCTTCACTTAGAATTGCTTTTTTAGCAGCTAATTCCGCAAGGCATTCTTCAGAACCGTCGTCTGCAGTAATTTCTTGATAAGCGATCGTCAACTTTTTGATCAATTTGTTCTCTACGTCATTTTTTAATTTATATAGGCTTGAGATCAACTGTTTGTAGAACGTTGGATTGTATTGTGTTCGGATAAATTCTTTCTTTCGCTCACTGATAAAATCATTTTTATCGGCTAAACCAAAATACATGATCAATTCTTGCGTCTGACGATCCAGCTTTGCTTCTAGTTTAGCGATCAGCGATTCGATAGGACTAAAAATCGGTTGTGTCGTTAAATCCAAATAGGTATCCAAAGGAGGGATCACGATGCCAGGAGTCGGCTCTTTCGCTGTAGAAACACGATTCAATTCCTCTGAACTCTGAGAAATTGTGATTTCTTGCTTGCTCTCTTCTGGATCTTCAAATGAAAGCTCGCCCTCTTCTACCGTTTCATAATCAGGAATATAATCGCCTTCAGATAAATCTATTTCTTCTTCCTCTTCTTCGACAGGCGCATTTAATTGGTCTTCGGTAATAACAGGAACTGATTCTTGTTGCTTTTTCGGTAATACACGAGAAAGCAGATTTTCCGCAACCTCTGGCAATTTCACTTCTGGCAAGGACAAGCCGCCAAGAAACGAGGGTTTTGTTTCGTTGACTTCTTGTTCAACAGGTTCAAATGGCTGATCGAACTCGATTAAAAGATCATTTTCCAATTCTTCAAATTGTTCTTTTTGGCTTCCCTTTAGGTTTCTAAGCTCCTGAATAATATCCTCGTCGATCAGTAGGTCTAAAGGCACATCTTTTGATAAGGGTAGAGTGAACTCCCAATAGTCTTTTGTTCCTTCTATACGATGGATCTCTAAAGTCATCTTATTATCCAGCGGCCCAACATCTGCTTGAACCTGGTAGAAAAGCTCTCTCGCTTCAGGAAGAGAATACTTCTTTTTCAGGGTCAATCGCTTCGTAGCTTTGATTTCTTTTGGTAATTTTGTAAAACGCAAAATATAATTTCCCATGGTTCTCTCCTTTATAAAAAAGATGGAAAGTTTTATTTCTTCCCATCTTTTAAACGTTTGATATTAGAATTTTTTACCAATCCCTTGGAAGTACGTTGCTAATGAAACAGCTGACATGATCACGATCATCCCAACTGCTACACGAAACCAGATGCTTTTTGCGACGTCTGCTTTTCGATCGGAACTCATGAACATGATGCCAGCTACGATCGTCGTAATAACAGCCACGGGAAACGATAGTCTTTGTAAAGCTGAATAAATCGTTGTTCCTGCCTTGTCTAATTCACTGACCCAATCATTCGTTGGTAGCGTTAGTAGTGCTAGTTGTAGTTTCATCAACATGTTTATTTCCTCCATTTTTCACTTGGTTTTTGTCTGATACAAGAGTATTGATTTTTGAAAGCACGTAAGACTCGCATTGCTTTTCAATCGTTGATTCTTCCCATTCCTTGTCTTTTCCTTCAAGAATGGCCATTTTTTTATCTCGTAAATGATCATTCGTCCATTCCTTAAAGGTAATACCTTCTTGAGAAAGTAATTCTTTTGCGGCTTCTACAAATGGTGAAGCCGCAGATTTTTTCCCTGCCATATGCTTCTTCCTTCCTGGCTAATTGATTATCTGAAAAAAGAAAAACCCCTCGATTTTTTCGAGTAGGTTCGCTTTTGTCTTGGTTCCATTTCCGGCAATGCTTTTCGTTCTTCGTTGAATTGCCGATTGATTTCTTGGTAAAGCTTTTCTCCTTCCAAGCGATTTGTCTCAAGAGTGGATATCTCTTCTTGCAACATATCTAACAGTTGTACCGTGTTCCGTGTAGGATCAACGACCACGTCTTCTAAGATTATTTCTTGTTCGCCATTGTCAATCACTACTGACAATTTCGTAGGCTCCGTGATTGAACGCTGTAGCTGTTCCATGATCTGTTGTGCTTGAAAGATACCGTGAACCATCTTTGTGTTCAATGCACGGTATTTTCGTGTCAATTTTTTGTTGACGTGCGAAAAATGTACCCGATATTGCCCGGACACACGATCACCCCTTTCACATTCTTATACTTTGCTGCGTCCACCACTGTTCCCATGCAGCTTTTATGACGTCTTGGTAGTCAATGACAACTTTAAGAAGAAGCGCACCCACGACCAAACTGAAAATGAGCCGTAACAATTTGGAAAATACTTTTCCCATATCTTCACCTCACTTGAGAAGGCGCTTGTCCTTCAATTCCTATCTTCACAGAGATATTGTCTGGTAGAAATAAAACTGGATAGGTCGCTTTGATCGTATAAGCCACCGTATCTCCAAACGCAGCCTTTTTCCCTAGTGAAGGACTTTCGACCGTATACCAGCCGTGAAATTGTTTATTTGAGTAATCTTTGAGCTCTGAAACTGCTTCAGCTGTCAGACCACCTTTTCGCTCAATCTGATAATTGACTTGTTGCCGATAAGTAGTGATCGTTTGAAGCTGATAGCCGAAAACGACGACGCTCAAAAAGGCGAGTACAGTCAAACAGTAAAACAACATGCTGAAAACTTCTCCCTGACTATCTTCTACATCCATAATTTATGCTCCTTTCTTTAGAGATAAACATAGACTTTTCCAAGTTGGAAAGGAATGATCGCAATAGAAGCACCAAGAACAAAGACCAAAATCGCTCCTACTAGCTTCATGTATAGACCGGAAAACCGACTAATCTTAAAGTGGATGATTTGTTCAATACCAGCCATCATTTCTTCGCTGGTGATCCTAGAAAGCTGATCGATCACTTGCAAATTCGCTGATCCTTGTGCCAAACGTGCCAAAGTAACCATAAATAACCGGCTGCTGTCTGTTCCAGACATTTGTTTGGCGAACATCTTAAACGGATCGAAACTGCTTGGATTTCGACTCATATCTAACATGAGCCGTTGTAAGATCTTCTTATCGATCTCATGTGGCATCCTTGGAACGATTCGCTCAAAAACAGAGCGAAGATTGATTCCCCCTCTTGTTTGTTTCAATACAGGAACAAGTAGCCGTGAAAATTTCGAAAATTGAATTTGGCGTTCAAATCGAAATTGCTGATAAACGATTTTTACTGATTTGATCGTGTTAAGGTAGACCAACACACTGACCACGAAACCGATTGGAATTAGATACAAACTCAATAACAGCCCAAGTGCAATAAAAAAAGAAAAGCAGATACCAAAGTTTCGAGCATTCTTTTTTGACCACTTTTCAATATTTTCTTTGGTATTATTCATTTCTAAGAGATCTTCATAAACAAGATCCGGAAGCAAGCGAGAAAAGAATGGTCGATTCTCACTATGTTCTGTAGTTTTGTTTCGAATAACGAGATTCATTTTTTGGTTCGCACCCCCAATTCCGTGACAGAATCATCAAAATACTGTTTGAAAAAGCTATTTAAGATCATACTAAGCGAAGTAAGACAAATGGCTGAACTGACATAACCGATTGGATGGTGGGCATAGCCGTCCATGTATTGCGCAAAATCACCGTTCATGAAGAAAGAAACCCCATGAAATAGCAAAATAATAGCCCCCATTAAAATAAGGAGTGTCTGCACACCGCTTAACATTTCATTCTTCTTCTTTAGAAACAAATTGACTTTTTCTAACATTTTACTATGGTGTTCTGTTAGATATTGCAACGAATCCGTATTGTTTTTCCCTTCTTGAATAATCGTGTCAAGCTGTTCCAAATACTGACCAAAAATCGCATCATCATGGTACTTTTCAGATAGGTTATTCAATAAATAAGAGACCCTTTCCGGATCAGAACCTACACCAAGAGCGGCATACAAGCTTCGAAGATCTTCAGAAAGTTCTCCTTCTGTTTCATCGATCACATAGGCCAAAGACTGAAGAACAGTTAAATCATTGTCCATCGTCACTTGTGTGAGATTCAAAAGAAATTTGTTTCTGGCCACCAATGACTGCATCTGATACCTCCGATTCACGACCTTTGGCAAAATAAACCGATAGCCGTAAATGGCACCAATCACTGTACACCCGACAACGATCCACCAAATATACGTCAGAATCAATGAAAAAACGCCTAAGACTACAGCTGGGAGTCCGACAAGCTGAATGATCTCTTTTTGCTTTAATCGCTGCCCGTAAGCACTGTTTAAAGCATGTAATTCTTCAAGATTCACACGGTTCTTAGCTTCCGTCTGAAGTTGATTGATTCGCAAACTCAGCCACCGCCTTTTGAAGAATCTGTTCAAGCTCTTCCGATTTATTAATCTTTTCATTGGTCATTTCAGGAAAATCAAAGGATAAGAAGCGTTCTGCTAGCTTTTCCTTGTACTGATCAGACAACTGACCCGTAGTAACGTAGAACTGACCATTGTTTAATACTTGTTTAAACAAAGTAGTGGCCGTATCTTTTACTGAATACTCTACGATTTCTGACAAATATCGAATTTTTTTGAAAATAAGATTTTCCGAATCGATCTCGATATAAGCAGTTTTGATCTGAAATCCAAAGTCGAAGAAAGTAAGGATATCTTCAGTGACCGCTTCTTCATTGATTTTATACCCCATACTAGACATGGTGACTAACCTTCGAGGATGCGCTCGACAATTCGTTGAGTGAATCGACGTCAATCCTGAATGGTTTGTCCGTGCAGCTTGGATCATTTCATAAGCTTCAGAACCACGTGTCTCTGAGGGAACGATCCATTTAGGGTAATTCCGTAAAGCAGCTTGAACCAGATCTGAAATCGTCACGATATTTCCTGTAACGAGAGAAAAAATATCATGATCTGGCAAAAGTTCCTTGATTCTTGTTTCAGGAACATCCTCAATCATAAAGATACGGTCTTTTTTGGGCACAAATGATAACATCATTTTGATCAATTCCGTTTTCCCAGAACCAGTCTCCCCACCGATCACGCTCATTGATCCAGCCTTCATGATTATTTTTAGAAATTCCAAAACAAAAGATGGCGCAAAATCGACAAACGTTTCTTCGGTCAACGCTAGACCTGGTCGACTTACCCGTAAGGACATCGTTGTTCCAGTTGGACTGATCACTTGATGCATAGCATTTAATCGTAAATTTCCTGATACACTATCCAAGATAGGATCATTTCGAGTAAATGGCTTTCCTACAGCATCCGCGAACTTCTTTACGATTCGAAATACCGTTTTTTCAGGATCGGTCAACTGTAATTGTTCTGCCGTATAAATTCGTAGTTGATCCGCACTTTCGACGGTTAGAAACGTACTGTTCCATCCGATATCCGTGATTGACTCGTCATGCAAAAGTAAACGATCGATAAATTCAAAACCGACGATTTCATTGACGACATAGGCCGCTTTTTTTTGTCCTTCATCATCTTTTCCAAATCGCTGCTCTTCTTGAACTAATTTAGTGAGCTTTTCACGAGAAGCTTTAGACGTGAAGGCACGCATCACTTCATCCGGATAGTGCTCAACTAAATCGTCTCGAATCACTTCGACTCGACTATCTTCAACTAATTTTTCCAAATAATCGTCTCGCTCTTCTTCAGTAACTGACGGTATATGTCGGAATTGATTGGTAGTAACGATATTCCTTACATTTCTTAACACGTCTTTTTCATCTTTAAAAATGGACTTTTTTTCTCTAATTACAACCATTGATTTACCCTCCTTCCGGCGTACTTAAAATGCATGTGGCTTCGTCAATGGATGATCCATCGGACTCTACATAGGCACGAATGCCTTTGATTCCTTTGTTATCTGCTTCTTTTAAGTAGTTGAACGTCACTTTTACTGTTTTCTTTGCATAGAATGGCTGCTTCTTGATCGTCTGTTCGAACTCTTTTTCAAAGTTGGCTTGATCCAAATAAAAAGCGCCAGGCTGAATGCGTGCAGAATCATCTTTGTTACTGATTGCAGCTGTTCTTAACGCTTCAGTAATGTTAAATGCTTCGGTATCTTTCTTGGCATTTCCTATAAAAAACCACGCAATTAGAATCATAAAAAGTGCCCCCACGATCATAACCGTGATCTGTCGCCAATAATGTGTCATTCCTCCCTCTCCTAACCAAGAAAAAGGAGAAGACAAAGATTGTCTTCCCCGATTATCTTTTTATCCATTATTTTGTTGGTAATGTTGAAACGTAATTAGTGATTTTAGCGAGCATTTGTGTTGTGAAATCAGGGAAAAACTTGAAAACAACACCGCCGACGATTGCAACTAAACCTACTGCAATCGCAACGTTCATCAATGTGTGAGAATGATTTTGAACTGTATCCATGAATGTCACCTCCCTTCAGTAGAAATATAAACCGGCTATTAAAGCTGATCGTTATTTGAAAAACATTTGTTTGATTTCATCAAAAAATTTGGTGCAGACTGCCAAGATCCCAGTAACGAATACCATAACGGCCTGGACAAATTGATTTTGTTGAATCGCTGAGGTCAGCGAACCGGAAACATTGCTGCTTCCAGAACCAAAGTTTAAAAACGAAGAACTGATCTGATTCAAGTAATTGAACGGGATCCCGATCAACTGCTTAAAGAGAAAGAAAAAGACCAGGATCCCTAAACTGCTAAAAACTACTTTCCGCAATAGGTGCCTGGACTGTTTTAATTCCGATCGTACATCAAAAACGGCTGAACCATACATATTGCCCAACTCCTTACTTTCCTCTTAACCACGTGATCTCTGCTTTTGACCATCCTTTTGGCACAGTCGTATCAGGATAAACCGGCGTGAGTAACAATTCATCTTCTTTCTTTGTTTTACTATCAATCGTCGCATACATATTTGCGTAGACCAAAAGCGTTTGGTTCATCGATACTTGAATAAAGTTCCGGCCAATCACATTCGATTGCAGCGTCAGATTGTAGTCCCCTTTTTCTGCCCAAATCGGCAAATAAAACTTTCTTCCCCCATCAAGTAATTTATTCGCAATTTTTTTGGTTGGATTTTTAACTTGTTCTTGCGTATACAATGCACCCGTCTTCTCCTCTACGCTTATTTGAGGAAACTCAAATTTTGTAGAAGTAATAGCGGCAGTCGTTTGTTTCGCTACTTGATTGACCGTACGATCTAACGGAATTTGAATGTTCCCTTTTGATTCGACATACTGAAGATCTAAATAGGTATCGACTAGCTTCGTTGGAGAAGAAAGCGTAAACGAGAGTAATGGCGTATCTTGGATCTCACTGCTGTAGATCGGTTCTAATGTGATTGGTACCCCGTAGCCCGTTTTTGACGAACGCTGCTCTTCAAAATCAAACTGAAGAGTCTCTTTCTTTTCTACATACGTTTTGGTTTTTCTCGTTGCTTCTGTTTGGCTCACTGCGCCATAGGAAAGCTTACCGTTTTTCAGATCCGCATTGGTGAGGACTTTTTCTGAAGCGGTATACCCGAATGTTGAAAAATCGATCGTATCTGTTTCAGCCTTTACTTTGTCAGGATTTTTCAGTACCTGAAGGGAAAGAGAGTAAGGAACCTTCTCTCCTTTAGTAAAGCCTGCAGTAGGCAAATCAATAGCTATGCTTGAAGCATAGGAACCAAGTGAAATATCCTTTGTAAAGACAGTTTTTTTCTGCTTTTGATCAGTTACAGTCAATCGATAAAGGACATTTTTCAATTCTTCTTCGTAACTCGCTGACTTAGAAAAAGTGATCGTCGCCTTCAAGCTGTCCGTCAATGACGCTTTGCCAGTCAATATTGAAACTTTCTCGGCATTGATCTCTAAAGACGGTAGATAATACGGGATCTCAAGTACAAGATCTTTGCCAGCAACGACCCCACTTCTAGTCACTTTAGAGCGGTAGCGATTGCCTTTCACGTCGAATAGATCATCCAGAGGCTTATACTCGTACGACTCCCCATCGTACTTGGTCTCAACGACTTGTTTAAGCAGCGCTTTTTCTGTTTCTGTCACATGATTCACTGTCAGCTTGAATGCTGGTAAAGTAGTTGTAACAGCGTTTGAAGAAGCAGTTTTCGTTCCTGTTTTCACACTACCTTGCTTACTGAAGGACAGTGTTGCTTTGTTTTTAGCAGTCAGAACTTCTTGCTTTAGCATCATTTTCGTACGTAGATCATATGATTTTCCATAAAATCCAGAAGTTGTAAGTGCGGTGCTTTTCGCAGTAGCAATCACTTTCCCGTTCGTCAGATCTTTGGTAATTGTAAATTGATCTGTCACATCACTACCTTGCGCCAAAACTTGTACCGTAGAAATAGCAACCGTTTCAGCTGGAAACTGGTCTTCTATAACAAAATCAGCTAAGTAACGAGAGCCTAGTTTTTCTACCGTACTTGTCGTTAAATCATATTGTAGAAAATCATCGGAAGCAGCTGACCAAGTATTGCTGGTTTTGCCTGTCTCATTCTTGTCTGATACCGTCTTTGAAGCACTCAATTTGTACTGATTGGTGATTGTTAATTTCACCGGCTTTGCTTCAGTCACATCTGCAGTAATCGTAAACGAGTAGTTTTTACTGTCGGTTTCAAAACCAACCAATGACGCTTTTTCCTTGAAATAATAGGATCCCAGCGAAAGATCCTTTACTTTCAGTTGGCCATTTGTGTCGGTTTTTAGGTTATCTTGTAAAATGGATCCGTCCGATTTGTATAGTGTAAATACCACACCATCTAACCACTTTTGATCGACGTCTGCGATTTTGGTAAGCTCTACAGCACCTGCGAGTCGCTCGTTTGTCCAGGTCTTCGAAACATTCGTATTTTCCCCTACCGTGATTGAAAACTCCGTTCCGTTTAACTTGTAGCCTGAAGGAGCGGTTATTTCTTTCACTTTGACTACTGACCCAGCCTTTAACCGTTCTCCTAGCTTTGCCTTCCCATCCGTTCCTGATTTTACGTCTGTTGTCTTTCCATCATACGTAAAGCGGAAGGTCGCATTTGCTAACGGCTTTTTCGTATCTGCATCTACTTTCAAGACATCTACAGTCCCTTTTCGCTTCACATTCACGGTTACGGAAGTTGAAACATAAAAAGAACCAGTGACCAGTTTTTGATACGAACCGTTCGCCCAGACAGTAGTGGGATATTTTTCGTTTGTTTTCGACCCTTTCACCATATTTACAGTGATTTTTGTTGCAGTGGATCCATTCGTATCGACGGTTAATTTATTGCCACTAATTGTCGCTTTTGCCCCACCGCTGACGGATTCTACATAGAGGTTATGATCACCCCAACTGTTTTTCACAGTAAAGGTTGCTTTTTCTCCTTCATAGACCGTCTTAGACGTTGCGTCCCATTGCGGACGTGTGCGGATCTGACCAGCTCGTGTAGTCATTTTGCTTTTCCAGTCAGTCACACCAGCTTTGTGATTTGGGGTAATGGTGATACTTTTTGGTTTTTCATTTGAATTTTCCCAAACAAGAATTTGTGCGGCCATCCAACGTTGCTTTCCAGCGTCGTTATTTGCCCAACCGCCTAATTCACGGTAAGCACTAATAATGGACGTGATCGTTTCTTTTTGAGAAGTACTCAAATAGCTGCTACCGGCATCCGTGTACGTCTTAGCTGCCGTAACCCCTGCTTGTAAACAAAACGCATCTTTTCCATCGATCGTCCGCCGAATCCCACGGTCTTCTGTGTAAGAATAACCGTTGCTGCGAACGATATACATCAGCCAAGGATAACCTGAAGGCGGATTGATCGTTGTTTCAGAGACTGTTTTTGAAACAGAAGCCAGCAAAGCAACTTTACTTTCTTTTAGCATAGAAGGAACATCATTCAAGTTATTGGTTTGGTTCAGGATCTCTTCAGCATAAAAGAAACGTGTCTGCATCAAAACTTGTTCAGACTCTTCCGTATTTTTGGTTTTTGACAATTCTTCAGCGACTTGATCTTCTTCAATAAATGGAAGATCTTCACTATTGACTGCCGACTGCAGCGATTCAACATCATTTAGATCGATTTCATCAAAGTCTTTGATTTCTTGATCTGCCTGATCCGCTTTTTCCTGACGCTTTTCATCGATCCCTACTTCAACAGCTGTAAAATCTCCTTCAGTTTTTTCAGCGATCTGCGGCGTATCTGAAGAAATCAGCTGTTCTTTGTCTGATTTGTCTGCTACCACATACAGTAAGCCATCAGCACCTTGAACAACGGTTGATGCCTGTTCTTTGTTTAAGGTCTCTTCCGATACTGCAGCCACTTCCTGATCCGTTTTAGCGTTATCTGTTTGTTCTTGTGCCAAAACATAAGGAAAGTTGGCCATAGCAAGAAGAGAAATGATCATCATTGAAAACGAAACGACGAGTTTGTGCTTCTTTTTCATTGGTACCTGTTCACATCCTCTCCTTCAAAATGGATTTTCGAAAAGGACGGTGGCGCTCGATTACGCATTCTTTGTTCCTTGGCCATATAAGATCATAGGCGGTCTCCTTCGTTTAAATAACTTTTTGAGTTCTTTATATTTAGCGTATGCAGCTCTTGTTTCGATATGTGTTGTTCTTGATCAACGATAAATAAAAAGTCACCATTTGTGAAAATATCTTTTCCAGCGGCTTTTTGTTTTGTTTTATCTTTATCGATAACCACGTCTACATGATCCGTATTACCGTGTAATACTTGTTTCCCAGCGACCACTTGCACAACGGTCTTATAATTACTTTTTGTGATCAGTGAAACTTCGTCAATTTCAAAAATACTTTGGCGATCGACCAAGCCATTATTAATAATTTCTGCCAGCTTATTCACGCTCAAGCGAATATACTGTAATGCTTCACCGTTTCCTGTAAAACTTAGGGAAACCTCCTTTCCTACGGTTAAATACAAGGTTTTCTTTTCAGCATCCATCTGTTTCTGCCCTCCCTTCACTCATTTTTTATCTATCCTTTATGGACTGCGACAGACGTTTTTCATACACTTCCTCCTTCTTGAGCATTAAAAAAAGCTTGAGAATATTTTTCTCAAGCAGCATCCTATACATTTACAAAAAGTAAGCAATTTAATTTGCAATAAATCAATTTTTATTTATAATTACAAAAGACATAATAAGTTTGTTCGATCTTTCTAGCGGAAACTAGAAGGATTTTTTGTTTTCCTTCAAAAGAATGCGACACTAGATAAAACATCTTTAAAAAAGATTCTGTTGGCCATTTTCTTGTTTAATAGATTTGGGCACTTCTTGTTCAAACTGTAACGCAGTCTTTTCGTATCTGGTACCATACTGGTAGTCGAGTTTATTCATTACTGTTTGTAAAACATTACAACTCCTGGTATCCCCTGACCGATTCATATAATTTAACTCTTTGAAAAACATTTCTTGGACATCATTTCTAAAGTCTTGCAAGGTAGGCATTTATTTCACATCCTGAGTTTATTATTTTGGTGGATAGTGGACGTTTCTATCAGAAAATGGAAGCTATATCTTTTCTTGGTCATTCGCATTTCTCCATCTTTTGTTCAACCCCAAGATAGGTAAAGTTTTTCAGAATCTGCTAAATCAATAATCGTGTCTAAAAAGTTTTCAATTTTTTCTTTAGATTCTAGGCTTAATCCTAAGCTTTGTGATTGAACTTGCAGTTTGTTTTTTGCATTTTTCACATTTGAAAGGGTTGTTGTTCCATCGTAATCTAATCCTTCCCAATCTTCTTCTTTCACATCAGCAGTTGATTCTAAAGTAATTTTTAAAAGGGAAAGTAGAATGTCGTTTTTTTTACTCCCGTAATGAGAGTGAAATTGAGCGAAGCAGTCGAATGATTTTTCACACCACTTTTCTTTGTCTCCACTATATACAAGTAAATCAAATCCCATAAAAATCCTCCTTGATTACGACAGAATGTAGAGCAACCGCAATGTGGACAATCGTTAATTGGTAAAGTCACTTTTTGTCCCCTTCTTTCTATTGGAATAATATTTTAACTTACTTTTCTTATCCCAAAGAACATCATATTTCGACATATCTTTGGTAACGTAGTAATGATATTTCATTCTAAGACGTATCCAGTAATATCGGATCATGACTCTGCCACCTATTCCTTAAAATCTGTCATTAATAGAATTAAAAGACCTACTTCATTTTAACAATACCAATAAACTCGTTTAAGCGTATATCTCTATATATTTCAATATGCTGGTGTATATCTTTTATTGTTTCGTATGATATTTTTTCCATAACATTTTCTTTTGCATCTGAAATAAACATAGCAATATCACTCGAATCAAAATTATCCCCTAAAATAAAATAATACTGACTGTTCTTGCCGAAAATCGGTTCTTCGATCATTCCTTTTTCAATTTCCCAATTATCAACGAGTACGACACTAATGAAATACCCAAATTCTACATCGGTAAAATCTATATCTATTTCCCTCAAAATTACACTTCCTCACGCTAGTATTTCTGTCATCTATTAATGGCGTAAATTAAAATCAAATTCGCTACTATAATTGCAACAGGAATAGATAATTATTCTCCACCACATATTTTTATTATTAAAAATTTCAATTTCATCTTTTACAATCGCAGCTCTTTTTCCATACGGTAATATTTTCTTATTCTCAGCCGATAAACCCTTTTTATTAATTAAAAAATCTAAGACTTTTCCACTTGCGAAATAAACAATCAGTGGAAAAACTATAAAAATTAGTAATGATATTATTGAAAGTAGAATATTAATAACCATTTCCCCACTCCACTATTTCTGTCAATTAATGACTTCCCCATCTTTCCAAGAAAAGGATCCTCTTCGAACAGTAGCATGATCTAGCTTTTGCTGCTCTTCTTGTTTTAATCTAATCTGCTTGTCACGCCATGTCTCTTTAAATACACTTGGATTAGTTTTTCTCATTCTTTTCAGTTGATTCGTCTTCAGAATATTTCCCTCCTGTTTCAGTTTTACATTTGATATAGACAAGAAATAATTTCAAATTTTCCGCTTTTCTAGGAGAATCTTGATCTGCAAGACGCTTATTAAAAGCCAAATGAATGCAGTTATTGCAATAAGCCACTTGATTAAAACAAACGAGAAAACCAACCTTTGAGTACCGAATAAAAATAATGTACCTATGATTCCAATACCAAATAAAGTTGTTATTACAATCAGCGTCGACAATAATCGGCTTTTCAACTTATCCATTTTTCTTATTTTATTCGTGATCTTGATTAATTCAGAGACTTTCACTTTTTATCACCTTTTAGAAAATGATGTTGAAGTAGCATTGATCGCAGCGAACGTGAAAGTGAATATGAAGATAAATACCACAACCTTCAGCAATCCCATACTAACTTTAAACATCATCTTCAAGAAAAACTTACCAACTGCCAATAACTTATTTGTCTTCGTCATAACTTCCACTCCCTTTTTAAAATTTAATATTAACAAATTAAACATCTTTTGTTTACCAGATTCGAAAATAGAACAAAATAAAAGTCGCAGATTTTTACAACCGGAGAAATCTAACTCCTATGAAGGCCGGATATTCGCTCGCACACGTGCGGTCTTGGCAAATCCTTCAATGTTTTTGGCTCACCAGTTCATTGTATTCCTGGTTACTCTAAACCCCTTAGTAGCCATGCTGTTTAGTTTAGAGGGGCGTTCTAATACCCACATTCATTTATTCAATTAGTTCTCAATACTCGTTCGTTATCAACTCATATCAAGAGATTTTGCTAGAAACTAGCAAACAAAAGATGTTTAATTTTAGATTCAAAAAGCAGTTACGCTCGTTTTCGTTCCTGGTACCAATAATTTTGAATCATTTCCTCGTATTCTTTTTCTTCTATCGCAGTGATCAAGGCATATACTTCTAACGCTCGTTCTGATCGATGGTTCCGGACTTTGAAATATTTGTTTTCCCTTGTCGTTATCAGACGACCATTTGAATTTAATCGTTGCGCAATGACTCTTTCCTTTTGATCAAAAAGAAGTTTGATTTGTGGAAAGATCGTTTCCGTTTTGGCAGCCCCGAAAAATATTTTTTTTGGCTTTCCTTTTTCAAAAAGAGTCGTATAGCGATAGGCGTTTTCCCCTTCGATCATCCAATGCTGCGTGTTAAAAAGTTGTACTGAGGTTTTGATTCTTGCTAGATCCTTAACGTATACTGCTAACCCTTTTGTCATTGTCATTCCTCATTTCCTAGATCATATTTCCATAAAAGCAAACAAAAAGGAGGTAAATTCACGAGAACATGAATTTACCTCCTAAGAATCGCAGTCTCCTCAACGAAAATAACAGATAGCGTCAAAAATGATAATGTGGTCTATCATTCACCTAGATCAACTGTAGAAGAAACTAAAGAATAAACATACATTTTTCAATAATACATTGATTCAGAAGTTTCTTTCTACAATCATTATCTGTTATAATTACATCGTTGTAGAGAAGCTACGACGCAAAGGAGCTCAATCCGTTCAGGTGGTTTCGACACTTGATTGGAAACCGAGGTTTATCAATGACTCCTGCATGAGTTGGCGCTCTTGCAGTGACGAGATTTACTTCGGGGGCTCCTTTTTGTTTGGCTTCGTACAAATATGTCAAACAAAAATATTGTTTTATTTTTATGTGTAAAACATAGCATAAGAAATTTATTTTGACAACAATTTATTTTTTCAATCTAAAATAACATCCTTGTCTCTTCTTCTACTATCGGTCATTTTAACTAAGTATTTAAGTTACTACATCAACAATACTATATTTCACTTTCACATTAATATTATACCATTTTGTTTGTATATAGACAAACATTTTTTTGCTTTATATGGTATTTTCAAAAATAAAAAGGCTAAATTAATGACTAATGAAGAGTACACAAATATTAAATATCATCTAGCTAAAGCGATCAAAGAAGCTAGACTCAAACATCAATATACAATAAGGGATTTAGCTGAAATTGCGGATATTAATTACTCGTATCTTTCAACAATCGAAAACAATCGCATTGAAAAACCTTCGATGTATGTCTATCTGACATTGTTTGAAATACTTGAGATTCCAATTACGGAGCTATTCAGTGAAATTGAAAATATGCCGCCATTTAATCGCTACCCACCTGAAAGCTAGTTTCTAACTAGCTTTTTTTGTTTGGATTGAAAAGAGTGAAATTGTAAGCATTGAAAATGTATTGTTACCGCCGGCGTGTTTTTTTAATGATCATGTTTACAAAATCACTCTAAAATAGACTTTAAAACTTTATTTCACAAATACTTTTAGCGTGTACCAATTTGCACATCACGTGTTTGAACACTACCTGAACCAGCAAATAAAAATAAGATCCAATCTAAACTCATAGGTGTTTTCCTCCGATACTTTAATAGTGTAAATTTACAAGTCAAATAGTACCACTTGGTAAAATTTTTACAACAAAAAATTGAGAAATTGCGGAATCCGCAATTTCTTATGGAGGTTTAATGAGCTGTGAATGAGGATTCTATCATTTTAGTGCAAATAATCGAGGATTTGAGAAAAAGTCGTGGATTATCTCAGAAGGAATTAGTTGATACGATTCTTAGTGAAAGTTCGTATGTAAGAATAAAAAAAGGTAAAAGTGAATTTCCGATATATATACTTGTGCCACTAGCAAAAAAATTGAATGCCAGGATTGAAGATATCTTGGATCTCTATTATCGAAGTGAAAACCATGAATACAAAAACCTTTTCAAGCGATACAATACTGTCACAGATACACATGATATAGCTGAAGCAATTATTCTCTATGAAGACCTGGTAAAATATCAAAAAAATAGTTTGACGCTAACCAGAATGCGATTGCTGTTAGAGAAGTATTTTGCGAATGATACCAGACAAATACCTGAAATAGATACTCTTGAAGTCCAGGCATTAATGAATCAAATATTAGTCACAAATCATCTGACTTCTTACGATCTTCAATTCTTTGCAGATTTTATGACCTTGCTATCAATGGATCAGCTTCAGATTGTAAGTAAAAAATTAATAGCAGTAGACTTCAATGTTATGGACTCTTTTAATCACTTCTACAAAAAGTATTATCCAATCTGCTTAGGAAACCTATCTGATTGCTTAATGGATTTGGGTTATTTCGAAGAATCCAAGCAACCTTTGGATAAATTAATAGCTACAGCAGATCATGTTGACTCCATTGAACTGAAAATGTGGGCGCAATACTTAGAGAATGTTCTAGCCATCTACACGGAAAATCAGAACAATGAAAAACAAAAAAAGCTAAGCAAATTGAATCAGATTGTTACTAATTGGCACAACTTATTACCCTCAAGTCGTTTGGTAGAAGGCCTACACGGCGCTTTCCAACGTCTATCTGACAGAAACGGTGACCGTCCAAACAACATTCATATCCCACCTGTATACATTTTAAAACCATAGGAAAAAGCCTAGTATCGATTGCTAGGCTTTTTCCTATAGTTTTTAATCGACTTGCTCTTTCTTTTTTTTCGGATCAATACTCTTTAAAAATCGCTCTTCCAGCACTAATAAGTGGCGATAAACATCGTCCATAGCCCAACCTGAAGAAAGACTCAGGCAGTATAAAAAATCGCAAGGCAACGTTTTTACTGTACGGTTTCTAGTTACCCAGCTTGCTACAGTCCCCTGCTTATATCCATGCAGCTCACAAAACTGTTCTACAGTGATCCCTAATTGCCTAATGATAAAAACATTGACAGGGTGAGGATAAACAAAAGTATTAACTTTCATAGACAGTAGACCTCCCTAGCTAATATTATTACGTTCGCAATAATATTATAACACTTTTAAAAGAGGCACCTAGGTGAAGGGCTCAAATATTCACGCTTCACCTAGTGATTTATTTATAAACATTTGTTTGAGACCAGTCATGCATTGGAATATTGATTGGAGGGTTTTGATCTCGATTGGCTGATTGTAAAACTGCTTGTCCTGCTTTTTCAACAAACCAATTTTTTACATAAATAAAAATGACGTTATCTATATTTTGTACTTTTTCATTTCTTTGCTTTTGATACGCCTTTAGCAATGTTGTATATAGCCCATGTGTGTCAACTCCATAAAAATCTAATTCTTCAAAAACGATTGTAATATTTAGTTCTTGTTGGGCTTTGAATTTCGCATTATGAATAATTTTAACTGTTCTTTGTGCTTCCTCAAACGTATTCGAATAAGTCCGTATCAAGTTTAGAACGCTTTCTGGTACAAACGTAGCGATACTGTCGTCCTTCATTAAATCAACAAAGTTACTCAATAAAATAGCATCTTTTTCTGCTTCCTTAGTGTCTTTTATGTGTCTATTAGTGTCTTGAGTATTATTATATAGTTCTGTACTGATTTTCATACCCTCATTCATATCAACGTTCTTAGAAGGTATGATTTTCATACCCTCATTCATACCAGCTGTTTGAGAGCCTGTTTTATTTAAGCTAGAAGGTATGATTTTCATACCCTCACTAATACCAGCATTTTCGTCTGAATGGTTAGCGTTATCCATCTGCTCCAAGTAGTAAATATCTGTTTCCTCAACAACTAATTCAGATAAATATAGTCTGTTCTTATTGTTTTTTCTTTCTTGCTTATTGAATCCCATTTGTACTTGCAAAAGAAGCCCGTTTTTTTCAAGTTCTTTTTTAATTGATACTGCTTTTTGCTTTTGACAATTCAGCAGCTCGCAGATTTCTTTAATGGTAAATGTGAAATAGACATTTCCATTCTCGTCAATTTGCTTTTTTTTGATTGCAAATTCTAGGCGTGCTTTTAATAGCATGTAAGCAATTTTAGCTGAATCACTCATACCTTTATATTTTTCGCTAACTAAAAAAACTTTTGGAAATTGATAGTAAAGTTCGTTATATACTCGATCTGCTTTAAAATATTTGAAGTCGCTCATTGTAAAAACCCCTAGTCTGTTTAATTAAATATCTTGTTAATCTTTATCATGACAACTATACGTTTGTTATCTGTTATTTGTAAACGATTATTTTTAAAATATCTTAAACGTGTCGAAACACTACTTTTTTCTTTTGTGTATTTGTTAGGGTAAATAGAGTACTGGCTAACCAATTTTCCATTCTTATATATCCTCTTCTATGATAGAGTTTACATCTTTTTATTGTGAACTGTCAATGCAATACGCAAAAATATATTTGCGCAATCTGGATATATTTGATATACTAG
>OAVP01000207.1_pt1 | contig 45981 bp, 55 predicted proteins | sample 1495311 | NCBI WGS metagenome assembly OAVP01 (sample SAMEA2580102, study PRJEB22360) | human gut metagenome | biome: human gut; feature: human-associated habitat; material: faeces | place: Denmark | collected 2008/2010
GGTTTATTTTGGTGGACCACCAGGGGTTCGAACCCTGGACACCCTGATTAAGAGTTTACTTATACACTACTGATAAACCCTACAAACACAGTATTTTGCTGCATTTTATACTTTCTTATTTACCTATATTTCTACATATTTTTTAATAAAATGATGTCAAAATGATGTCAAAATGATGTCATATATAATATATATATATATTATATAGAACGATCCTTTTCTTCACCATATAACCGTTCCATGCCCTGGCGAGTTACAAGCCAGTTCTTACCAGATTTTCTAGCTTCGTCATCGGTAAATTGTTTATTTGCATATCGCTTTAAGCAACATTGCTTAATAGAATCAGCTGGTACATTCCATCTTTCGCCAGCCTCTTGTGTGGTCATTACATCATCTAGTTTCATTACAGTACTCCTAATATCACTAATAGATTATAGACGGATAATACAAAGGCAATAATACTAATTATTAAAGTTAATCTTGAAATCATATCTATCCCATTGATATAATAGTTAGGAAGAGTGGGGCTCTTTCGAGCCCCTGTGGTTATCGTTTTAACAGTTCTATTATCGCGATTGCTAGTTGGATAAACGCTGTTATTATCGGTAGCCACTTTTTTATTATCTTCCTTAACTTCTTCAATGGTTTCACCTCCTTCCCTATGTCTATATTATAACACGTTTCCGTGTTATTTGCAAGCATTTATTTATACTTTTACAAATAAAAATAGAGCCTACTAAACTAGATATTTTCTAAGTTAGTAGGCTCTTCTATTTATAGTTGCGTGTATCCACCATTACACGCTATGGAGATATTGGATCACCTCCGTCTATCTACGCAACGCACCTGCAAGAAATAGTGCTACGTTGCTAATAGCCCATGTATCACGTTGCCGGCGTAACCTTTGTTCTGTCTTTTTATTATTCTTTATTTCCGCTTTCAACTCGTTCAATGATTCGGAGGCTGTTTCCAATGAGCTCGCCTGCTCGGTTATTAATTCCGATGCTATCGCTAACTCTTGCCCCTGTTTCTCGTTGATAGTTTTGAGCTCGGCTAATTCCTTGCTCCGTTCTTCGTTGATAATCTTCAATTCGTTCAATTCGGTCGCTTGCTTGGCGGTTAAGGTCTGAGCCTCGTTCAATGACAAGTTTGAGCTCTTGATTAATGCGTCTGCTTGTATCAAGTTCCCTTTGAGTTCGTTCCAACTTGTCAATGGCACGTTGATAGTTGCCTCTTGCGGTGAAGTAGCCGTCAATGAGTTGGCATGCACCAATGAGGAGCAACAAACAAATAGCACCAACAATAAGGCGCTTATAAGTAATCTGCTGTTTAATCGTTTCGAAGTATGTCTTTGCTTTGTCATACATGATAACCCCCTAGTCGAGATCATTCCATCTTGCATCATATCCACGCACGTCAACATGGACAAAGTCTTGGTAGTAATACTTACCAATCCCATCTGCACCGCATTCCTCTGCAATTTGGGCCAAATAATCCACATCGATGCCATCATATGTGATATCAGCTGCAACACCTTGCGTGTGATAAGAGCTCTGAACACCGCCCACTTCCTCATTGTGGGCCTCACAACGATAACCACTTGTGATGATTAAAGGACACCCTAATCGCTCACGAATAGCATCGAGCAAATCCACCAATCGTTTATCGATGATATGGTCTAACTTATTAAGGCCATTCTCATCAACCTCGTGGCGGTGGCATTTGCACGCAAATTCAGATGAATCAAAATATGTACCTATCTGCATAACTTTATCCTTTCACTAAATAATAAGAGGGCAGCTATCAGCCACCCTCTAATCCCTTATTTTTTTAAAATGCCATCAATCTTGCTTTGAACTAATTCCAATAATCCTGTGATTGTTGTGTTCCCACCATCTCGCATATTTTCGAGAATGGATAAAAACTCCACAGAGGCAAGATATAGCCACACAAGATTGACTGCGAATGCGTAATTGCCGGCCATGAAGTCAAAGCACCATGCTCCGGCTGTAGCAATGCAATAGGTTAGCACTTTCGTAATAAAAGGCTTACGCATATGCTTAGATGATATCAACCCTTTACCCCATGCGGCCGGAATTGCGATGTATTTATCAATGCCACCGATATTCTCCGGCTTGGCACCCATATCAATCAACATTTGATATCCGATTGCACTCCATTTGGTTAAAAGGTCAAGAAACACCAACATAATAAAAATACCCAACACTTGAATATGTTTCAATCCAAGCACATATATCCCAACTTCGGCCACAACTGCGAGTAAGGCCTTCAAGGCGAAGGATTCAGTCATCATTCGCCAAGCCTCTTCCAAGAAGTGTGTAATTTCTCCCATGTGTTCCTCTTTGTATTAAGAATTATAATTCATCACTAGCTGCTATGCCACTTTTGTTATATGTGCCATCGGCATATTCAATATTACTACTATCAAGTGTAACACTAATAGTTCTTTCCATAGTATTCACAGTTACTGTACCCTGTCCGTATTTTGTGCCAAACGCAACATTATTCGGTTTCTTAATAATGAAGGTGATTCCATCATATTTATAACCTTTAGTGCTATCATCAACGATTTTTTTCTTCGCATCGCTGATAATTTCAAGCGTTTCAATATCAGACTTAGTCCATTTGCCAAGCCAATTGAATGAATTTCCGTTATATGTAGCCAATCGCAACACCAATTTGCGACCATATTTCTCGAACTTCGCACCGGTTGTGTCTGTAAATGTTTCATCAGCTGTTGCGGATTCTAAACCTTTAATGGATATACTGCCAACTTCACGATCAGCCAAATCAAAATACACCACACGGATATCATCTTGACCAAACGGAGCAATTGGAACACGCATATTGTCAGTTTCGAAGGCACGTTTCTCGCCACCATTTACAGAAACCTTGAAGTGAGGTTCCCCTTTAAGGTCGAGGAACTCTTGACCTTCAACAGGTTGGAAATACTCCAATTGCTTAAATGTTACATTGATAGAATCGCTTAATAATTCAACTAATTTCGCAAGAATTGTTTCAACGCTAGAATCTGCAAGATATACGTTCTTTTGTTTGAGCAATTCTGCTGCTCGTTCAGCGCTTGCCGGCTCACCTTTTGGGCCTCTTAGACCTTGTTCGCCCTTTTCGCCACGTTCACCACGTTGGCCATCCTCGCCCTTTTCACCTTTTGGGCCTCTTAGACCTTCAAGCAAGTTGAAAATGGAATCTTTGTCTAATTTTAAAGTTAAAGTGCTATCTGCCATGATTGTATCTCCTTATTAATGCATTGAAATATCCGGAATTACTGTGATTTTGCCGATGCCGATTTTGATGCTGTTTGTATCATTGTAGATGAACGCATCATACATCAAATTTCGGTTGATAATTTGCTTTTTAGCTGTAATCTTGCCCAAAAGCGTGAATGTGATTCTCTTATCCTCGACTGTCGGCTCCAATTCGAAGATAACACCTTCATCGTGCCTTTTACGGATTTTGCACACACCTTGAAATCCATTGAGAGTCATGTCGCTATCAGATGGAACCTCATAGATGATGCGAAAATCTTGTCCTTGATGAAGTTCAAAATCGTGTTTGACCATAAGCCACCCCCTTGTGAATTAAAACTATCGCCTAATTGCTATACACAACACAAATAAAGTGCCAATGCCTGTAGTAACTAACCTACCATAATTAGTATCTCCACCGGTAATAGAGGCCGAATAAGCTGCACACTTATCATCGTAATCGATGCCGGCATTCACTCCATGATCGTAGCTTTTGTGTGAGATAAATTTAGAGAATTGAATTTTCAAATTAGTAGGTTTGTAATTATAGCGGCTTTCTTCTCGTCTCCATTCTTCTCTTGTAGGAGCCTTTTGCTCTATGTTGTAACCTACAGGAATAAACGTGCAATCCGCTCGGTTATATCCTTTTGGAACAGGGCAATAATCTCCATGTCGCACTTGGAACACTTGAATGTCGAGATTCTTAACCTCGAAACCGGCTTGATAAATTGATTGAGCATCAATCCTTGAACCGGTTATATTAGCACCGACAATATTGCCATTTTTATCGATTCGGAATGTATTGTTTTCATTCTTGAAGGTGGTTCCTGTGATATCACCACCACGCAATGAACCGATGTTTGCAGAAATTGAGGATAAACTATCCACTTGCATATTTCGAGCAGTTACGCTGTTAGCTTGGAGCATCTTATTTGTGATGATATTGTCATCAAATAAGGCTTGCCCTGTAACGTGCAACAGCTTGCCATCAATCCGAGTGCCGGCCGGTGTGAGGTTGATTCTGCTTATGAGTTCCTTGCCATCAAGTTTCCCAATAGCTTGCGTAACCTTCAATTCAAACCCTTGTGAGATTTGGGTTATTTGAGAGGATACATTCTTATTGAGGTCTGACAATGATCGTTGATATGCGTTTGCTTGGTCGATGATTTTGCTACTTAAACCATTCACATTGGTTTTTACAGTTCCCATCTCGCCCTGTAAGGCCTTAACAGCCTTATCCATAGCATCAAGTCCAAGTGATTCCATATCTAGTAGTGCCTTATCGATTTTGGCTTTTACAGTTACATCGATTGCATCTGTTCGAGGGCCTTCGCCAAATATATCAGTAAACGCAACACTTACTGAATACACTCCGGCATCTAATGGAATGTTCATTACATTAGTCGATGTGAAATATACAGTATTATCGACGTAGACATTAGCCCCCTTGCAACCGACTGGAATAGATTGGAATATAACCCCTACGCCATTTAGATTGCCACTAACTTTTACGTTAGTTGGCTTAGGTGGAGCAGGCACGTTGTAAGTCAACTCGGCAGGTGCTCCATAGCCTTTTGATGGGTTATGTGCATACAGATAAACTTTGCCAGTACGTTCACGCAGCATGCCACTATAAGTAGTATTATTGCTTTTACCTATCAAGCCATCGTTCTGCCCTGTTCTTGTATCAAGTCGCAACTCATAGAAATCTATGTCAGCATTACGAACTTCAAGCCAGTTGAAATTGGCCTTATCACTGAATGTAATAGAAAAGCCTTGCGGAGCATTCGGAACTTCCGTTTTCATAGCCACAGTAATGGACTTCGTAACCCCTTGCGAAGCGTTTCCATGCACGTCCTTGACGATAGCTTTCACTTCGTAAGTATGTCCAAGTTCGCAACCGCTAATAGAGATTTGACCGTTACCATTACCGCCATACTTCCAAGCGGAATTGCCCTCACGATACCAAAGCTCGACTGTATCAAAGCTATTAATTTGAGGTGTATCAAACTGAGCCACAACATCAAAGGATAATACCCCATTTCCTATTTTGTAGTACTTAGTGAATAACGTTAAATTATTCACTTCTGGGATATAATAAGGCACAATCTTATACTGATATTCCCTTACCTCATCAAGCCCCTGTTCGTTACTTCCGAATACATTTAATGAAGTGAACTTGAGATATACGGTTTTGTTAATATCCTCTTTTCGGTAAGGATAATGGAATAAAGCCTCGTCAACCCTGACAAATCTTTCATTTGCACCATGATTAATAGCCTTAGTTCCATATTGGCCACGGACTAAACCTCGCAACGTATACCAATTATCCGGATGAGTTTCTACAGTTTCATAGCTCAACGCCTCGCCATTTATCCAACACAATGTATTGGCACGTTCAGCATCGACATGAGTTCCACTTTTCAGCACGCCTTGATTGATAACCACGTTACAGAAATCGCCATTTTGAGCAAAGCCATATTTCAATTTGCCCATTCTAGCTTGTTGCGTGATAGATCCTATACGACGATAATTTTCGCCATTATCGGATACCCACACGGAGCAACCACCCCAACCGCTCGGAGCATTAACCCCAACGAATATCTGATTGCCACCAACATCGCCAACAGTTTGGAATATAGCAACATCATTTACGCTTGGTGCAGCTTGGTTATAATCGATAAACGGCCGTTCATTTTCATGAACGTTGTATTTAGCCGGAGCATACGTGCCGGGCGGTTTACCCTCCGCAGTTATTTCTAACTGTCCGTCTGCTGCCTCAGATACAGAGGTTATAACGACTATCTGTTTATTTAGGCCACATAATTCGTCGGTAAGAGTAACAAGGTCGCCCGGTTCTAACCTACAGAATGCCCAATCTAAACGGAACGTATACTGATTTTTAGCGTATAGCCGTTTCATAGCTAATTGTTCAGCATAGTATTGAGCCCTCGCCTTAGTGTACAGATAATGTGCAGACTTCTTGGAGGCTGGCTTTAAACCGTTTTTTTGCACATCGGCTACAATCTCAAAAGCGACTGTCTCTTTCTCGTACCCATTGGCACGATTAATGAACTCAACAGTCGCTTGGTTATAACTTTCTGAGCTGTCCTTTCTCTTATACACAACTAACTGTCCGTCGCTAGCCGGAATAAGATCATCAGCATTTAAGTTATATTGAATTTGATTGTATGGGCTCCATGTGCCGATAGGTTTATCGGCTAACGGTACGATTTTAAGCCTATCTGTAGACCAAAAGACCAAACTATTTGTAATTTCAGCTATATCATTGATTACAGTTTGAGCCTTTGAACTTCTACTATCTGGCGGTGTACTAATAAGAATGTCAGCTGCCTTGCAATATTCCCTGTAGTGTTCTAAGCCGTCAATATTAACATCGTCAATGCCTATGGACTTCAACACATACACAATATAATCGGCTGGGTTAACGTCTACACCGTCGCCAGTTTCTAAGAGCTTGCCTTTTATTTCAAAGTTGTATTGCGGTAAACTTCCTCGTTCACCCAAATCAACAACGCCTGCCATATAAGCTAAACCACTATAAGGCAACGCCTTTTCCGGATGCTTAGAGATTACATAAGGCCATGGAGCTTGTCCATAATCACCTTTATATGCAGTAAGCTCAATCTTTTCATTCGGATAGTCGTATATTTCCTTATCTCGCCATACTTTGCCTATACCCTGTATAGGGCCCTCGCATAAGCCAATCGCACATGCCACTGTATAGGTGTAGGTTATTTCAGTATGCTTAGAGCCACCACCCTTGCCAGTTCGTGTAGTGGTTTTGTGCTCATGAGGGGTAAAATCATCGTAATAAATAATGTTGCCACTTAATCTTGTAGTGCCAAGTACTTCTGGAACTACTTCACCATAAGAGGCGGTATTTATCATGAAGTCGGAAATCATATCAGCACGATTGGTAGTATTCCGTCCTTTAAATAGAAAACCCATTATTTACCCCCTTTCCTAAATCTATAAACTGCACGTAAGCGACTTTTGCCCTTTGCATCATAGAATAATACATCGTCAATAGATGAATAGATAACGCCTAGATCAACAAACGCATGCACAACTAAATTATTGCCAACATAGACGGCACCGTGAGAAATGCAACGCCCATATTGGTATAACAAGAAATCACCGATACGAATATCATCAATAGGAACTTCGTCAGCTACCTTTTGAACATACTTTAGATACTTTTCTTCTGAACGATGTAAATGCCATTCGTTAGAATAATTCTCTATTTCTAGCTCATCACGTTTCATTAGGCCACTATCAACAACTGCAGCAACTAACAAATAGGAGCAATCGACGCCAACACCATGAACCATAGTATTGTTTTGATACGGTGTGCCTATCCACTTTTTTGCAGCATCGGCAATCATTTCACCTGTTGTCAATTTCATCGTATCGTCTCCTTTAATGGAACATAAGGCGTTGCCCTATTCCTACTAAAATTATTGAACTTAGCCTTGCAAGTTGCAGGTGTTTTATCGCACCCCGGATAGATATATGCCACATCGCCAACATTAGGCGTTGTATTTGTGGCACTCATATAAACAATTGAGTTCGTAGCACTATCCATAATTTGAGTTGCTTGCCCTGATAGAGGTCCGCTTATCCATTCCATACCACCGGCAGTATAAAAGCCGTTTTCAAATGAAGTATCGACTTGCACATTATTAGTACCTATAACAGCGGTAACAGTAACACGCTTACGATATTTAGTAATATCAACGCCACACTCTTTGGAATATACAGAATAAGGACATTGCGGATAGTATCGTCTATTCGGATATTCAATATTAAGCCTTTGGACTACAGATTTTGCATTTATCTTCAACGCAAAGCCTCCGCCCTGACTAACCTCACAAATACCCTTGAATAGATCAATGCATTCGATTACATTCCCTTTATTGTCAAAGAAAGCACGTCTTAAATTTAACGTAGCACCGTCTAAGCCACCATTATGGGCAACAGTCAGAACAGGAACACCACCAATTTGGTCGGACTGATTAGCGGTTATTGTAACGTTCAACTTATCAACGCTAACAGTACTGGTTGTAGAAATCTTTTCACGCACAATAATTGGCCCATCGCCCTTGTATGTGTTTCCTCCATAGCTAACATCAATGTCAGTATCGGCCCAGTAGTAAGAAATGCCACTTTTAAGCCTTAACTCATACAAGTCGCAAGATACAAATGTCTGTGAGTTGCTTAAATGAACGCTTAATGCCTCGCTAACTTGTTTCATTTATAATCACCTCACCGTAACCAATTTAAACGATTTAGACTTAAATACGTCTTTAAAAACGGCCTCGTCCGTATAATCACCACTGAACATGACTTTCCAATAGTAAATGTAATCAGCAGTAATAATAGCAGTAGGCGACACCCTAACACCTGCAGCCAATCTTATAACGCCTTTATCTGATACGGCATTAACTTGCGTACCATTAGCGTATAATTTTAGGTTCTCAATATGTGCTACTGGCTCCCTAAAATCACCATACAAGCGAACTGCTTGCCATTCAGATTGTGCACCAGTTCCAAGCCTTACGCCTTTCTCCTCATGGTCCTCGGGATCTAACCATAAGAACGGAACAGTACCACCCTTTACAGATGCATAAAAGCCCATAAGACGCTTATGTTCTTCTGGGCTTAGTACTGCGAATTCTGTTGTAATGGTATATTGAGGATATTGCCAAGTTGTCATAGTTCGTACTCGACCACTGCCAGAACGCTTTATTTTAGTGTCCCATTTTTGAGCCTTTGTAGACTTCCACGCAAGGGTTCTAATGTCCGGAAATTTCAATAAATCTGCCATTACCATGTACCCTCCGTAGCCACAAATTCCCTATTTTGATTAACTAAAAATTGTCGCAAAGAACGACCTGCCGAATTCTCTAACCAATCACCAAACGAATTGGCGTCCATAGCAGATACGTTGAACGTAATGCCACCGGTAGCACCACCACCGGCACGTGCTATGCCTGCACCCATTTCGTCGTATGTGCTTTCGCTTAAAGGTAATACGGCCTCTTTGTATTTACCCTCGCCAATTTCAGCATAAGTTGAGCCATAGGCCACACCACCGTTTGCCATTTTAGGTAAGTCTAATTTTGCAGATCCTAACGATGCAAAACTTGTTGCACCATTAGCAAGCGAAAGCCCTGCTCCTGCGGTAGTATTGGCAGTCCACGCAGCCATGCCAGCTGCAGCACTGGCACCAAATGTTGCCATAGATACTTGTTGAGCCAATGCAGCCCATGCCGGATATTGAGCATTAGCCGTAGCAGTACCAGTCGCAGCCTGTTGAGCTGCCAACATTTTGCCAAATACGGCTTGTTTAATTTGTCCGGCTATCCATTGAGCCACACTATCGGCGATAGTTTTAAGAATAGCTTTGCCAAGATTTTGGAACGTTTGCATAAGAGTTGTTGTGCCTTGAATAAGCCCTGAAATAGAATTTTGAAAACTATCCAAGCCGGCTTGTGCAGCGTCAAACATAACTTGTTGTCCATTCCAATGAGCATCGAATACGGACTGTTTCCATTCTTCGAGTAAGCCTTTCATGAGGTCGTAATGTTGTTGCTCAGCGATATATTCATCAGTCAATGCAGCTTGTAACTCCTCGAAGTTCTGAGTACGCATAGCCTCATCAATAGCATGCTTTTCATTAACTAGATCAGTATGTTGTTGCAAAGCTTTTTTTGCATATTCGTCTTGCAGTGCTAACAATTCCTCGTTTTTCATTTTTTCATAGGAAATTTGTCCGTCAGCACTCATCTCGAATTCAACACCTCGTTGTTTTAACATATCAATGTGATGTTGTTGCTCCATTTTGTCCATTTTGATGAACTTATCAACCATATCTGCATAGCGGTCCTCAACTTCATCTATGGCATTGGCATAGTCATTTGCTAACTGCACGGCAGGAGATACATTACCTGTACTGTCTTTACTAGCAGTTTTAAATGCAAAATCTTGTTGCATATCACGAATACCAGTTTCAATGGCACGTAGTTTTGTCATTTCCTCCTGTTTCGCCTTGATACGCTTTTCTGCATAAACTTCATCAAGTAATTTCAAGTCCTCGTGATAGTTTTCATTAGCGGTTTTTGATTTTTCAAGTTCTTCTCGCTCCTTTTTGTATTGAAGTTCGATTAACTCTACTTGATTGCCTTGCATTTCAAGGAAAGATTGCAAGATTTTTTCGTGAATTTGTTTAGCCTCTTTTGCTAGATCTTCACCCTTGCCACCTTTACCGCCTCCACCACCTTTGCCACCTTTACCGGAGCCAGTGTCAGCACCACCACCGCCTCCGCCTCCGACGTCAATATCACCGCCACCAGCGGACAAACCTGCTGTAACTTGTGCAGCTAAATTTTCGCCAGCGTTAACGATACTTTGAGCCGTTTCAGCGGAAATAGTGTCTACTTGGCCTATAGCTGTGAATGTGCCTCCGAAGAATTTGGCGACTTTCTCACCAACGCTGTTGAGTTTAGCGATAAGCCAATTCAATGCCTCGATGATTTTATTTACACCCCAAACGGCTGTATGAACTACGCTCGACCATACCGCAGACATAGTTTCACTAAAGCCACCGGCTGCAGCTTGTGAAAGCCCAAATGCAGCTGCTAATGTAGCAAGTAACCCAACAACAATCGGAATGGGGTTAGCCATTAATACCGCATTAAAGATAGCTTGTGCCGCAGACGCCAATAACGTGCCTGCACGTAAAGAGGCATACAGCCCTCGCAAGATTGCACCACTAGCTGCCAAAGCCATAATTAAACCGGTAGTAGTAACAATAATGGCTGCAAGTGCAGCCTTAGCGACTGTCCACCCATGTGTTGCGATAGCATTGGCAATCATAGCTGCCCTAAGTGCAATCGTTCGAACAGTCAATGTTGACAACATAGCAATATGAGTGGCAACAACGGCCCTTTGTGCTATAAATGCAGCAGTAACTCCAACAATAGCGGCAATCACTAATGGCATTGATGTAACAATCAGCTGTACAAAACTAAACAAGATATTCTTAATAGTAGTTATAGTAACGCTCAGTCCACTAAATGCCCCTTTAATAACTGCAATCGATACTTGTGCAGTTGCAGCTGCTAACTTAAAAGCAAAGGCAAATTCATTTAACGCTGCAGCCAACACATCGGAGCTCGTCATAGTGCTTAACTGTTCCATTACTGGTTGGAACGCAGTAATAAGATCATTCTGCAATTTAGTTCCTATGTCTTGGAATGTCATAGGAATTTCTGCGAATTTTGCGTTTGTTTCTTCTGCACTATTAAATAACGCATTCTTAATAATGTCAGCAGTAATTAAACCTTGCGAGCTCATTTCTTTTAATTGCCCTACAGATAGCCCCATTTCTTGTGCGATACTTTGTGCCAACATAGGAGCATTTTCCATAATGGAACGGAATTCATCGCCCTGTAACTTACCTGCTGCCATAGCTTGTGTTAACTGGTACATAGCGGATGTAGTTTCTTGTACACCTGCACCGGCAATTTTAAATTGCTTATTTAACTGTTCAACAAAATAAATGGCCTCATCGTTGGAGGTGAAAGCGTCTTTTGCTAACAAATTTAGTTTTGCCACGCTATCAGCCATATCTAAAAAGCTACCACGTGAACGATTGGCGGCAGAAAACACCTTATCCATAATTTCGGCGGTACTTTGACTGCCATCATTGATAAGATCAATACGAGCCCTTAATTGCGTTAATTGGTCCGTTGTCTTAACTGCACTAACGGCCATATCTTTTAACGCCCTACCGGCTGCCTCAATGCCCATCGCAGCACCAGCGAATGCAGCACCAGACTTTGCAGCGTTCATAAGTCCCGGAATTTCAACCCCAAAGACCTTTTGAGCTTTATTTCTTACGCTATCAAGCGAATTAGAAATGCTTTTGCCTAGTGCCTGCTCTGCTTTTCTTGCTACTCTATCAAGTGCCTGTTCAGCACCATTAGACGAGCCAACAATTTTGACATTAATTTGACTTTCGGCCATATGCTATATCTCACCGCCCTCTTGTCTGAATTCTTCCATGAATAACTTTTCTTCGTTTTTGCGTTTAGCTAATGTCATTGGATGTAGTTGTTTCATAATATCTTCAACAGTCAATTTTCGTTTGCCTGCGATATGTACATTTGTCATTAGGCACGCAAAATACGCTTGCTTACGGTCGTCTATTTCCGTTCTTAACTCATAACCCTCGGCAAGTTTGTAATATTCCATAGGGCTTAAATTCATGAATTCCCACGGTTTAAGATTAAGCGGACCATAGGCCATGCGTTCAGCTTTCGTTATCCATACTTTAAAAGAGGGGGCGGTGTCGCCCCCTCTTAGTTTTTTGTTTCGTTTTCAGCCTCAACCTCGGAGCGTGCTTGCTCATCGGCCTCATCTGGGAATAATGCGTAATATGCAGCTTTACCAAATACACCACTACCAATAAGGGCTTGCACAATTAACTGTACAAGGTCGGCATATTGGACTGTTCCCTCGTCAAAGAGTTCTTGCAATTTATCTTGGTAATAGATGTAATCACGCTTTTTGCCGTGGTGTTTCATACCTACGACCAATGCAGTGATAAGCTGATTAAATGTCATTGTGCCATTTTGTACCGCTTTAAAAATAGGCTCACCCCATAGCTGTTCCAACTCAGCAATACGACCAATGTTGAAATAGACAGTTTCGCCCATAGCGAATAGATCACAATTAATTTTTTTCATTATAAACACGCTCCTTGTAAATAGTTAATTAGGCTTTTTTCAATTCAGACAATGGACCTGCACCATTCAAAGTGCCTTTGTATGTAGCCACATCATCATGCGGAGTACTTAAGGACAATTCTGTAATAGATGCATAGCCAGTCATGTAAGATTTATCCGGATATTCAAATTTAAGATGAACTTTTTCATCGTTTAAGAATGCTTTTTCAAGCAGTTGTAAGCTTTCTTCGTTTGGCATTAAAAGCGTTTCAAGGTCGATAGACCATTCTTTCATACCCGGAATAGTAACTTTCCAACCGCCACTGTCTTTACTAGATGCGTCGATGGAGTCTGCCTTACGAGATACATCGCCACTACGTTGACCGCCTAAGATAAGCCATTCAGCATTTGTAGTTTCGTCAGTGCCTACATTTAAATAGATAAGATAATTCTTGCCGGCTGTAGGCATTGCGGTTTGAGCCGGTTTGTATAATTTTTTTGGTGTTGCAGCTGGTGCCATTAGAAAATACCTCCGTTAGTTTTCTCTTTTAAATCAATAAGGCGAACCACAAAGCGATATTGCGTGCCAACTAAAGGCCGTACACTATCATGGTCGCCAATTTTACTTGTACAAACTAAATCTATAATCTGATAGCCAGTGTTCTGTAATATGCATGCAGTTTCGTCTAATTCACCACATCGTTTGCGTAGATCATTAATAATTGCCTCGAACCTATCTTCCAAGTTAGCTATTAATTCATAGCCTACTTCTAAATCTGGGTTATCATTTCTGCCCCAAATCTCGATATATAGTTCTTGCTCCAATTCAGATTGAATGGAATTATCACCCCTCGTAGTTTCCCCACGAATAACCATAATAACGCCATTCTCATCGACTTTCGCTGCTTGTGGTCGCATAGCACCTAGCATGACATTAAATGCAGCACCGCTATTGTCGATAGTAGATTTAATATGTTGCATTAATTCTAGCCACATATTACCCCCTATAGATTTCAACAGAACGATATCCTTTGTATTCTGTAGGGTTACCTGTAAGCTGACCTGGTGTTATTCGCGATTCCAATAATTTAATACGAGCTTCATAGTATTCTAATTTTTTAGAATAAAAGTCATCCGTCGAACCATTACTAGTATAACTTCCTGGCAAAGCATACGATTTATTAACGCAGACTTCTCGATAGATATATGCAAGGACTAATTCATCGATAGTAAAACTACGTATAACTTTATCCTTTGACACACCTAATCTATCCGCAAGTACATATAGCCATTGTTCTGCTTTGGATACAGCGACCTCTGTTACCTCTTGCGTTAGCAATTCATCCCCTAATAGGCCGGCCATATCTTCAAAATTATATAGCATACAGTACTCCTTATATTTTAAAACTTAGCGTAATCTCATCTTTTACTAGCCCTTGTGCCACATCATCTAGTGCAATATCGGTATATCTGGAAAAAATACTAGTAATATTTGAGACATTATTTTGCAACGCTTCATACAAAAATGGATCTGAGGCAGTCCCAGGGTGAACCACTTTCCTAGCAAATATAAACCCATTACCGCCTTGTGGTACGAATCTCAATATCTTCTTAAAATGCGGCCGAATTACATGTGCTGGTGTCCCTGCATGTACAAAAGGGCCGTATTTAGCGACATCACTATCAATAAATACAACCCCTTGCATTCCACTATTAGAAATTCGATAATCAACAGCCTTTTCTAAATTCCCTGTTCTCGAGGTAAATCTATGTTTCTCCTGTGCAGTATCTCGAACTTCAATAGTACTCGCTTTTACTGCCTGACAAATACGCTTGTTGAAAATATCCTGGCTATTCACCGGTGCTTATTTTTTACTACCACCTTTACTGCCTTTTGTAGGCTTTTCAGGTGGTTCAGTATCTGCAGGTGGTTCAGTATCTGCAGGTGGTTCAGTATCTGCAGGTGGTTCAGTATCTGCTGTTACGATTTCGTATCCATGGTCCGCAAACCACGCAATATGATTAGCATCTTCAGTAAATCCTTCACCATTAACAAAAGGAACATTGCCAGTTTGTCCTGTATAATCAGGCACTGGAGATTTTATAATCGGCATATTGGGCCTCCTTATTTAACTTTAATTTTGCGGAATACACCTGCAGCTTTAGATGCTTTTAATGCAACCGCAGCAACCATTTCGACCTCGCCTTTCTTTACAGCTCCGGAAGAAGTGAAGTCAGGGAGCCATAAGTTAACCACATTATCGCCCGCAAGAGATACGCCGTGGAAACCATCGAGGCCAAGGCGTGCGACATATAAAGAAGTTTCACCTTGACCATTAATACCTACCACAGGATCATTGCTGCCAGCTTTGGTACCAAGGTCAACTAATGGTGTAATGCCGTAATATTCAACTTGTTGTCCGAATTCATTTAATTGAGTAGAGTACATCGCAGAACGTCTAGCTACTGCTCGAATTTTAGCAATCAATTTAGAGTTGCCCATAATGGCAGATGGCGCACCATCCAAGCCTAAAAGGAATTCATCGAGTTGGTCTAAGAATGTCTTGTAGTTTGCATCAATAGCACCACTATCAGACAAATCGATAGCTGCTGTAGGTGTATATTCAGTAGAAGAACCTAAAAGCGCCTTGTCTAAACCATCAAATGCTTTAGCGTTGGTACCTGTATCGCCATTAATAACTGTGTCATTAAACAATGCAGTTGCAGCCTTAACCTTTTGCTCGATTTGTAATGTTACTTCATCAACAATACCACCCATTTTAGCGATTACACGGTCGATTTCAAAGGATCCGCCAAATACTTTCAAATCAACAGTATGACGTTTACGAGTTACACTTTGAGGTGTGTATTCAGCATTAATATCACGGAAATCCGCTGTTGGTTGTGTTAATAATCGAGTATAACCATAGGTTAAAGTACCGCCACCGCCAGTAGGAGATACAGCATCATCAAATGTTAAGTTTTCAAATAAAAAAGACGATTTACGGAATTCATCAATAACTCCCATTTGTAAATCGTCTTGTACGTTAAGTTTTGCTTCAGCTAATGTAATTGGCATTAGTTTATTCCTCCGTTATTAGAATTTATAAAATTTATTGGGTTTCAATAGCAGCCGCTACGGCCCCTTTTAAACCTACTGGCTTATTACCGCCAGAATTGTTGCTCCCTGCACCGCTTGTGCCTGAACCACTTCCGCGTTTTTGTACATCTTTAATTGCATAATCTTTACCTTTTAGCCATTCATCTACGCAATCGTCAACAGTTCCGCTAGTACCATCAGGCTTAATATATCCATAAGTACCATCTTCGTTGACTTTGATGTTACCAACAATCAGCTTTGAGAATTCTTTAGGATCCATAGCGTTACGCTTCGTCAAAGAATCAACCACGGCTGCAGAAATTTCAGACTGTACACGTTGTGCATCAGCATTTTCTCTTGCTTTACGCTCGGCCTCTACAGAATCCTCCAGGGTTTTAATTCGTTGCTGCATAGCTACAATACCTGCATCATCTTTAATCCCTGTAGAGGTGATTTTTTCTAGCTTGCCTTGCGCATCAGCAAGCTCACGGTCGGCGATTTCTTTTGCCGCTTTTGCAGCTTTCGCCTCATCATTCTTGGCATTAAATTGACTCTTGGAAACGTAGTTTTCACCATAATCCTTAGTCACTGTCTCTGCTTGTTCCTCCGTTAACCCTAACTTAATTAGTTCCTCTTTTGTCATCTGTATGACCTCCTGTAAAATAAGCTTTCCCTCTTCGCTTTATTTTCGTGAGCCACACCTCACGACCGCGGTCTTGTTCTTTTACGCCTGCAATACTAAAAAGGCAAATAAAAAAGCACCTGCATAAGCAAGTGCTTGATTGATTAAGTTTTAAATTTCTCGTATTTCTACGATTTCACTGGCATACAATTCATAATCGCCAACATATATTGATGCTTCATCAGGCTCATTATTCACACCCGATGTAAACGAATCCAATTTGCCAGTAATAATGTCACCGTCAACGAATCTGACTGCTACATTTTCTGAACGAATCTCATTATAGCGTTTATAAAGTTGTTCTTCTGTCATTTTCGTTCACTTCCTTTTGGTACTATATGAATACCCTTTCCTGATACATGTACAGTTGCAAGGCTTGTTTTCTGCTTTGTTCCTCTACTTACATTTACATCATACCCAATATGAGGGGATATATCAACCATTATTTTATGATTCCAATCACCCTTCCGAGTAAATCTAATACCACCATTATAAACGGATTCTCGTATGGCCTTTATAACATCAGCATGAGGAATTTCATAGTTATAATAGCTTTTATTTTGAGTTTCATCGTAAAGCTTACCGCCTTTTATATGCATGCTTTGCCGCATCACATAGCTGCTATTAAAGTATGGTGAGTTAATGTAATCAATAACACGATATCTAACATCATCTATTGTTTCAAACTCCCGACGTTTTGCAAGATCCTCAATATTAATTTTTCCATTTTTAATATAATCTTTCAACGACTCAATAACAGGAAGTCTGCTTTTGAATATAGTGCCATCCCAGCCCCTAGCTTCCTCAGTCCATGATGCATGCCCATTCATTACTAAATTGCGACCATTTACGCCTAAAATGCGCTCTTGTTCCCGCTTTGGTAACGACTTCAAGTACGCTAGCCCTCCAGCTTCTATATTTGGCTTGGCTAATGCAGTATCAATCATGCCTTCTATAATTGGCTTAATACGGCATATACAATGCGGATGTGCAGGTAAATGAGGAAATTTATCTTTAGGGTAAATACCTTTTCCAAGTCCATACAAATCAGCATTTGCATATACATCACATATATCAACCACAGGATGTCGTGTACTCAATTTCCATTGAAATGCAACTACATCAGGATCATCCATATGTCTTGCAATCTCACCCTCTGCATATGCACGAGCCCTTTCAGTTCTAGCAATACGTTCAGCATGATAACGAGCCTTTTCTTGAGTGGCAACGTATACTGCACGACTAACAGATGCAGCATTGCCTTTTTCTATTGCTTCTATCAATTCAGTATAGGCAGCACGCATACCAGACGTAGTGCGTTGTTCTATCAGACTTCTAACACGTCGAAGTTGATACTTAACAGCTTTTCGTTCTGCTTCATTAGTAGGCAATGTAATATTTAGTCCATTAATCCGTTTTAAAAATTTAGGTAATTCGGCTTTATCAATAACCGTATCAGTCCCATAGCCATCAAATAATGCTCGTGCGGTCTCAATCGTACTATTTCCTTTAGACATAGCATCTTGAATCGTAGTAATAACTTCACGTTTTACGGTACCTGATGCATTATGTAGCCGTTCAGATAAGTTTAATCCATCAGGTGCCCATGCCTTTTGCATTGCCTTTGAAATGGTTTGTAATTTATATGGCATGCCTGCGATTATTGCACTTTTAACTGCATCACTGGTTACACCTATGTCTACACCATATCCCCTAGCACACTCCTTAACCAACTCATTGATTAACGTGTCTTTCATTGCTTCCATTACAGGATATTTTTTATAGGCTTCTTTAACAGCATATTTAGGCGTATGCCCTTCGTCTAATAATCGACGTACTTCGGCTTCAAACTCATCAATTATATCGCGTATGACACGTTCGGTATGCTTATTCATCTAGTCGCTCACTATTCTCATCCGGATTTTCTCCATTTGAATACATGTAATCTAATACTTCTTGCTGTGCAGTAGCTTCCACTTCTTTAACAATGGCATCATATACATTGCCGTCAATATTAGGCATATATCCATCAAGGATGCGTTTAAGCACTTCAACATAATATGTTTTAGATTTAAACCCTAAATCAAGAGCTTGTTGTCCTTGAGATAAGCAATCAGCTACATCATTAATGTCAAAGTCCCTTGGATATTCGCATTTATAATTCAACTGCTCGCCAGTCCACAATTCATATAATGCAATAATGGCTTTCTCTGCATTTTCACACTGTACAGCGAAGTTTGCTAGTCGTTGATTTGTTCTTTTGAATGCCCACTGCTTAGCAACCCCTGATTTTTCCTGCTGAACCCCTACTACAGAATCAACACCACCTATGCGGTACATTTCTTTAATTTCCGCTTCCTTTTCTTGCATGATAATTTGTGCTGGCCCATTATCAGGAGCAATAAAAGCTGGGGGATGACTAGCCTCTGATGGATATAGTAGTACATTATTGACACCCAAGGTTAAATCTTCTATGCCTTCATCGGATGGCATGGTTAAAGTAGAAAATGTTTGAGAGTTCAAAATCTGTGTCAATAAACTATCTAGATGATAAACTCTATAGTTCTTTTGTGCTAACGAATAGAACTCTGGATGCGGTAATATAGTTGTTTTCTTAGTGCTACGGCCAAACCATTGCACTACAGGGACACGTCCTAACCCATGTTCACCTTCATTAATAATGCCTCGCCCTTTATCACGAATAGTCCATTTTGTATCTGTCCATTCATAATATACTGTTGAACTACCTCCATTATCATCAGTAATAATCGTTCTATATTCGAATCTAATCATTCGACCTTTGTCATCCAGTTTCCAACCAGTCACATTACTAGGTTCAACTGAAGTTAAATACGGTAACCGTCTATCACGTACATTATCAGCCAAACTTTCACCAAATTCTGCTTCATTGTTAACAATGACATACACAACACCATACATTTTTGCAATCACAGCTTGTTGCTGAATGTATTCTTGTAATGATGTACCTAATCGATCGGCATCTGTTAAAAACACTTTGAATTTAGCCGTTTCTTTATACTCTCTTCGAATTTCATCATTAAAGATAGGATCTACATTCGCATTAATAATCGCTGCTGTATGATTAGAATAGCTTGATAACTTTTTACGGAAATTATAATTGTCTATGCTTTCTCTTGGATGCTGTTTTAAACCACGACCTAAAGAGAATATCCCGGACCCATAGTACGCATCATGTAATAACTGGTATGCATACTTCTGTTCGTTTGTAATAAACATATAATGAAGTTCCTCCTAATAAATATCAGAATTGATGGATTTAACCACAGCAAATTTCTCAAATGCATACCTCATAGCATCCATCAAATGGTTATTTTCATCTTCAGGCTTGCCTGTATACTTACCAAATCTATCTTTACCCCATTGGTATTGGCTGATTTCTGTAAGAAAGTTAACACATCTAGGGTGCACTATAATTTCATAATCCTGGATGCGTTGTATACCATTCAGAATACTATCTGCACCTTTTTTAGATGCCCGAGTTCGAGTCATTCCAAATCCTCTCAACTCGGCTATGCTTTTAGGCTCGGCACAATCAGCAATAATAGTCTCTTTCGCATATCCCAAACGCTTTACTCGTTCAGCTATTGCACTGTTAGTGAGAGCGTGTTCGTAGAGCTCATCGAACACATACAGTCGTCGTTCTGCAGAATCAACGACACCACAGAAGAGAGCTGTCGGGTCTGTAGTATAGCCAAAATCCAAGCCAAATATGGCTTTTGCCCCTGGTAACTTGCGTACTTCATCTATACTGAAAGCTTGTTCCTTCCAGTTTTCGTATACAAGACCATCAACTACCCCCCACTCACCCAAGCCGGCTACTTTATACCGCTTAGGGTTCTTTTTCATTTCTTCGAACAGCACTAGGTCAGAGTCACTCAAGAACTCATTACACAGGTAATTCGTAGTCATGGCTAGCACGTTTTCACTAGGTTCATCAAAGAATCGTTTCTTCAACCAGTGCCTATCGGACCACGGGTTAAAAGTTAAGACTACCTGGTGATACAAACCGTCAGGCAACTGGCCACGAATAGACTCATCCAGTCGGTCGAAGGCATCTTCACTCATAATCTCGTAAGCTTCTTCAATCCACAGCCTACACAGCGCCCCAACTTCAACAGTAATGGACGTTACCTTTAAAGGATCATCGAGACCACGAAATAGAATCTTCTGTCCTGTTGGAATATATGTTATTTCAAGTGGCGATACGGAACATTTGAAGTACCGCTCCACCTTCAACTGTCGCATAGCCCATTTGAGTTGCGCGAAACAACTATCTCGCAAAGTCCGTTCTGTCTTACGAACGACTAGCCAGTTTATACAAGGGTTCTCCATTATCTCCATAATAACTTTTAGAGACTGTGTAGAGGACTTCTTACTGGCACGACTGCCCTTAACTACTTTATAACGCCCTTTGAATTTCCAAAAAGCGCCATACCCCTTGCCTACTATATCAGGCAAGTACACTCTATTAGTCTGCAATATCGTCACCACCTACGATGAGTACAGGCTTAATATCGATAGTTGTATCACCGCTAAGTATTCTATGGCGTTTAGCCATTAGCTCCAGTGCTTTTAGTCTCGACTTCTCGTCAGGTGGTTTATCGATAATGCGGGCTTCGGAACATCCTTCCCCTGTACCTTCGATAACGACGTGTTTTTCATTTGAGAGCCCCAGGGCAATTCTTGTTAACTCATACTCAACTTGTTGTGCTGTCATGATGTTTTCGTTGAAGTAGGCGTCACGGAGCTCGGCAACCCGTTTTTTAACCTTGTCATTCCTTAACAGTCTTGATGATTGAGACTCCGCAGATTTCTCAGAGTAACCAGTTCGAATAGCGGCCTGTTTCGCATTCATGTCCTTGATGTACTCGTGACAAAATTTCTCATGCCGTTTGTTTTGTAATGCAGCCACTATTTCACCTCCTGGCTACTTTAAAACGCCTTTATTTTGCTTATATTTACCGCATTCCTTATGAACCTTTGCGGTTTTTGTCTTTACTAACGAATGTGATGGTGCATACGATTTGCACATGTGATCAATATGAATTCCATTAGCCTTGCACCAACCTTTCACATTATTAAGGCACCGTCTCTTTTCACAATACACATCGGTCAATCGCATTCACCTCACTTACTCAAATTTGTATGCAAAAAGACCACCTAACCGTATGGATTAAGTGGTCTTTTGCTTTAGTGTTCTAGGTATTCACTGTGTCGTTGAGAGAGAGAGTATTTGTTTCCCTATTAACTCACACTATCATTATAAACTGTCAAGAAGGACAGGTCTAGGACAGTTTTGGGACAATTTTTCAGGCTAGCTTTGTATTTAACCCAATAACTCCCCACAGCAATACAGATAACTCTTCAATTCCTCTAGCGATGTAACGTTTGATGGTACGAACATCTGGCTTTTCAGGAAATGATTCTGCAATCTCTTCTAAGGTTTCTCCATCAATATAATACCTGCGCATGCATTCGCAATATTTGAATTGCTTGCCGCTACACTTCTCAGCATAGATATCGAGCATGTTATTTACATGTCGCATCATCAATGCTGTTTTTTCTTTGCTTTTAACAATCGCATTCACTTTCACAATGCTCTTATCGTCAAACATATCAATTAACAGTTCATTGAGCCATATCTCCTCGGCTTGTGTCGAATCCGTGATAGCATTGTCTACGTATGACTGTAACTGACTATAATGCTTAAGCAGCTTGATCGTGTTGTGTCGAAGTTTACGACCTAACTGTGCATTTTCTTGCTTTGCTAATTCATAGTAGGTTTTAGTAGCCACCTCAGTGGCCAACCTAGTAATTTTTTCAATTTCGCATTCATTCAAATGCATCTCCCCCTTTACGCTCTATTTTAGTCCGTATTGTGTTTTATTCCAACTCTATGAAGATTCACTCATTAACGCATTAAAACGTTCTTATACATATGAAATTTTGTTTTTTATGGCTATTAGCGACTATAGGAATATACTCATATGTTCTGTGATATGTACAATCACAAAATCATCATCGTCATTTACAATCTCATCAGCCATAGTCCCGATGAATTTCCTATTATCGTTTTCTAGCACTCCTGCAGCTTGTAGTCCATCAAGAATAAATTTCTTAGCAAAAGCTACATTATCAGGATCATGCCTGGTTGATGAGTGCCATTCAAATAATAGGTCTACTTTACCCTTAACTGATTCTATCTGTTGTGATAGACATTGTTCTTTGACTTGCTCGGTGCATTTCTTTTTCATAGCGGCGGCTGCTATAGTCGAACCACGCTCACAGTCAATATACTCATTTAACGTTGGAAACCGGTTATGGGATTTTTTTCTAAACCTAAACTGACATCGCAGAAGAATCTTCATCGGTGTGACTCTCCATTGAATATAGCCTCTTTATACTCCCCTCGTAAGCGATCATATATTCTTTGACTATAATTTTCTGCAGTCCAGGTCGCGCTATAATTCGTAGTAAGAATTATAGGCTTCATTCGGTTGTAGCGATCAATAATAACGCTTTCAACCTTAGATGCTACCCAGTCAGACTTCGAATACTCTGCTCCAAAATCATCAAGTAATAGCAATGGGATATTCCTAAGCTTTTGTTCATAGCTCAGATAGGCTACATTATCACCCTTGGATAACGTAAGCATATTATCCAGCAGGTTGGGCATTGAAATCATTAAGCACCCTCTACCTAGTCGCATGGCCTCTTTCAGAAGACTAACTGCGATAGATGTCTTGCCCGTGCCAGCCGGGCCTCTTAATATGAGACCCTTGCCGGAATCAAGATTTTCTTTTAGATTATGAGAGTATTCCTTAACCACAGTATAGGCTTCAGCGTTTTCTTTAGGAAAGCTACCATGCTTGCGCAACCACTCAAAATCCATATCGTAATACCGCTTAGGAATTCCAACTGCAGCATACGTAGTATTAACATTAGTTTGAATGACTACTGGTTTATCATAGATTGGATAGAAGAACTCATCCTCTACCGTGTACTCTTTCATATTCTGCTTGCCAGTCAACTTGCTCGTCCTTTCTCGAAGAGCCTCTATTGCTGCTGTTACGTTTAGTGGTTCCAAAATCTTTATTCACCTCCTTTTTTAAATTCCCTGCTGTAACAGTTTCAACATACTTGATACTATTACCTCCGTTATCGGCTGTGGTATTGATAGCAACAATAACTCGTTCCTTACCATAGGATTCAACTAGATCATCTAACCGTTCTTTAATAACAGGTGATATATCTCCGATTGACTTCATATACAATTCGTAAATAGGTTTATTTTTTATTTCATCATCGTCAAACATAGATAGAGGATTTTCATCTTCACGCGCGCGCGTCTCTCTCTCTATATTATTTTCTTTTATTTTCTTTTCTTTTATTAGTTCGTTTTGCTCGACATGTGTTCCTTTTTGTTGAACACGTGTTCGTTTTTGTTCGTTTTTACGTCTAGCCTCTCCGCTCTTAATGCCTGCGAGCCTACGTTTTTCGCGGAGTTCTTCGTTTTTAACTTTCCGAAATTCAAGACGCCGTGTTAAGCTCGGAGACCAAAAATATTCATCATCACAAGCTAATAATTCATAGTCTGAAATCAATGAATTTACGAACAAAAATGAACACATTGAACATAACTCATTTTGTTCAAACACATGTTCATTTTGTTTGAACACATGTTCAACACATGTTAAATTTTCTTTATTTTTTACTCCTAACTCATTATCAAGAGCAAGGAATGTATATCTTTTTAATGGTAGTTTGTAATCTTCATATGATGCTAGCTTTTCAAGAATAATCCACCACCATGCATACGCGATCATTCCATATTCAGATATCATGGCCACTATCTTGGGGTCACTGCTCGCTGTAACATCATGGCTAAAATAATAGGATTGGTCTTTTGCCATAAATCATCATTCCTCATCTATAAACAAACTATCCTGGGCTCGTTTCCCCATGATAAACTTTACACATTCCTCAATTAAAGCTTGAACAGAGATACTAAATGTAGCGTCTGCGTATTCAACGCTTAACCAGTCTGTTTTAAATTTAAATGAATTGTGCGTCCCCTCGTCACCAATAGTTCCCTCTACACTCACCTTATCAACTATATCTTCATCGTAAGCATCACATTTAAACCTAAATGTATTTACTAAAAACGGGATTTGAAATTTATCTAAGAATTCAAAATTCTTTTTAACGATAGATTGTAAGTTGCTGAATGCTTGAAGTAATTCAGGGCGAGGATCATCTTTAGATTTAAGCGTTAATACATCGGTAAATCCAGTTGTAGACGGCTTTTGAAATGCGATACTAATGTCAGCATCTTTTATTTGAATTGATTTAATAATCATATTGGGCTCCTTTCTTGTTCTACGATTACTAATTTGCCGGTAGCAGACTGAACAGCTTGCTTAAATGCTGCAGCATCAGAATTACCATTAGATAAATGTAGTAGTCGTATATCCTGGCACTTAGTAAGGTCCATAGATTTTAAAAATTTAATAACATTCTCCAAAGAAAAATGAGATTGAATTAGCCTTTCCATTCGTTTTTTATCTAAAGAACCATTGTCTACATATTGGTTTAAAATTTCATACGAATGATTACATTCAACCATAATGTGATTCACATCTTTAAAGGTGTACCTGCAGTAATATGTGTCAGTGATATATAGGAGTTTTTCCTCACCGTCAGAAATTAAAAAGCCAACAGTCGGAACGTCATGCTCTAATTCAAAAGGTAGGATGCTAAAATTTCCTATTGTAAATTGAACTTTAGGCCTAATATAAATAGCCTTGTGATTACCTGCTACATATAACGCATCTGCAGTATCTTTTAACATATACACACGATGGCCAAGCTTTAATAAATCGTGGACAGCTTTGCTATGATCCCCATGTTCATGAGTAACTAAGACGCCACACAGATGCAAGAAGTTAAAGCGACAATACCGTTGAATTTCTTTAAAGGATAACCCTGCATCTAGTAGCAGCTCATCACCATTGGTTGAGGTTTTGATTCGGTAGCAGTTCCCTTTTGAGCTACTACCGAACGCTTGAATACTAATCACAATTAATCACCAAACATACTTACTGCTTCGCCAGTTTCAGGATTAACGAACTCACTGGCAGGGTCAGGATCGATGTCAAGGGCTTCGGAATTTGCATTATTAGCGATTGTTTCTGCTACATCTGATTGAACATCGATGGTCTCAGCTTCAAAATCAGGGGTGAGCTCGCCGTTATTATCACGAATGACGGCTCCATCTACAGAGATTGCATTAGCCATGTTCTGCATTTCGACTGATAGAATGCCATATTTACTTAACAAACGTTTGAGTACTGTTTTGATGGCCATTGCGTCAAAGTCAGTTTTCCAAAGACCAAAGCCCCTTTTGTATGTTTGGGAATACTTTATAGCGTGGGCTTCAGCATCTTCTTTAGACATATATAAATACTTTTCAAAGCCATTAATGAGTTTGAAATAAGCGATGTAGCCGACTACATTATCACCAGTTCGCTCGCCTAATTCGAATTCGCCTGTGAGTTTGTTATGGTGTTTAATTTCGCCTTCGTAGATTTCACTAGCATTAATAGTCTTATATTGACCTGTGCGCATGGCCAACTGGATATACCCTTTGTATCCCATTTGAAATTGAGCTTCATTAATTTTCTTTTTACTGTTGTAGAAAGGAACAATATAGGCAAACCCCAAGTTTTGATTAATCGGAAGATCCAAAGTGGCTGCCATCACGCCTGCAGTAATAACTGTAGTAGGGTCAGCTTTAGATAAAAGCTCATTATTGTTAGATACAGAAATCAAGCTGGACACAAAGGCCGCTGATTTTTTACCCAAGATTTCATTAAAACGTTTCTTTACCGACTCGCTAGACACCAGAGTTTTAAGCGATGGTGTTTGAGTTTGTGCTTTTGTTACTTCACCCATTATGTACCTCCTATGCTACGTCTTCACATACAGCGTGGATGTTTAATTTAGTTAAGATGCTATGAATTTCTAAGCGGCCTTTTTGTGTCCACTTAGTCGTGATTTTTGAATCTAAGCGACCATCACTTCTGCAGAATGTAAAAGTTTCTGATTTAGTAAAACCTTTAGCCATATGTTGCTTGTACAGAATCCATTGATCACCGACCTTACGTTGTAGACCAGCTTCATGCAAAATTTTATTTAACTCTTGAGCACTAAGGCCATAGTCAGCTGCGATTTGAGTAATCGCTAAACAGGATTTACTTGAGAGAATTTTATCTACGTAATCCTTAACCGGTTTAAACTCCGCAATCTGCTGTTCTTGTTGTGCTACAATGGCTTTCGTTGCATTATGTGATTCTACCTCATCGGCATATGCTCTAAGAGCTTCAGGCAATGTCTTTGGAATAGTTAAAGAATATGATCCCGTCTTGCGGAGTTCAGGAAGCACTTCGCTAGTAACCCACCGCTTAAATTGTTTTGCATTCGTAAGCTTAGAGCCAAACACTAAAGCATATACTCCGGATTCATTTATTACGGTCATATTTCGAGCTTGACCTGAGGTGGTGATTCGCCATGTCAGCTTATCCTCCTCATCAACATGTGCTTTTAATGCGTTGACAGTATCTTTATAACCCAACGCTTCGGCAATATCTTTGCCGGCAAAGTAAATGTCATCATCTTTAATCACAGTTCGAATTTCACCAAATTCTGAATTATTAAATACTTTCATTATTTCGTTCATACTTACACCTCCTTAACCACCAATTGTGGTTCTGATTCATCAACGATCAACTTAATCGTTTGACTATTAACTGGAACGAATTCAGTTACTGCTTCTGCATTATCGATGAATACCGGAGCATTCACTTTGTAATAACTTGTTAGTGCATTAATGATATCTAACCCTACATTAATACGTGCTGCGTTATTCATGCTTCGATATGGAACTCCTTTATAGGTAGTTTCACAACATTCTTCTACATTGCCATTCAACATAACATTAAACATTTTGAATCGAGCTAATTTGAATCTCGAGTTAATGTTTTCTTCCAACATATTGACCTTTGCCTTAATGAATTCATCCATTAAGAAGGACGCTTCATCAAGTGCGTTCTTTTCTGCCACTAACTTTTGTTGTTGGTTTTCTAGCTCAAAGATTCGATGATTAATATCATCAATAAGCTTAAATTTATTTAACTCAGTCTCGAGGGCTGCTTTTTTAGACTTCATAGAGCTCAACTCTTCGTCAAGTTTAGTAAGTTCTTCAGTATCAGCTCCTGGTTCATCATCGATCTCTAGCAAGAATAATTGAGCCTTCAAATCAGCATAAACTGGATCGTCTTCAAGATTAGGCTCAGAGTATGACTCATATTCTTTAAACTTAACATTGTAAGCATCACTATATTGAGATACCTCTGTAGTTAAATTATCAATCTTTGACACCATGATTTCTTGTTGCTCTTCATAGTTTTCTTTAAGCTTTACTGCACTTTCAATAAGCCCTTTCCACTCCTCAAGCTTCTTAGATTTATTGGTGTTAAACTCTGCCTCGAGTACTGCTTGCTTATCAGTGGGTAGTGCTTGGCCACAAGTAGGGCAAGATTCTTTATTAAATTGTTGTGCGTTAAACGTATCAAATTCAGATTGTAATGTTGCAATGCGTTTAGATTCACGCTCGATTTCTTTGTTAAGTTCGTCTCGTCTATCGGCACATCTATCTCTATCTACTTCCACCATTTTTAGTTTGGTTAAAGAGGCTTCATATTCGCCGCGTCGATGTTGTTTTTGTTTGTGATAGTCGGATAGTACTTTAGAGCTTTGAGCCTCTATCTGACGGTTAATATCACGGATTTTAGATTCCTTTTCAGTAGAACTAAACCCATTTTGAATAATTGCCTTTTGCTTTTCAACTTCATCTATACCAGCGGATAAGGTTTCAATATCACAAATGAGTTTTTCTTTATCAGATACAGTTTCAGGTTTATTACGCACAGCTTCATCAATACGAATCGGAATCATATCCAGTTCTTTATTGATAGCAGTCTTCTTTGCTGCGACCACCTTACGATGATCATCTACTGTTCTCCCCTCTAACAGTTCAGCCAATCGTCTTAAATCATCACGGCTATTAATTACACTAATATCATCGATATCACCGCACATCTCAAGCAATAATTTGCGACGATTTTGCCAGGAATACGTTTCGTTAAAATACAAAGGATTAGTAATCAATTTAAAGATACTTTCATCAACAAGCGAACTAACTATTTCCTTGTATTCTTTTTCTTTCTTAGGTACACCATCGACAAAATAATCTGTCGTATGACCTGTGAGGGTAACTTCACCACCACGAGGGGATGAATACTTTTCACGATACACACGTTTGAGTTCTACTGTGCCACCTTCATCTAAAGTAAAGGTACCTGTTACTTCATGATTGACTTTATGAATGGGTTCTCCTCCATCCAATGTTTTGATTTCAAAGTCAGCTCTATCTAGGCTATCTTTGCCGAATAGTAACCAACACACAGAGTCAAATACAGTCGTTTTACCAGTGGCATTATCACCACGGATTACGACATCGCCATTAAGATTTATGGTAAAGGATTTTAGCCCTTTAAAATTTAGTAATTCTAATTTTGTGAGTTTCATAGTGATCTCCTATACAACAGTGGCATCCACATCAATGGTGTGTGGCTCAATCTGTAATTGATTGGCCCATTGCATGACCGTCGAATTAATATGAGCATTCTTTTTTAGTTTTTCATTAGCAAAGAGCTTCGCCTGCACTAAATCGAATATTTGACGACCTTTCTTTTTACCTTTATTGGCCAATTCTAGGCATGCGACCGGCTTCATAGCATCATCAGTAACTAGCACTATTGCCGTAGTTCCTTTCATGACTCTATCCCGGTATGAGCCAACACAATTTTTTAACCGTTTACCAGCAGTCATTAATTCTGCTGCAGTTCTTGGGACCATAAAATGCATTCCGTTCATGTCTGCTTGCAATTGAGGTTGAGCAGGTAATATTACGTCGCCGTACTCTTGCTTATTGAAGATGTTCATAACTTCATCATGAAAGTTCTTCAATTTGAATCGTTTTGCCCATAATACATCTTGGTATTTTGCATCGAGCTTTGTGTACATATCTACACAATCTTCGATATCACGAATGTCTTCGGATAACATCCAGCGCAATACCGCTGGCTCACCACATCGCTTAATTAGCTCCTGCCACATGTCCTTAGAGCGAGGTATATTTAGCTTCATTGCCTTACGAAAATCATTAGCGTTATGAAGCTTGCCTGTATATGGACAAGCACTTTCATAGCTTCGTTGTAGTGTGAGGATAGTACGTCTACAATTTTCATCACTGAAGAGATTTAGAACATCAGACATATATACGCTTAATGGATCATTAACCATACACTTCCGCAAGGCTCTACTATTGGGAGCCTTATATGATTGTCTAAGTGCTTCTTGAAAATTCATACCTTTTCTTGTAGCCGCCAATACATCGTCTTCAAACGGAATATTTGTATATCGATATAAGCAGTAAGCATTAGTCCAATACACATATTGTTTCATCAAGCTAACAATGCTAGGCATATCCGGTGCCGATAATTTTAAAATCATATTAAGCAGCATCGTAAAATGATAGCCGTTGTCTTCAGTGGCACCAGGAGCTACATATACATCCTTAGCGCCATACCCATATGTTTCCTTTAATCGTTTTTCAAACATAGACCTTAATGCTTTGAATGTTTTGTTTAAAAATTTTCTATTAAAGTCTGTCATTGCGTATGAATCACCAAAGAATTTAAGTACAGGCATAATCTCATTTTCACGAATGTAATCAACAGTCAATTCATAACGGATTCTAAATCTATCAATGAAGATAGCCTTGCGTTTCTTAAAGTCGAATCGCAACGTTTCCGTACACATTCCGTGGTCGTTTTTTCTACCGTCAAAGAAAAGCTGTATGCCTTGGTATCTAATTTTTAAATCTAAGAAATGTTTGTAATTAATAACCTCCACATAAGCGGTCACAGGATATACTTTCTCATCACTAATGGAATAGTAAATTTTATGATCACAAGGATTGGAAGATGTTTGGCAGTTTGGACAGGTGTAGTATTTGGCACCGGTAACATATCCATTATGATATGAATATTTACGCTGCCAGCTACCCCCAAACGTAAACCCACAGTCGATATGGTGGACAGTTGTGTATTCTGCTCCATAAGGAGCCTCTAGAATTACGCTATCGAACATTTTGTGAATATAGGTACTGGATACAATCTCCACAGTGAATACCTCCTTTTAGTCGCCGAACATAGCGAATAAGTCCGCATCTTCTTCTGTCACAGGGGCAATCACTTCTTCAGCCTCTTTAACAACAGGTACAGGAGGCTCGCTTGATTTAGCCTTACGCTTACGTTTAGGTTTTTCTTCTTTAGGAGTGTCTTCAGATTTTTCTTTAGGTGTAGCTGTCTTAGGTGGCTCTACTACATCAAAAGCTTTTACAATGGCATTAGAGGCTTTCATAACGTTTTCTGTGTATGCGATACCTGCGTTGTATTCCTCCGTATTATCAGGATCGAGTTCAATTGCTTTATGTAATGCGTCTAGCGACTTTTTACATATATCAGCTTGCGCTTTGAATTGTTGCTTAGCCATATTATTCCTCCCCTGCCATTACTGTTTTCAAATCAGTGATGATATCATCAGTCAAAGCATCACTAGAAATTTTCCCTACGATGCCATGTTTTTTAAACACTGTAAGAACTTTACCAGCGCGAACCTTATCTGTGCCCATCCAATTACGAATTTCACCATAAAAGGCTTTTTTATCTACAGGTTCAGCAGTTACATCTAATGCTGCATCCTGTTCCGGTGTTTCTGTTGTAGTTGATTCGTCAGTCGGTGTTTCAACAGGAGCAGGTTCTGCTACAGGTTCTTCTGCCTGTTCAACCTTTTCTTCTTTTTTATCTGTTACTAACTTACCTTCAAAATCAGTTACAGGAACATTCTTTTGCGCTGGCTCAACTTCAACAGGTTCAGGCTGCTGTTTTGTATCTACTTTTCCTACAACTTCAGACGCCGCTACTTCAATATCGATAGTCTCGCCAACTGTTACTGTAGGCGCTTCAACATTAGAGCAATTACCGCAGCACTGATGATTTAATCGTTCGTTCCAATCTGCTACTTGCACTGCTAGATCGTCCAATGTATTGAATTTAATAGTTAAGATATTTTGATTTTCCATGATAGTTTCTCCTTTAAAATTTGAATAATAACTCGCCATCAACTAGCATTCCAGTTACCATCTTGGGAATGCCAAGTTCTTTAAGCTTTTTGATTACGTGCCTACTTTTAGTAATAAAAATAGTGTTTCGCTCGATTTGCTTTGCGGTCGGCTTAAAAACATGAGGTTCTGTTTTTAACGCAGGTGATACGCAAATCACTTTATTGTGAACGTCTATACCAACTCTAAAATATTCAGGACCTTTTAATTTTTTATAAGCAGCTAATGAAAGCTTGATATAACTATTAGTTACAACAATTGCTACTGTTTCTGCTGCACGACGCTTTTCTTTATTATCAGCGAAAAAGTTGAAGTCAAATGTATTTACAGATGGCAATAATTTTTTAGATTTTATTTCAGGCATGTTAGCTCCTCTCAAAACTTAAATATTAGCTTTTTGGAATCACCTTCGATGATCACGTCCCCACTAATATTTTTAGTAATACCTAATTCTGTTAACTCTTTTAATACGACTCTCGCCCTTGAGATAATGATTTTAGATTTTTGTAAAGCAGCTTTAGGTGGATAAATCGCTGCTTCATTATTCTTTTCTAAAACAGGATATACATGAATTTCACGAGCTGATGTATCAATTCCAACTCGCAAGCCTTCAGGTCTACCAATTGCGTTATACGCGTCTACACTTAATCCACAAGCCGAGCCCCATACGTTAAATCGCACTTTAGGGGGCACACGCCCAGAGCGGCTAAAAAAATTAAAGTCTATATTTTTATTAACAGTTGGCATGATTGCCTCCTTATGTGTTACAATTTAACTGGTTAATTTAATAGTGGGTTGTACTTGTTCCAGCAAGTGCAGCCCTTTTTCTTTGTTTTGCCCTCATTCGCAAATGAGAGGTATGGCAGTCTTTACATACTGTAACCACCTTCCCAATAGCGGTATTGTAAAGACTGTAAGTAATATTCGGGGTAAGCTTGTACCCACAGTGATAACATCGTTTTACCATTTCACTAACATCTCCCCTGTAATCCACCAGTAGAAAATACCTACTACCAGATATAAGAAACATGATCCAACAATAAAGCCCTCTATAATATCAGCTAACTGTGGAGCCATAGCAGCACGTCTAAGTTCACGTTTTTCTTTGTATGTCATCGCACTCATCTTGGCTTTCACCTCCTTATTCTCCTATTCGTGCCTGGCATCGTTTCGCTAACCAAGCATTAAACGACTCGACGTGGATAAGGCGTTTACCTCCACGCTTACCGATTTTCATGGACGGAAAGTCAAAATCTTGCGCCCATTCTCGGATTACTGTTTCCGGTACGCTGGCAAGTTCTGCAGCCTCCGCCACCGTAATGCACATCTTATTCATAACTACCTCCTCCAAGCGTATTCATAAATTGTTCATGTATATTTTGCATATTTTTAAACTTTAATTTGTATAATCACCTTAGAAAGGAGGTGATTATATGGGTAAAAATCAACATGTTGTGCCATCCAAAAGTGGTGGTTGGAATGTCAAAGGTGCTGGAAATTCTAAAGCAACCAAACACTTCGACACAAAGCAAGCTGCAATCGATTACGGAAGACAAACTAGTCGCAATCAAAAAAGTGAATTAGTAATCCACAATAAAGATGGACGGATATCTCAAAAGGATAGCCACGGACATGATCCGCATCCACCAAAAGGCTAGTCATAATTAGGAGTTAGTACGGCGATATAGTTTGGCGAAGGCTCGACATCATCTTCAGTGATAACCGCAACTACTGTATCGTCGTCTTCCCTCTTTATAACAATCTTTGTGTATTGGTCTGTGTTTAAAATACTATCTGGTTTCATTTTTATTCTCCTTTCGAGATAATAAATGCTTTTAATATAATCCACCGTGAAAGGAGGTGGTTATTGTGGAAATGATAAATGTATCATCTTCAAATGTTTCCGCTATTGGGTATGAAGATGGCGTCATTCAAGTGCGGTTCAAAAATGGTTCCGTATACCAATACTTCGGCTGTAGTGAAGGTTTATTTCAATCTTTTTTGAATGCATCTTCAAAAGGGAGATTTATGCATCAGTATTTAGTCCATAAACCACAACATAAAATTAGATGACTAATCATCTATCGGCACGCCAATTTCGGTATTGCACACATTCACAAAAATGTCTGTCACCAATATCGTCGTATGAGGTGTGCCGTTTTTTCTTATCCATTTCACTAATGGTCTAGCTGCTAATGCTAGTTCTTTGTGTTCTTTCGGGATACACTCTTTCTCTATATTCATAGCTCCTCCTCTCTACTGCCACTAATGTTGTTAGTGGCTTTTACTTCTTTCACTTAATTTCTGATATAATTACCTCAAAAGGGAGGTATTAATTATGATTAATTACACTGATTTTTTCTTAGGCCTTTTTACGGCGTCGTTTGCATCTGCACTAGGTGCGTATCTGAATCACTTAACAAATGTTAGTAGACTAAAAAAAGAACGGGAAAAATACAATAAGGCGTTATTGCTTATGTTCCTTCGATGCATTGATAATTGTGCAAGATTCATAATGACGACTGGCGTCTATTCTGCATTTTCAGAATGGGACTATTCTTTATGGCCAGAAATACGTGTTGAAATTGCCAAAGCATATCCTACAGAATTTATTAAATTCACACTCCTTATCGAAAAAATGTCTGTTGTAAAAGATCACTCAGACGTCGAATTTTTACGCGAAGAGGCTCAACGGCTTAAGGCTCACGTCCAGCAACTACAATAATCAAAATTCCTGTCAGCACGAGTCCTATAATATATCCGATGACAAACTCCATATTTTCACCGCCTATCTATTGCCACTAACTTTTGTTGGTGGCTTTTACTTTTTTACAGTTGCGTTATCTTTCAAATACGCTATTACATCAGTCATAATGTTTTCCACATTAGTAATCGTTAAGCCATGTGCTATTGCTATGGAAATCATTGCGTCTACTATGCTCTGGTGCGTTGCTTTTGTAATGATTTTTACTATTTTCATATTTCCTCCGTTTTAGTTTTTAAATATCGGTTTTCCGTTATTTCTTTTTAAAAAAAAGAGCGTCAATAGTTTCCATATCTAGTTTTCCACTCGGCATACTGTTAGCAACCTTATCAATTTCCTTTTGTGTAAATGGAACTTTATTTGATAAGCGCTGCCCTAGTTGTGTCGTACCAATACCGAGGAACACTGCAAATTCTTTAAGGGTATGGAAGTTATTTTTAATAAACTCTCGTAGATTAGTATAATCAAATTCCATGATTTTCACCTCCTTTCATCATCGGCTTTCCGTAATTCAATAATACACTTGATTTTCGCTTTTGTCTATCGGTTTTCCGTTTAAGTTTGGTTTAATATTTACATTTGACGGTTTTCCGTTTATAATAGCTGTAAAGTTAGTCCTAGAGGAGAATGAATTATGAGTACCCAATTTATAAATCGTTTAAAAGCTGTTATGGCAGAGCACAAAATAACCCAAACAGAATTAGCCAAACGCACGGGCATCCGCCAATCTTCTATATCAGATTGGCTAAATAATCGATATGAGCCGAAACAAGATAAGGTTTATATATTAGCTAATGCTTTAAATGTAAGCCCTGCCTGGTTACTTGGGTATGATGATTCCAATATACCCCCTGTGCAATCTATACCTGAGAAAAAAGACGGCTACTACACCGACCCAGAAGCAGCCGAATTCGCGGAATACCTACGCACACGTCCAGGGGCTCGTATGCTCTTCTCTGCCGCTAAAGATATTACTAAAGAGGAGATGGAAGAAGCAGTCAAATACATAGAGTTCTTAAAATCTAAACACAAGTAATACACACAAGGGAGAGTGGTAGTATTGGTTATTAACCTTATCTATTGTGACTTACCAAATGCTAAAGCAGTTTCTGAGGAATCAGAAGATGTAGACACTCATAATATCTACATTAATAAAAATCTCCCCCATGAACGCATGAGGGAGGAAATTAAACATGAATTAATGCATATTATTAATGACGACTTCTATTTAGACCATCACGTTAATCTAGTAGAGCAAATGGTTCGTCGAACATGTATTGATGATACCGAACTGGAGAATATAGATTTCTACCATCATTATGTATCAGTGTTATAAGGGATCATATAAAAGGGAGATTTTAAAATGAAAAAATTGTTAGTATTAGCAGCACTAGTTACCACAATGAGTGTTTCTGTTGCATCTGCAAAGGAATTTAACGGAGACCGCTGGCAGTGGTTCTATTCCAATTCTGACTACACAGGGAAAGTCGATTTGAACACATTGTCTTATGATCCTGAGACAGACACTGCCAAAGCCTGGGCTGTATGGTTACAAACTAAAGGTTTTCAAGAATTAAGAGAATATAATATTCACTTTGCCGATTCTTCTGTCACCATTACCCATTATTATGTTTATAGGAATGGTTCTGATACCGTTGTTAAGGAGGCCGCTGTAAATAACACTAGAACTCCTGCCCCTGGAAGTGGTGGCGAAGCACTCATTGCTTCAGTAAAAGGACTAGTAGGTCGTGACACTAAATTAGCAGACTACAAAAAGCAACAAGCAGATGAAGCACAGGCTCGTGCTGAAGCAAAAGCGCAACAAGAAAAGGCACAACAAGAAGCTAGAATTGCACAGCAAAAAGAAGAAGAACGAAAAGCTAAACACGAACGTAATCGTAGCATCATTAGAGGGATTTTTGGGATATAAAAAGGCCTCCTACCCTACTATGGGATAAGAGGCTTTGTGATAAAGGAAAAGACCCTCACTTATAAGTGAGGGTCTATGTAGGGGGAAAGATTTAATTTCCTTTAAATTTCTACGAGACGAGTAAGATACTCATGTTGTGTCTCTAAGCATTTGTATAAGATAAGTATATCAACAGGTACAGAAAATGTCAAAAATTATTTATTCAAAAAGAAACAACACCCCAATTTTACAATTACCATCTACCCTATCCTTTAAAAATAAAAATTTAGTTGATTTTAATTCGTATCTTTCTATTTTCGACTGGTCATATAGTGGGGATAAATTAGTAATTGACGGTAGTAAATGCGTTAATGCCAATTATCAGGCTTTATCCCTTTTGATATTGTACATATGGTTCTTAAAATCAAAAGGTTGCTATGTCCGACTTTATTGTAATAAGAGATCTACATTTGGTCAAATGTGGTATCGGCTCGGAGGGCCGGGCTGCTACAATGTTTTAGAAGATAGCAATGAGAATTTCCGATTTATCTATGATAAGCCAATGTTTGCGATTCGGAATCAGTCTATAGATATCCCCTCTGCACTAGATAAGATTCTAGACTATACCACAAAAATAGATATGGATTTAATCTCTGGTCACGAAGGAACACTAAGATATATTGTATCAGAACTACTTTACAATACATTGGAACATGGTTACAATCCGAACATCCCTTCTTTATTACAGTTTAATTGGTATAAAAATAAAGGGCAATTATCATTTATAATTGCAGACTTAGGTATTGGTATTAAGAGGCATCTAGAAAAAACATACCCGGTATTTACTTCTGATATGACTGCCTTAGAAACAGCTATTAAGCCTGAAGTTTCTGGAACTTTCGGCGCACCAAAACTACCGTATGAAGGCCAAAATAATGCCGGAATGGGCTTATATCTGTCTTCTAATATAGGCAAAACTCTAGAGGCGGATATGTATATCATCTCCGGACAAGGCTTGTTACATATATCACCTACAGATATAACATCCAATACCCTTCGTCAACCTTGGCCAGGTACATTTGTTTATATGACTATAGGATTCGATAAATTTAAAACATTTGATATCAACGACGAACTAGAAAGATTACGTCAACAGGCAAAGGCTGAAGTAGATGCGCGCAAAAACATAGAGGCCCCAAAAGAAGTTGTTATTGATATGTATAACTATTTTGGAAAACATTGCGAGGTAAAATACGAAGCCATAAAGCAACGCGACAAACGAATACTTCCTGCTTTAGCGGAAGGTAAAACAGTTGTATTGGACTTTACAGAGGCTGAAACTGCTACGCATAGTTTTTTAGTAGCTTTATTAGCTACCCCTATTTGTAACACCGGGATTAAAGCTTATAAGTTAATCAAAATAAAAGGCGCTAATCCACCAATTCGAGCGACGATAGACTTTATTTTTGACAGTTATACATCTGAATATTAAAAAAATAAGCCCCCACCGCAGTGAGGGCTACTAAAAACTACATACCTAGCCTTAGAGAAAAGGTATTTCATTTTTACTCCAATATCATTATACCATACAAAACCTCTAAGGCTTATTTCTTATACTCAAATTTAAGCCAAGGAGGTTATTTTTATGGCTAAAAAACGAGCCGATGGACGCTACCAGGTATCAAAGATGATAAATGGTAATCGTAAATATTTTTACGGTACCACCAAGAAAGCTGCTATTGCGGAACGCGATGCCTACGTGGAATCACTGGCGCAATGTGCTAACTATGATAACACCATTACCATTGAAAGATGGTGCGAGTATTGGATCCGACTTAAAAAGGATACCGTTTCACAGAATACCCTATCTTCTTACCAATATATTATTAAGACCTATATCATACCTTTCGTAGGTTCGATACGATTAGTCGAGCTATCAGCATTAAACGTAAGAGCCCTTATGGATAGTATTGGACACTTATCCGCTCGGACTATCAGCTACACGCTAACCGTTCTTAGGGCAATCCTAAAACAGGCTGTTATGGATGAGATAATCTCTAAAAACGTGGCCACGCTTGTTAAGAAGCCAAAGCAAGAACGTAAACGCGAGATGGTAACACTATCTAAAAAAGAAGTAGAAACCTTTCTTGAGCAAATCGATGATGTCGAATGGCACGCCCTATTTAAGCTAGCATTTACAACGGGTTTACGCCGTAGTGAGATACTCGGTTTAACCTGGGATGATGTCAACTTAAAGCAAAAAACACTAACCGTCAATCAGACAGTTTTACGTATCAATGAAGTCACAACCATCTCTAAAACAACTAAAAACAGCTCGTCTAGGCGTTCTATTTCGCTTGACGATAAAACTATCGCAGAGCTACTAAAACTTCGCACATGCGTCGATAAACGAAGACTAAAAGCAACGAACTGGAGAAATAACAATCTCGTGTTCCCCGGCAAGTTCGGAAACCCTCGTGATCCGGCCAAGGTTTCTCTGAAATGTAAAAAGTTGGCCACCGCAATCGGCAGACCTGATTTTACGATGCACGATACTCGTCATACCCATGCTACATTATTATTAGAAGCAGGCGTAAACTTTAAAGTCGTACAAATGAGACTTGGCCACTCCTCGTACCAACAAACGATGGATACCTATTCTCACGTTACCCCAATTATGGAAGCCGATGTGGTAGAAAAGATTTCAAATATATTCTAATTGATGTCAAAATGATGTCAAAAGGTACCCTGATAAAAATGATGTCAAAAGAAAAACCCGCACTACTGTGCGGGTTTATTTGGTGGACCACCAGGGGTTCGAACCCTGGACACCCTGATTAAGAGTCAGGTGCTCTGCCAGCTGAGCTAGTGGTCCATGACACGACTAATTATATGCCTATTTTATAGGAATGTAAAGAATATTTATTACATTCCTATAAAACATATGCATCAATATCGTCCTAGCCAATCCTTCATCGTATTACAAGCCTCCGTAGGGAGAATATCACTAGTCCCTACGCAGTCAGCACCACTATATAGTTGAAGAACACTATGCGTACGACTTACCTCTTTAATAATAATGTTTGTCACATCAGCCTTTGGCACATTAAATTGCAATCCATAACGGCCCTTGTAGGTAATTACAGAGGATTTAGTATCATATTCGATATGGACTTGAAGCATCTTGCCACCAGGCCAGCATTCTTCAATATGTTCCTTTGATCTTGGTTTTAGAAAATCAAAAAGCCCCATACTATCCTCCAATGCGCCACATTGGACGTTCAGGTTGTTCCATCCCTATTCCATCATGACGTTCTTGTTTACGTTGCAACGCACGTTCAATATGCATAGCTAAATCCTCTTCTGTCACACCATTACGGACAAGCGACACTAGATCAGCCTCGTCATCACGCAACAAGCATAAGCGCATTTGCCCATCTGATGTAAGACGTACACGATTACATGTATCACAATAGCTATGAGACATAGAAAAGATGAATCCTACAGCCTTTCCACTTGGTAACGCTAAGTACGTAGCAGGGCCAAAGCCATAAACGGAATGCACTTCTGTAAGCGGACCTCCACTAACACGTTCTAATTGAGTCTTCCATTCGTCAAAGGTTGGACCATGGAACGCATCGCCTTGGAATGGCATATATTCAATAAAACGCCATACAACAGGCCACTTTTCTACATACCGTAATAAAGATTTAACTTCATCATCAGACCAATGGCGAGATAATACGGTATTAATCTTTACTGATTTAAAATTCTCGCTAATAGCACTGCGAATACCATCTAATACGGAATCCAGCTGCCCCTCTTTACCTACACAAGTGGCAAAGGCATCACTTTCAAGAGAATCTAGACTGATATTCACTCGATTCAAACCAAGTTTTTTCAATCGTTGTGCTCGAGATGCAAGCAAGCTACCATTAGTAGTCATAGATATATCTTCAAACCAACCAGTATCCTTGATACGAGTTAAAAGCTCTTCAATATGAGGATATAGCAATGGCTCGCCACCAGTTAAACGTACCGCTTTCACGCCGATACGATGAAAGGCACCTAAAATAGTCATCCATTCATCAACTGATAATAATTGTGTCTGACTTTGAGGTGTAATTTCAGCAGGTCGACAATAGGGACAACAAAAATTACACGCATCTGTCAATGACAGACGTACATATTCAATTGTACGGCCCCATGCGTCTTTCATAACACACCTCGTTTGTACGACTAAGTTATTTGATAATAGATACTTCATCACCTACGTGAATGGTACCATTTTTAAGGACTTTGCCAAAGATGCCTTGTGTAGGCATGATACAAGATCCTACTTGTTTCATGATTTCACAGCCATGATGACATTCCTTACCAATTTGAGTAATTTCAAGAATTACATCCTTACCAATTTGTAATTGTGTGCCTACAGCCAATTCGTAAAGCACCATACCTTCAACAGTGATATTTTCTGCAAAATCACCAGGTTTTACATCCGCTCCTTGGGCACGCATATGATCGATGCTTGCAATACCAAGCAAGCTGATTTGACGATGCCAATTGCCTGCGTGCGCATCACCTTCCATACCATGATCTACGATAAGATTAGCGGATTCAATATTATGTTTCTTTTGCCCTTTTCTCTCACTAATGGAGATAGCAATAATTTTTCCGTCTGCCATGTAACCCTTCCCTTCTTATGGGAACATACCATATATATACATATATACATAACTTTATTTCAATATGTAATTGCAGTCATTTTTATAATTTTCATGTTACTGAAAGCATCACAAAATTTTTCTACAATTATCTATTTATTATAGCATAGTATTCACACAAATTTCCTGTGAATTTAATCACTAAAAAAGAACTCTGCTCCAAGGAACAGAGTTCTTTTTAGTAATTTTTATCGGCGACCCATTTCTTTAATTTCGTCACCACGATTAACACCATTAAGTAGTAAATTAAGCAATATTGCCATAATACTACCGAAAGTGATGCCCGATTTTAAAATAATTTGTGCCCACGCAGGGAAATTAGCATAAAAGTTTGGCGCTGCAATTGGAATCATAGCTACACCAATACTGATAGCTACGAGCATTAAATTATGGTTGCCTTCAAAGCTAACTTTGCCTAAGGAACGAATACCACTAGCAACGATCATGCCGAACATGGCAATACCAGCACCGCCCAACACGGCATTCGGAATGCTAGCTACAATGGCCGCTAATTTAGGGAATAATCCCAATAAAATTAAGATTACACCCGATGCAGCTACAACAAAACGGCTCTTAACACCTGTTACGGCAATAAGACCAACGTTTTGAGCGAATGCTGTGTAAGGGAAGCTATTAAGAATACCACCAATAATTGTAGATACCCCATCAGCACGAATAATAGAAGCAAGTTCTTTACGACCAATTGGCTTATCTACGATTTCACTAATAGCGATACTATCACCAGTTGTTTCTACCATAACTACGAGCATTACGATAATCATGGAAAGTACAGACGCCCAATCAAAGGTTGGTAACCCGAAATAGAAAGGCTCAATAAACGCAATCCAGTGGGAACGACCAACTTCATCAAAGTTTGTAACGCCCATGGCAAACGCAATCACTGTACCTGCAATCAAACCAATTAGTACAGAAAGATTACTAAAGAATCCTTTGGCAAATTTATAAACAAATACGACAATTAAGAAGGTAAGGAACCCTAGTCCAATATTGGTGAAACTACCAAATTGAGGATTACCTATACCGCCGCCCATCCAATTAATAGCAACTGGCATCAAGTTAATACCGATAATGGTAATAATTGTACCTGTAACTACAGGTGGGAATAAGCGAATAAGACGACTAAAGAATGGAGCTATCAAGAAGGTAAATAAACCGGCTATGATAATAGCACCATAAATAGCAGTCATACCATGCTGAGCACCAATCATGGCCATAGGTCCAACAGAAGCAAAGGTAACACCTTGGATCATAGGAATACGTCCACCAATTTTACCAAAACCTAATGTTTGGATTAATGTGGCAATACCACAGGTAAATAAGTCCGCTGTAATTAATCGAATCAAATCTTCCATAGGTAAGTTCATGGCCTGTGCCACAATAATAGGTACAGCAACGGCACCTGCATACATGGCCAGTACGTGTTGTAAACCAAAGGCAAAGAGCTGTGGTATTGGCAACATACTATCGACCGTATTCATTTGTTTTTGATCTGTCATAATGTCTCCTACATCAAACCTCGAAATAACACCCATTTATTTTACACTATCGTTCGGATTTTAACAATAGAAAAAAGAGAACTCATTATTTTTAAAAGAAATAATAAGTTCTCTTTTAATCTTTTTCCGAACATTAGATTTTTAAATATCTCAATCGTTCGAAATCATCCAAGGTTTATTTATTAGTATATACAGTCGTATATCTTATTATTTTAATCTGCTATTTTAATCTGCTATTTTAATCTGCTATTTTAATCTGCTATTTTGAGCTGGCTATACATATAACGCTATAATTGCCGCTTCTTTATCATCTAAACCTGTTTCAATAGCCTTCATTTTTGTGGTTATATCAGCTACAAATGCTTCGTCTTTAATACCTGATAAATTAATACGTACGTTTAGGAATGCCGCCTTTACTGCAGCACGAGCATTGATTGCAGCAATAATACCATCAGTAATAAGATTTTGATTACCTTTTTTAGATGCTAACTCTGCTAAATCAAAGATTTGATAGGCTAACTCACCGATTTCAAAGGGAACCATTGCAGCATCTTTATAAGCTTGTTGAATAGCAGCAGTACGTTTAGACTTTTCTTCATCTGTATTCTTTGGCAAACCTAAGGCATTCATAAAGATATTAAATACATCTGCATCAGCTTGAGATAATTCGAGCATGCGATTACGAATAGATTCCGCTTTAGCTTGAAGATCTCTCATTTCAGATTGAACATCTTCATATCCCTTTTTACCAAAGGTTAAATTCGCCACCATTTCAGCTAATGCTGCACCAGTTGCAGCCGTTAAGGCCGCAATGGCCCCACCACCTGGAGTTGGTTCTTTAGATGCAGTAGCTGCTACAAAATCTACAACACGTTGTTCTACTAAATTCATAACAAGACCTCATGTAAAAGCGATAACAAGCTATCCTTGTTATCGCTTTGTCATTTCTATAAAAATATACAGGTAACACACTATATAAACTAGTGAAAGCAGACACTACCAATCGGTAGTTAAGAAAATGTGTACTACAAGGAATTTATATTAGAATAAACCTTTAATCGTACCATCTGCTTCGATATCCATATTAAGAGCGGCAGGACGTTTAGGCAGGCCAGGCATAACCATTACATCACCGGTACGGCATACGATAAAGCCGGCACCATTAGCAACGCGAATATCGGATACGGTAATAGTAAATCCTTTCGGTGCCCCCAATAAAGCTGGATTATCAGATAAGGAGTATTGTGTTTTTGCCATACATACAGGTAAACGATCAAGGCCCCAATCAGCTAATTGTTTAATTTGTTTTTTAGCCTTGTCTATAAAGATAACGCCATCACCACCGTAAATGGTTTTAACGATTTTATTTACCTTTTCCTCTAAGCTATCTTCTAAATCATATACAAATTTAGGTGTCGGTTTAGGACCTTCAAGCAATTCAACGACTTTTTTAGCCATATCAATGCCGCCTTCGCCGCCTTTTTCCCAACATTCATTGAGCTCTACAGGTACACCAAAGTCATCACAGAGACGAGTCAATTCAGCAATCTCTGCATCGGTATCGGTAGCAAATTTATTAATTGCTACCAATACAGGTACATTGAAGTAACGCATATTTTCGATGGCTTTTTGCAAATTGCTGAAACCTTTTGTAACAGCTTCAACATTTTCAGTGCTAAGTTCTTGTTTAGGCACACCACCATGCATTTTAAGAGCACGCAATGTAGCTACGATTACAATTGTATCAGGGAAAATTTCACCGTAACGACATTTGATATCAAGGAACTTTTCAGCCCCTAAGTCAGCACCAAAACCAGCTTCAGTAACTACAATATCGCCTAATTTAAGACCAAGCTTTGTAGCTACGATGGAGTTACAACCATGAGCGATATTAGCAAATGGACCACCGTGAACGATAGCTGGTGTATGTTCTAATGTTTGTACTAAATTCGGCTTTATAGCATCTTTCATAAGAAGGGCCATCGCACCTTGGCAACCAAGTTGATGAACATAAACAGGCTCACCTGCTAAATTACAGCCGATAACGATACGACCAAAGCGTTCTTTCAAATCTTCTAGATCTTTAGCTAAGCAAAGAATAGCCATGATTTCAGAAGCAACAGTAATCATGAAGTGATCTTCTCTAGGGAAACCACACACTTTACCGCCAAGTGCTACGGTAACATTACGAAGGGCACGGTCATTCATATCTAAAACACGAGTCCAAGATAATTGGCGCAAATCGATTTGCAATTCATTGCCTTGATGGATGTGATTGTCAATCATAGCGGACAATAAATTATTAGCTGCTGTAATAGCGTGCATATCACCTGTAAAATGAAGGTTAATATCATCCATTGGTACAACTTGAGCGTAACCACCCCCTGCTGCACCACCCTTAATGCCAAATACAGGACCTAAGGATGGCTCACGCAATGTGGCAATAGCATTTTTGCCAATTTTTTGTAACCCTTGTACAAGACCAATGCTCGTTGTAGACTTCCCTTCACCTGCTGGCGTCGGTGTAATAGCCGTAACTAATACCAATTTACCATCTGTCTTATCTTCTAAGCGACGAATAGCATCAAAAGAAATCTTCGCTTTATAATGACCATATTGTTCAATATCATCAGGGGTTAAACCGCATTTATCGGCAATGACCTGAATTTTTTCCATTTTATTCTGTTGGGCAATCTCAATATCGCTTAACATAAAGCCTCCTTGGCACCATGGCCATCTATCAACTATATAACAACTATTAACATATTATCTAATATTTACTATTTAATATTAATTGTCTACTGTAGATGTATATTTGTACAACTACAGTAATCTATTATATATGAAAGTATTACGTATGTCTAATATTAATCCTTAACAATTTTAGTAATATA